>CENJ01149776.1_pt1 | contig 18343 bp, 13 predicted proteins | sample 356161 | NCBI WGS metagenome assembly CENJ01 (sample SAMEA2619531, study PRJEB7988) | marine metagenome | biome: marine biome (ENVO:00000447); feature: surface water layer (ENVO:00002042); material: "saline water (ENVO:00002010), including plankton (ENVO:xxxxxxxx)" | depth 5 m
GCTTAATGCATTGCTGACGATATGCCATCGTTAACCTAGAGATAAACTTAGAGCGATATGCAAAATTAAAATTAAAACAGGGCGCGTCAATAACCTGTCATTTTTGCTGCTGATAAAAAAGCATCGAGCAGTCTGTAGAAATCGAGCAGTCTGTAGAATAAGTGGCGCCAGCCTCGAGACTAGTTTTAGGATTAGCCATAAAAAATGGCAGAGTGAAAATCTGCAGTGGAAGGGTATGACGAGGTCGCGAAAGCGCTTTCGCTCTAGCAGAACATCGCATTGCTTTGAGTTATCGATTTGAGTTATCGCTTTGAGTTATTGCCTTGGGTTATTACCTCGGGTCACCTTTGGATAAGCCCTGGAACGCGCCTGGATTGAAAGGCTTGTCAGTTAACTGCGCGGTGGTCGCAATTTTGTCTTTGCTTGGTGATTTTTTTGAGCGAAAGATTTGTGCTTTTTAGTCTGTCAACTTTAGGTTTGAGCCGGTCCATATAGGCTATGGGTAGGCTTTGCAATTGCGACACCCTATAAAAGCGTGCAATGTATGCTTCAGCGCATTTGATAAGAGGTCGGGTCATGACGCACGGGGCAGACTGGATGGGATTTTTGTCACATAAAACGCTACCACCACTGGGTAAAAATTTGCTCAGCGGTTCGTCGCTGATAGTGTCTTTGTTGCTGCTCGTCTTTGCGCCGGTTATTACGATTGCACAATCCGCGAAAGATATCGTCGTCAAGGCAGACGAGCAACAACGGGGTGAGGCCAGTTATGTAGAAGCGACCATGCGCATCGTACGGCCAGAATGGTCGCGCTCGATGGGTATGAAAAGCTGGTCTAAAGGCCAGGACTACTCTTTGGTTTTTATTACTGCTCCGGCTAAAGACAAAGGCACCGCTTCGTTAAAGCGCGGTCGCGAAATGTGGAACTGGCTGCCTAGTGTCGAGCGGGTCATTAAAATAGCGCCTTCTATGTTAGGTCAGGCGTGGATGGGTTCGGACTTTACGAACGATGATTTGATCAACCAGTCATCGATTGTTGTCGACTATGCCCACGAAATGGTCGGTGATGAAGTCTTCGACGGCGACGAATGTTATGTCATCGACGCGTTCGCCAAACCTGATGCGCCGGTGGTGTGGAGCAAAGTAAGATTGTGGATTTCCAAGCGCAACTATTTGCAGCGCAAAGCGGCATTCTTTGACGAATTCGGCGATTTGGTAAACACCATGCAATCCTTTGATGTTGTCACCATGGGCGGGCGGGCCATACCGACGCGAATGGAAATGATCCCCGCTGACAAAGCCGGGCACATGACCGAGATGATTTATCATGCCGCGCAGTTCGATTTTGAGATCAGCGAGACGTTCTTTTCGCAGCGGCAAATGCGCGCGCTGAGAGACTAGCCCGCACATGTTTACGACCCTTTTAAAAATGGCATGGCGCAATATCTGGCGGCAGCGACGCCGTACATTGTTGACTGCAGCTGCCATTAGCCTTGCCTTGATACTGTCTATTCTGGCGCGCAGCCTGCAAGAAGGAAGTTACGCACATAACATTGATAACGGTGCTCGATTCTCTAGCGGCCTAGTGCAAATCCAGCACCCAAAATTCGGGGACAGTGGCAGCATCGACGACTTGGTGCCCGGCAGCGAAGAATTTATCGCGCCGCTGCGCGAAGACGAACGCATCAATCATATTGTGCCGCGCATCGAATCCTTTGCTTTGGCTGCTGGTGCTGAACGGTCTCGAGGTGCGCGGGTCATGGGGGTGCGGCCAGAATTAGAAGACGCTTATGCGCGGGTGGGTCAAAAGCTAAGTGCTGGCGAGTATTTGCTGGCCGATGACAACGCGGTGCTGTTGGGGGTCGGTCTTGCCAGGTATTTGAACGTTGGCATCGGGGATGAAGTGGTGCTTTACGGCCAGGGCTATCGCGGACAGACCGCAGCAGGGCTGTATCCGATTAAAGGGCTGCTCAGCTTTCCAATGCCCGGCATAGATGATCGGTTGGTCTATATGCCGCTGGCGGCCGCAGAACAGCTGTTCTCAACTGACGGTCAGGTCACCAACTGGGTGGTGCATACGCACACGCTTTCTTTGCTGCCCGAGTTACTCACGCAAGTCGGCGCAACTTATCCTCAGTATCGAGTGCGCGATTGGGAGGATATGCTTCCGGAAATGGCGCAACAGATTAGCATGGACCGTGCGGGCGGTTACTTCATGATGGTGTTGCTCTACGGTGTGGTTGGCTTCGGTCTGTTTGCTACCTTGCTAATGATGACGCTGGAGCGGCAGCGCGAATTTGGAGTCATGTTGGCGACCGGCTTGCTACGCTCTCGCCTAATGATTCTGATTGCTTTTGAATCGCTGTTTATTGCAACGCTCGGTTTTGTCATGGGGTTGCTGGTGGTGCTGCCAGTGCTGCTTTGGTTGCAGGCGTATCCCATTCGCATGACTGGCGAAATGGCGCAAATGGTTGTTGAGATGGGCTTTGAACCGGTGATTCCCGCGTTGCTGGAAGCGTTCGTATTTGCTGAGCAAGTGCAAACCACCCTCTTCATTTTAGTGCTTTGCTTAATCTATCCGTTGTATCGAGTGTATGCTTTGACCGTTGTCGTTGCGCTGCAGGGGAAAGGTCATGTGGGTTAGATTGGCGTGGCGTAATTTATGGCGAAATCGCTTACGCACCATGATCATGCTCAGCGCGATGAGTCTGGGCATGGTGGGTGTGCTGCTTATGACCGGTTTCATTACCGGCATGTATGGCAGCATGGTCGCCAATGCGATCTCCTGGCAGTTGGGTAACTTGCAGATACACAATGCTGCGTTTCTTGAAGAAGCGGAACTGCAAGCGACCCTGGTCAACCCACAACAAATTACGGATTACCTTGATGCATCGCCCGTCGTGCAGGCGTGGTCAGGGCGTTTCGTTGTCAGCGGTATGCTGGCGTCAGCGCGCAGTACCCGTGGTATTCGTGTTAACGGCGTGGTCCCGGATCGGGAAGCCGCACTCACACCCATCGCCACCCATATCGTTGCTGGTGCATGGCTGGACGATGCGGGTCGCAATCCGGTGGTTTTGTCGCAGAAAACTGCTAACCGTTTAGATCTGCGGGTTGGGTCAAAAGTAATTCTTACTTTCTCGGATAATGCGGGCGAGGTAACCGGCGCTGCGTTTCGCGTGCGCGGTATTTATCAAAGCCCGTCGTCGGCTTTAGATGATACCCAGTTATTTGTGCGCCGCAGCGATCTTGTCAAGTTGGCAGACTGGGTGGGCATTCATGAAATTGTGATTCGTGTTGTTGGCGATAGCGAAACCGCTACCCAGAATACCCTGGTGGTCCAAGCGGATGTTCGCGAAATCAAAGACGCCTCGACCTCTGTGCGTGATTGGCAAACGGTGCAACCGATGATCGCTGCGATTCTTAATCAAGCAGGCTCTGCCAGTGGCGTTATGGTTTTAATCTATGTGCTTGCTATGGCGTTTGGCATCGTCAATATCATGCTGATGTCAGTGATGGAGCGTACGCGAGAGTTCGGCGTGCTCATGGCAATTGGCATGAATAAGCGCGGTATTATGTTGATGGTGCTTGCCGAGTCTACCTGGCTAGGTATTTGCGGCGCCGTACTTGGCGTCTTTCTCAGCGCGCTTATAGTGCTATGGCTTGGCCAGGCGGGAATCCCGCTGGGGGATATGGCGGAGGGCTTGGGTGCCTGGGGTATCGATACAATGGTGTATCCAAGCGTGGCGCTAGAGGAATACGTTGGCACCGCATTAGTTGTGTTGCTGGCGTGCATTATCGCAGCGATTTATCCCGCGCGAACAATCATAAAGCGCACGCCGGTAGAGGCGATGGCACAAAAGATATGAAAACGACGGAAGCAAACGGAACCCAACACGTCGAACGTGTAAGGGTGTGCATCAAAGTGACCGATTAGGGCAATGCGCCAAGCCACCACGCCAGCCAGCAGTTAAGCCTTGGGTAACATAAATAAGCTGCCGAGTCGCCAATGGCAGCAATAGCCAAACTGGATGTCAAATGACGCTTGAAATAAGAGACCTGTCCAAGATCTACAATGAGGACACCGAATTTCCGGTAGCCGCAGTCGATCACCTAAGCCTCACTATTGAGGCGGGCGAGTTTGTCGCGATAATGGGACCTTCTGGGTCTGGTAAAACGACGCTGTTAAATATGGTTGGTGGTATTGATGTGCCGACTTCCGGTGAAGTGTTTATCGATGCTGAAAACATCAGTGCACTCTCGCAGCGAGAGTTGATTGCTTTTCGTCGGGATAACATTGGCTTTGTTTTTCAGGATTACAGTTTGTTGCCGGTGCTGACTGCACTGGAAAACGTTGAATTTGTTATGCAACTACAAGGCCGCGCCGCTGCAGAATGTAGTCAGCGAGCGAAACAACTGTTGGAGCGCGTGGGTTTGGCAGAACACTTGCATAAAGTGCCTGCGAAGCTTTCCGGAGGGCAGCAGCAGCGGGTGGCAGTAGCCCGAGCGCTTGCGCCGCAACCGCGATTTATTATCGCAGATGAACCCACCGCTAATTTAGATGCCCACAGTACCGCAGAGCTGCTGGATATGATGCAGGCGCTTAACCAACAGGAACACACGACCTTTATCTTCTCAACACATGATCCGAGGGTGATTGATCGTGCCAAGCGAGTGGTGGTGATTGAGGACGGCAGAGTCGTCGAAGACCGTCTGTCATAGGCAGATGGAAAGGGTTAGCTTCGCTACGGAGACGATCGCTAGGTCATTGGCAGGATTCCCGGCACGCACGCATGTTTATGGGAAGCCGAATTTCTGTGGGGCGCTAATTCTGCAAAATGGGCCACGGCTCTTGCTGGGAATGTTTGCGCTGGCGGTGGCATGGTTGTCTGGGCCTAGCTTTGCAGCCGCTCCAAGTCCCGTAGAGGATTCCGAATCGCAGCCTGCAATGGTTACCGTGCTGGTTCTGGGTAGTTATAGCACCCTCGAGCGAGCCGAACGGGCCCGCCAAAGTATTGCGCTAGCGCACCCGGACTTGCTGGCTGACGCTGACGCCAGGCAGCGGTCCGCTGGATCTCTAGGCCATGGCGATGGTTCTGGAGATGGTTCTGGAAATAATGCCGTAATAGCCGGCAGCCTTCTCTCCGTCTCGCCAGCGCGTCTCTCCGCGAAGCCTGTATTCCGAGTGGTCTTGCCTATCTCGACGCCGATTTCGGCCACGGATCTGTCTGAACGAAAACAGCAGTGGCGTGAGGCGGGATTTGCCGATGTTTGGCGAAGCTCGGTTGCCACGACGTGGCTTGGTTCAGCCATTTCCGCATCTACGCCGCAGCGTGAGGATGCAGTTCAAGCTAAGCCGGCCAGTGTGCCGTCATCAAGCTCATCCAACGCGTCTGCAACAACACTCTCATCTACAGCCTTGGCGAACGAAGAGATCGAAAACGGGGCGACAACTCCGGCCGTTTCAGCGTTCGTCGGCGGAATTCCGGGTCTCACACCCGAGCGCGCTTGGGACGCTCAGGGGTATGTGAAATATCTCGGCACGTATCAGCCGGATTCCGCTCAGGGACCGGATCATCTGATCCATCATCGTGTGAATTTCGAATACCGCTTTAACTCAGAACTGCAGTTCAATGCGGGATTGCGAAATCGCTTCTTTGCTGGCGCGAGTGCGGCATTGCCCGGTTTTGCTGATGTCATGGCGGTGGATGATGGCTACTGGAATCTTAGTTCGGTATGGCATGAGCGGTCGCGACGAGCCGGTGTTTCTGCTTTAGATCGGCTTTACTTGAAAGGCGAGCGCGGTCAATGGCAAGCGCGTTTGGGGCGCATGCGCGTGAATTGGGGCATGAACACCATCTTTAACCCGGTGGATTATTTCAACGCTTACTCGGTATATGACTTTGATTACGAAGAGCGTCCCGGCAGTGACGGCATTGAGTTCACTCGCCAGCTTGGTTTTGCGAGTCAGGTTGACGTCGTTTACAGCCCTCATCAGAGCGCGGATCAAGCGCGTTACGCGGTTCGCTATCTCAACAATGCGCGCGGCTGGGATTGGCAGGCCATCCTCGGCAAATCGGGTCTTGACCAAGTGGTAGGCGCGGCGTTTGCAGGAGACGTCAAAGGCGCCGGGTTGCGCGCCGAATTTAGCTGGTTCGAACCGACTACCGATTTTTTTCTCGGTCAACCTCGTGATGCCACAGGGGTGGTCAGTATAGAGGCAGACTATAGTTTCGCCTCGCGGCGCAATTGGATGCTGCGTGGTGCCGTGCTGTACGTGGGAAAGCCTGAATTGTCAGGGTCCTCGGCAAGTTTTTTAGCGCAGCCGCTTACCGCGCGCAGTCTGAGTTTTTCCCGCTGGACTGGTTACGCAGATGTGGGGTTTGAACCGACTGATTTAAGTCGTTTGACATTGAGTACTTTGTATTATGAAGACGGTTCGGTAAGCGCCACCTTACTTGGCACTTATTCGCTTGCCGACAATTGGGAGCTTTCCGGCGTGTTGCGCTATTACGGGGGCAGCGATTCGAGCTTGTTCGGCTCGGCACCGCAAACGCTAGGGTTTGCGCGGCTGCGTTGGAGTTATTAACTTCGACTCTCGTATTAGGTCGCGCTTGGCGCTAACGACCTATCGCTTCTGCGATCACGGCGACTACTGCTTCTGGAGTGGCCAAATCAGCGTTTACGGTGATGCTGGCGTAGCGTTCATACAAAGGGACGCGCTCGCTTGCCAGTTGTTCCAAAGTGGTGTCGGGAGTCGCGGCGATGCCTCGTCCCTTGAGGGTGGGCAAGCGTTGCTGCAGCGTGCTGAGAGGAACTTGAAGGTAGATCACCTCGCCCAGACTCAGCAGGTGCTGCATTGCTGAGTCGCTATAGACAACGCTGCCTCCGGTGGAAATTACCGCGTCTTGGGCGGTCAAGCAGAGCAACGTCTCCGCCTCGACTGCGCGCAGTTGGCCGACGCCCTCTGTGGTCACGATGTCTTCCAGGTTGCGGCCAGTGCGGACCTGAATCAGCACGTCGGTGTCGATGAAATCGAGGCCAAGGTGCTTCGCCAGCAAGATACCGATGGTGCTCTTGCCGGCGGCGGGCATGCCGACCAGTGATACGGTAGACATTTTAAGACCTAACGCAATCTGTCAGGTGTTGATGGCAGCGCGAGCTATTGCCAGCCGGCTCGATCATAGATCTTGACGGCTTCGGCTTGGCGTTCCCCAAAGATCGCTGCGTTCACGCTGTCCTCGGTGAATGCACCGAATGCGGCGACGGGGCCGGTGGCAGGCCCGATTACCGGATACTCATTGTTACCTTCCGCGAACAAGCGTTGCGCGAACTCGCTGGTGAGGTATTCCAGAAAGCGTACTGCGTTGGCCTCGTTAGGCGCATACCGAGTGACGCCAGCGCCACTAATATTAACGTGGCTACCGCGGTCGGCTTGATTTGGAAAAACAATGGCTAACTTCGCGACGATTGCTTTATTCGCATCGCTATCAGAGCCAAATAGACGCCCGAGGTAATAGGTGTTTGCCACGGTAATATCGCACTCACCTGCGGCCACGGCTTTAAGTTGGGCGGTATCGTTGCCTTGCGGTTTGCGCGCAAAATTAGCGACCACGCCGCTAGCCCAGGCCTCCGCAGCCTCGCTGCCGTTTGCTTCCAGAAGCGAAGCCATCAACGAAAGATTGTAAATGTTAGCAGAGCTGCGCATACATACCTTGCCTTTGGCTGCGGCGCTGGCCAGGTCTTCGTAACGCGTGACGCTTGCCAGCTTTTTATCGGTTCGCGTCACAATGACCCGTGCGCGTTTTGAGAGTCCGAACCAATGCCCTGCTGGATGCCGCAGATTGGCTGGAATTCGGGCTTCTAAAATTTCAGACTTGACGGGCTGGAAAACGCCTGCCTGATCCGCTTTCCAAAGCCGGCCCGCGTCTACGGTAATTAGCAGGTCGGCGGGGCTGAACTCACCTTCATTGACAATCCGTTCGATCAACGCATCGCTGCCGCCTTCAATCAGGTTAACCGTAATGCCGGTCTGCTCGGTAAATTGCTCATAGAGCGCCATATCTGTGTCGTAGTGTCTGGCTGAATAGACATTGACGACTTCTTCTGCCAGCGCGAGCGGAGCAGCGAGAATGCTCAGTAAACAAATCAGGGCTGCGGATCGCACTTTGCGATTGCGCTGTGGATTTGCAGGCCGCAGTGCGGGGCCCAGACGTCTTTCCGACAGAGTCATCGCGCTCGCTTTGTTTAAGCAGCTTGGTAAAGTGGCTAGTCTGTTCATAAGTCCATCCTTCGCTTGGTTGGCTCGCGGTTAACCTCGTATTCGGAGAAGAGCGCCAACACTAAGTTATAAATTTGGCCGCTGTGCAGAAATTGGGAATAAGTTACAAATAAGAATTATTCTCAAGTAGCGTTAAGTATAGACAAGGACATCGGCGAAGGTAAAGTCGATCCCGACGGCATCGCCAATTGACGCTGCAGGCTTCGCGGTTGCAATAATGGTTATTGTTTCCGTGCCGCTGGATAGCAGGAGGTGGTGATGCAAGCCCTGGAAGCGAATGTCATCCAAGGTAGCGGTTGCGGGCCGTGCGCGCAGGGACATACTTCGCGAGCGTATGCCCAGTTGTACCGCGGTGCTCGTCGGTGCGAAATCCGACGGCAGGCGGCGTGCTGGCACCACGCCGAAAGCGGTTTCCACACCATCGGCGGTTACGACGCCTTTGATCGTTTCAAAGCCGGCAAGGGTCTGTGCAACAAAAGCGTTCGCAGGTTTTCGCCATAGCGCTTCTGGTGCAGCGACCTGAACTAGTTGGCCGTCTTCCATTATGGCAATGCGATCTGCCATAGCCATAGCTTCTTCGGGATCGTGGGTGACCAGCAATGTCGCGGTTTGCGTGCGTTTTAGTGTGGCACGCGCATCTTCGCGCAATTTGCGGCGTAGCGGCGTATCCACACTGGCGAAGGGTTCGTCGAGAAGCATTACTTCCGGGTCGGTGACCAGGGCTCGAATTAGCGCCACGCGTTGTTGTTGTCCGCCGGACAGTGTGTGTGGGAAGCGTGTCGCAAACTCGGCCAGGCCAACGCTGCGTAAATAATCAGTAACTCGATCGTGACGCTGGGTGTTCGCGAGGTGGCTCAACCCAAACCCCACGTTGTCTGCTATGTTTAAGTGCGGGAATAAAGCGTGGTCCTGGAAAACCAGACCGACTGAACGGGCTTCCGGGGGTGGGCTGAAGGCCGCAGTGGCGGTGCAATCGCTGCCAATTTGCACCGAGCCGCTCTGCACAGGCTCAAGGCCGGCGGCGATACGCAATAAGGTACTTTTGCCGCTGCCCGATGGCCCTAGAATGCATACAATCTCGCCCGGTGCGACATGCAGTTCGATGTCGCTCAGGATTTGCGCAGTACCGAACGCATGGCTAATTCGGTCAAAAGTCAGACTCATGGAGATTATTCCTAAGGTAGCGGTCTTTGGGCGAACACCGAGCGGCACAAATGATAGCGTAACAGCAGCGATCTCGTGGAAAATTAGGGCCGACCTTTGCGATCCACAAATTAGGCTCTGGTTGCGCGTCAACCCAGAGGGTATGGCGCTCGCGCTTTGATTCGGTGCATTACCGTAATGCTAAGCACAGATGTATCGCCCTCGGTTATGGGTGACCAGGCAGAATCACACAGGTGACGAATAGAAAGTGGTAGGTATATTGGCCGGAATAAATGTTAGGGCGTAGTCGTGGTGGGATATGGCGCACGGGTGCGGTGCTCGTTGCGATTCCCGTTAGTGTGCCCATTGCCGCGATTTTGCTCTCGCTTTTGGCGATCGATGTTGAAATATGGCAACACTTGCAGGCGACGGTCCTCGGTGATTATGTGATCAATACGCTGCTTTTGATGCTGCTAGTTGGTGTCTTCTCAGCCGTGTTGGGTATTGCTACCGCCTGGATAGTGTCGGCATACGAATTCCCCGGCCGCGGCCTGCTCTCGCTTGTCTTAGTGCTGCCGTTAGCTGCGCCGGCTTACGTTGTTGGCTACGTTTATGCGGACTTGCTTGATGTATCTGGCCCTGTGCAAACCGCGTTGCGCGAAGCGTTTGGCTGGTCCTACGGTGATTATCTTTTCCCGAATATCCGTAGTCTGCCTGGTGCCGCACTGGTTATCGCTGGTGTGCTTTATCCCTATGTTTATTTATTAGCAAAAGCCAGCTTTTCGCGCCAGGCAGGTGTTTTGTATGAGGCTGCGCAGACGCTAGGAGCTTCGCCGTGGCGGGTGTTTTCCGCTGTTGCTTTGCCCGCAGCACGGCCGGCTGTAGCGGGTGGCCTGGCCCTGGTACTAATGGAAACCGTGGCTGACTATGGCGTAGTTGAGCACTATGGAGTGCCGACATTCACCACCGGTATTTTTCGCACTTGGTATGCGATGGGCGAGCGTAATGCGGCGTTGCAGTTGGCCGCTTGCTTGTTTCTGATCGTGGCTGTGTTGGTGCTGTTGGAGTACTGGGGGCGGCGCGGCGATCATTTCAATCCGGTCAGTCGGCCGCGTCCACTTGCGCGCAAGCGGCTCTCCGCTCCGGCTGCAGTGATCGCTATTACAGCGTGCTCGGTGCCAGTGTTGTTTGGCTTCGCGCTACCTTTTGCTGTGTTGGTGTCGCTATCCGTCGCCTCTGGCGATCCGCTTTGGGGCAGTCAGTTCCTGCGCTATATGGGCAACAGTGTTCAGGTTGCCACGATCGCTTCGCTCCTGTGTTTACTCGGCGCGTTGTGGCTCGGTTATGCCCAGCGGCTTGCCAGCGGCGGGTTGTTGAGCTTTGGGCTGCGCCTTGCCACGTTGGGATATGCTCTGCCGGGTATGGTCTTGGCGGTGGGCTTGCTGATGCCGCTAACTTGGTTGGATCGTACCTTGGCCACTTATTTTAGCGAGGCTTGGGACTGGCCAGTTGGCTTGATCTTGACCGGTTCTACTTTCGCATTGCTGTGTGTTTATGTGGCGCGTTTCCTGACCGTCGCGTTTAACAGCGTGCAGAGCGGTATGCTGCAAATCCACCCGCGCTTTGATGACGTCGGGCGCACGCTTGGCGTTCGTCCCGGCGGCGTGCTGCGTCGTGTCCATTTACCGCTGTTGCGCCCGGCACTGCTTACCGCATTGTTACTAGTGTTTATTGATGTAATGAAGGAGCTTCCGGCGACGCTCATACTGCGCCCATTCAACTTTGAAACCCTGGCGACGCGCGTGTTTCGTCTGGCTTCAGATGAGCGTCTGGCGGAGGCATCAACCGCAGCATTGGTTATTGTCGTGCTCGGACTTATACCCACCCTAATGTTGCTTTGGACTGATCGACGCGCTAGCCGCTAGCCGCTTGTTTTCAGTCTGCTCTCCTTTTGCTTACGGTTTGCACGCGGCCTTCACGTGCTCTCAACAGCAGTTTGGTCAACCTCTCCGTATGAAAAAACAGAACTTGCCCAGCAAAGTTTGTCCTGTTTGTTCGCGACCCTTTGACTGGCGTAAGAAATGGCGTCGTGATTGGGACGCAGTGAAGTATTGTTCCGAACGTTGTCGGCGTAGCCGGAGTGCCCAGTAACCATGCCTGAAGGACCGGAAATACGTCGGGTCGCTAACCGAATACATAAGGCAGTAGCGGCTCAGGAAACCACGTCGGTCATATTCGGCCAACCGCATCTGCGCCCGTTTGGTCCGCGCCTGCAGGGGCAGCAGGTAATCTGGGTAAAAAGTCGTGGCAAAGCCTTACTCACGCATTTTGAAGAAGGACTGACGGTGTATAGCCACAATCAGCTGTATGGTCGCTGGTACATTCAGCGTGCGGGAAAATTACCGCGCACCTCGCGCACGCTGCGATTTGCCATTCATACAGAGCGTTATAGCGCTCTACTGTATAGCGCATCGGATATTCAAGTACTGACCGAAGCGGAGCTGCCGCTGCAGAAATATTTGGCCCGGTTAGGTCCCGATGCACTGGATGATGTGGTGCATTGGCGGGATGTGTTGGCGCAGTTGCAATCACCGGTTTGGCGAGGGCGTAGTCTTGGCGCACTGTATCTGGATCAGGGTTTTGTCGCCGGCATAGGCAATTACTTGCGTTCGGAAATTCTGCACTTTAGCGGGTTGCACCCTGCTGACCGCCCCGTGGATCTATCGTTAGGAAAGCTGGGTGAGTTGTCGCGTTACACGTTATTGCTGACACGGCGTGCGCTGGCGACCGCCGGTGTCACGAATGTACCCCAGCGCGTCAAACGTTTGCAGCGTGAGGGGCTTAGACGCAGCCGATTTCGATTCGCGATCTTTGATCGTCAGGGTGAGCCTTGCTACACCTGCGGCACCGAGGTCCAACGCATCGAAGTTAATTCTCGGCGTCTGTATTTGTGCTCTCGCTGTCAGCCCAGAAGGCGGGTGTGAAGGCGCAAGCAAAAACAGTTGGATCCGAATCGTATTGGCGCTAAGCCAGCATCGAACGGCGACCCGAACCAAAGCGTTAGGCGGGCTTGCAACACGCGCAAGAGAGCCGGACTACCTGAACCTGTCACCACACTAAAAACGATTAAGCACTATATCTGGAGCCTGTCATGGCCGAACCTAAAACCCTCTTGGTACTTATGGGCAATCAGCTTTTCGCGGAACCGCTGTTACGCGTTGCTAAAGCGGATGCGGTATTCATGTCTGAAGAAGATGAGTTTTGTCAGCATGTGCCGTATCACCAGCACAAGCTTGTGCTCATTCTCGCGGGGATGCGCGCGCAGCGTGACGCGCTACGGGCCAAAGCATATACGGTCCATTATTCTGAGTTAGAGCAGGAAGACTCGCGCAGCTATGAGGAAAAGCTCTTGCAGGTGTTACAGGACGGTGACTATGAGCAGTTAGCTTATTTTGAAATTGAAGGGCGCGCTATGGCGCGGCGGATGGCAGCGTTTGCGGACGCGCAGAATATCGCTTGCTTGGAATTGGCTTCGCCGATGTTTCTATGCCCGCGCGAAGCGTTCGCAGCATTTGTCACCGATAAAAAAGGGGCGTTGAAAAAGCGCCCGCTGATGGCCAATTTTTACAAAGAGCAGCGTCACCGGTTGGATATTTTGCTGAACGCAGATGGCTCGCCAACAGGCGGGCAGTGGAGTTTTGATGCAGATAATCGCCGCAAACTGCCAAAAGACGTGACCGTGCCCGAGATATCCACGCCACTACCGGCGGCGAATGTAGCTGCAGTGCAGGCGCTCGTGAGCCAGCGTTTTGCCAGTCATCCTGGCAGCGCCGAATCCTTTTGGTGGCCGACGACGCACCGGCAAGCTAAGCGCTGGCTCTTGGAATTCATCGACTCACGTCTGGATCAGTTTGGTCCGTATGAAGATGCTATGACGCAGCGCTCGGACACCGTGTTTCACAGTGCGGTAAGTCCGCTGTTAAACGTGGGTTTGCTTACCCCGCAGCAGGTAATTGATGCAGTACTGGTTCGGGCCCGTGAGCATGCGGTGCCCCTCGCTAGTTTAGAAGGCTTCGTGCGGCAGGTAATTGGCTGGCGCGAATTCATTCGCGGCATCTACCGCCACTATGGTCCGGTTCAGGCGAGTCGCAACTATTGGGATCATCAGCGCGACTTCGGACCGGCCTGGTCCACTGGTGAAACAGGCATAGTGCCTTTGGATGCAGCGATACAGGGTGCGCTTAAGCTTGGTTGGTCGCATCACATTCCACGCCTCATGGTTTTGGCGAATCTCATGACGCTCTGCGAGATCCATCCGCAGTCGGCGCATCGTTGGTTTATGCAGCACTATGTGGATTCCGCTAATTGGGTGATGGGGCCTAACGTTTATGGTATGGGTTTGTTCAGTGATGGCGGTATTTTCGCGACCAAGCCGTATATCTGCGGCTCTAACTATTTGCTGAAAATGAGCGATTATAAACGCGGACCTTGGACACAGATTGTTGATGGCTTGTACTGGCGCTTTATCAATCTGCATCGTGATTTCTTCACTGGCAATCCGCGCCTTGGATTAATGGTTCGAGCGCTCGATAAGATGGATCCTAAAAAGAAACAAACCCTGTTTGCCGCTGCCGAAGAGTTTATTGAAGCCCATACAGTACTGCGCTAGCCAGGGTGAAGTTTCGCCTGGTTTGCCCATGCCGGCTAACTGCAGGCAGTGGTAGCTGGGCGCAATGCCGTGAAGAATGCTGCGGAAACCCGCGCACTCGGCGAATCTTAAAAACAAGGCCTAAAAGCGCCCGCGATCTGTACTGGCCAGCGTATACTTGCGCCCATGGCAGCCACCGACTTTAGTACCTTATCCCTGAAACCCGCATTGCTCTCGCGTCTCGAAACGCTGGGCTTTCACACCATGACGCCGGTCCAGGCGCAGGCTTTGCCGCCCATCCTGCAGGGCGAAGATGTCGTCGCCCAAGCGCATACCGGCAGCGGCAAAACTGCCGCCTTTGCACTGGGTTTCCTCAATGCGCTGCGCCTAGAGCATTTTGCCGTGCAGACGCTGGTGCTCTGCCCGACGCGCGAGCTTGCGGATCAGGTTGCCGAAGCTACGCGTGGCTTCGCTCGCCAACTGGATAATGTGAAAACGCTCACTTTATGCGGCGGTGTCGCGATGGGGCCGCAAATCAATTCGCTGCGCCACAGCGCGCACGTGGTGGTGGGTACGCCGGGCCGGGTGCTTAAGCATTTACAACGTGGGTTTTTGAATGTGGCATCGGTCAGTGTGCTGGTGCTGGACGAGGCCGATCGGATGCTCGACATGGGGTTTAGCGACGAAATTGATGCGATATTGGCGTATCTGCCGCAGCCCTGCCAAAGCTTGTTGTTTTCTGCCACCTTGCCGGCGGATGTCAAAACGGTCAGCGCGCGCTTGCAAAATAAGCCTGTACATATTGACGCGTTGGAGGCGAATACTCAGCCTAAACTCAGCGAAGGCTGGCTAACAGTTACCCAACAGGATCGCAGCAGCACTCTGACTCAAGCGCTCAAGCAATGGGGCGGGCGGCTCAACGTGGTGTTTTGCAACACTAAAATCGACTGTGCTGAAGTCACCCGAGACTTGCAGCGCGCCGGTCTAAGCGCCGTCGCCTTGCACGGTGATTTGGAACAAGTGGATCGCGTCAAGACTTTGGTCTGCTTTGCTAATGGGACGGCGCGTGTTCTGGTTGCCACCGATGTGGCCGCGCGTGGTTTGGACATTGAGGCGGTAGACGCGGTGTTTAACTATGAACTGCCGCACCAGCCGGAGGTGTATGTGCATCGCAGCGGCAGGGCCGGGCGCGCTGGTGCCGAAGGGCGTTGCATCAGTTTGGTTACCGACCGAGAGATGCCGCGGCTGCATCAAATTGAGCAGTTTACCCATTGTGATGCCATGCCGCTGCTGAGCCTTGCTGCTGTTGTCGCGATCCCGCAAGACCAAGTACCCACCGTTGCCACTTTAGAAATCAATGGCGGCCGACGAACAAAGCTGCGTCCAGGTGATATTCTCGGTGCCCTGACCGGCGCCATCGGTCTGCCCGGTGATGCCGTAGGCAAAATTGATATCCTGGAAAGTGTGGCGTTTGTGGCGGTGGACTTGGCTTGGCTTAGTCATGCGGTTGGTGGTCTGAATAAAAATAAAATTAAAGGCCGACCCTATCGCGCTCGGCGAGTCCATGGTGCGGTCTGATTTGCAGCCTGATGAAATGTTAAAACAGCAGCTGCCGACTCCTCGGGATACAGGTATGCGACGCTTTCTCGGTGGCCGGCCTTAATTTACTGGCGAGCCGATGGTTATAGCGCAGGCTTTGCGTGGCTAATCTGTTGAGTTTCATTGACCTCTGGATAATCCCCTCACACCAGACTAACGTTTCGCGGCGCGCGACACTAATAGCGCGCTTGGTAAAAGATGAGCCGCGTGAGCGGGCCAATCCGGGTTTTTGGAAGGCGCTATGGCAGCCGGTCGAAAAATGGCTAAAGCGCTGCAGCGACAATTAGAATGAAAGCTAAGAAAAAAGGCGGATAAGAATATGCAAGTTATTGGCGTGCGAATATTGAGCGTAGCCTTACTGGGGGTCTGCGCGCTGCTAAGCGGCTGTCAATCTACAACCTTCCAGGCGGCATCTTATTTTGAACTTGGCGAGCAATATGACGTGGTGATTCGTCGCGACGTCCGTGGTGTACCGCATGTACTGGGCGCTACGGATGTCGACACCGCCTTTGGATTTGCCTACGCCCAGGCCGAAGACAACTGGGCGCTGATCGAAGAGGCCATGCCTTTTTATCGAGGCAACAATGGGGTGTTTGCAGGCCCTGACGGCGCAGCAACCGATTACCTGGTGAAGTGGCTGGGTATATGGGATTTGTTGGACGATCGTTATGAGAAAGATCTTTCTGCAGATGTACGCGCCTATGTGGCAGCCTTTGCCGACGGTCTGAATTACTATGCTGCGCTGCATCCAGCAGAGGTGGATGCGCGTAAGTTACCGGTGACGCCGCAAGATGTGGTAGCAGGTTTTGTGCTGCGGCATCTTATGTTTTACGGGTTTGAAGGCGATGTGCGCGACCTCTATAAGGCGACTCGCCAACACCCTGTGAGCGAGCGTTCAGACGCGCCCCGCAAGCCCTTGCAAACGCTACCAGGAATAGCGGCGGCAGCAGATGAGGTAACCTGGCAGGGTTTGCCAATGGGTTCTAACGCTTTCGCTGTGGCACCGCATTTTGCAACCGATGGCGCGACGCGTTTGGCGATTAATTCGCATCAGCCTACCACCGGGCCGGTAGCTTGGTATGAGGCGCATATTCAAAGTCGAACCGGTCTTAACGTCATGGGTGGTCTGTTTCCCGGCAGCCCCAATATCAGCGTCGGGTTCACTGAAAATACGGCCTGGGGCGCGACGGTCAATAATCCGGATCTAGTCGATATCTTTGTATTGGAAATCAACCCGGACGACCCGAACCAATATCGTTTGGATGGTGAGTGGCGGGATTTTGAACGCAGCGAAGTGGATCTCAAGGTAACGCTGTGGGGGTTTTTACCTTGGAGTGTTAGTCGTGAGGTGTTGGTGTCAGAGCATGGGCCGGCCCTGCGCACTGATCACGGTGTTTACGCTGTCCGATTCGCTGGAATGGGTGAAATTCGTCAAGTGGAGCAATGGTTCCGCATGAATCAGGCCAGCAACTTTGCTGAATGGCGCGAGGCGATGGCAATGCATTCGTTTGCGAGTTTCAATTTCGCTTATGCGGACCGCGAAGGCAACATCATGTTTATCCACAACGCTCTGACACCGAAGCGCGACCCACACTACGATTGGGAACAGTATTTGCCGGGGGATGACTCCTCGTTGATATGGCGCGAAGTGTTGTCATTCGATGAACTGCCGCAAGTGATCAATCCCGCATCTGGCTACTTGCACAGCGCGAATCAAACGCCGTTTCGGGTCACGGCGCCTGAAGATGATCCTAAGCTGGCAGATTTCGCCTACGGTCATGGCTTTCAGCTGAATATGACCAATCGAGCTAACCGTGGCCTGGAGCTGTTTGCTGAGCTTGGGCCAATCTCGGCCGCCGAGTTCAGTGCGATCAAGCATGACAAATACTATTCTCGCAGCACCGACTATGTTCGGTATTTGGACAAAATTGCAGAGACCGAATTTGCTGAAGCAGAGCTGCAGGCCGCCCAACGTGTATTGCGGGATTGGGACTTGGGCACGGACGTCGCGAATACCAGCGCCGCCCTCGGAACATGTGTGTTGCTTGCAGCCGAGCGTCGCGATGATCGGCTCGCCGACACCAGCGAAGAGGTGACGACTTTGTTGGCAACCTGTGTCAGTCGATTACAAACGCATCATGGTCGGATCGACCCACCGTGGGGAGAAGTCAATCGGCACGTGCGCGGATCTGTGAATCTACCGGTCGGCGGCGGGCCGGATATTTTACGAGCGATCTACGGTCGGGTGCAGGGAGACGACAAGTTTTTGACCAATGTGGCTGGTGATGGGCTTTATTACATCGTGGAATGGTCTCCCGACGGCACTCAGTCGGTAGGTGGTATTCACCAGTTTGGTAGCGCCACATTGGATGCCACCTCAGTCCACTATGCGGATCAGGCTGAGGATTATGCGCAGGAGAAACTGCACGATCCGCTGTTTGACGAGGCGGCTTTGCAAGCAAACTTAAAGCAAAGCTACCGCCCAGGTGAAGAAAAGCCGGCGGCGCCATAGCAAGCCCAGGCAGAATTTAGCATAGGAATCGGATAGGCCAAGCAGTATCAGTGAGACGAGTAGCTAATCCTTACGCGCGCCGCTGCTTTATAGAGCCCGCTCGTCTATTGCTGGTTGCGATGTGCCAAGATTAGCGCAAAGGTACGTTTTGCTAAGCGTTTTG
>CENJ01031056.1_pt1 | contig 18314 bp, 12 predicted proteins | sample 356161 | NCBI WGS metagenome assembly CENJ01 (sample SAMEA2619531, study PRJEB7988) | marine metagenome | biome: marine biome (ENVO:00000447); feature: surface water layer (ENVO:00002042); material: "saline water (ENVO:00002010), including plankton (ENVO:xxxxxxxx)" | depth 5 m
GTTTTAAAATCACAGGATGGAAAAGAAAATGCGTTAAGAGTTACAGCTACAGAAAGCCCCTCAGGATCAGGATTATCTACAATTGATAATACGTCAACGAATGGATCAAAACAAAAAGTTGCTGGAACTGATGCTTCTTTTACTGTTGATGGTATTTCGTTAACTCGGTCGTCTAATGAAATTGATGATCTTTTTTCTGGATATACTGTTAATTTATTATCATCTACAAGTGTTGGTGGTACAGACACTCCAGCAAATCTTGTTGGATCGGTTGATACTGTTTCAGCAACTTCTAACTTACAATCTTTTGTAGATGCTGTAAATACAGCTAAAAAATTATTAAATGAAAAAACTTTTAGAGGATCAAGTACTGAAAGCGCAGGAGATTTATCCGATGATCCAGTTGTGAATAACGTAAAAGATCGCTTAAACACTTTATCCTCAGAAGCTTTAGCAGGGTTCGGTACAACGAGTAAGTATCTGTCAAATCTTGGTATTAGAACTGAAAGGGATGGTTCACTAACTTTAAATACTACGATTTTAGAAAATGAATTAAAAAATAATCCTGGATCTTTAGATGCAATATTTAATTCAATGTATTCATCTTCTTCTAGTCTGTTGACTGTCTCTGGAGGAACATCTTCAAAACCTGTTTCGGGCTCATATACTTTTGCTATGACAGCTTTTGTTTCAGGAGCATTTACTGGTCTAGCAACTAACGATAATTCTCCGGAAGTTACAGCTTCTAACAACACAATCCAAGTAACTGTGGATGGAACCCAATCTGGATCAGTTAGTATTCCTGCAGCACATTATACATCTGAGGCAGCATTAGCAACAGCTATTCAAACAGCAATAAATGCAGATAGCACATTAAGTGCTGCTGGAAAATCAGTTGTTGTAACTCACTCAAATGGAAGCTATTCAATTACTTCTGGATCTATAGGTTCGTCTTCTTCCATCGTACTGAATGCAATAGGGAGTAATCTTGATGGATTTTTAAAAATGTCTGGGACAGCTGATCCCGACTCTATTGCAACCACACAATCAGGTACAGCTTCATCCGCGTTAACACTAAATGGTAGTTCCATAAGCTCAGGCTCATTTACAGACAATGCAGGAAAGAGACTATCCATAACAAGTTCAAGTGGTGACGAAAGCACATACTCATTTACAGTTGTAGGTACAGATTTATCAGGAAATGCACAAACTGAAGTGATAACCGGACCAACAGCTAACGCAACAGTATTTGGATCCAAAACATTTAAAACTATAACGTCTATAACCCCATCTAGTAATTCTGCAGGATCTATAACAGTTGGAACTACGGGGGCAGGCATTACAACTACAGGTGTAACTGGTTCAGCCACCTTAAATAGTGTTGCAATGGCCTCTGATGCAACTAATAAATCTTTTACAATAACTTCTGGAGATGCTGCAGGTTTAAAAGTAAAGTATTCTGGCCTAGGATCTAACGCGACAGTTTTTTATGGCCAAAGTCTTGTGGAAAAACTCACTACTTTTTTAACATCAGTTTTGGATAAATCAACAGGACAATTATCAACTAGAGAAACAACAATTTCAAAAGAAGTGACTGACCAATCAGCATTACTAGTTGATTTAAATTCTCAAATGCAATCTTTAAGAGATAGATATGTACTTCAATTTACCTCTATGGAACAAGCTGTTACGAGTTTGAAGTCAACTGGTGAGTATTTAACCAATTTATTTGAAGCAATGAATAAAGATGATTAATAGGAGAAAAAAATGAATGTTGCATCACCAATAATACAAGAAAGAGAAATGTCACAAGCTGCCTCAACTCATTTTGAAGGAGTTTTTGATAAACAAACCTGTACAGATATAATTGATTTTTGCAAAGAAAACCTAAAAATCGAAGAAGCTTTAGCTGGAACTAACAACAAATCTTTAGCTCGAAAAAGCGAAATAGGATGGATATATCCCTCAGACCAAACTAATCATATCTTTCAAAAAATTATCGAAAAAACTAATAAAATTAACCAATTTTATAATTTTGATATCGTAGGTATTACAGAGCCAATCCAATTCACATCATATAATGGAAGTGGAAATGAGCATTATGGTTGGCATTTAGATATGGGTGCCAAAAGACAGTCTAGAAGAAAACTATCTTTAGTAATTCAACTAAGCGATGAAAACGATTATACAGGTGGTGAATTGCAAGTGCACTCTGGGTCAGATGATGATGAAATAAGAGCAGAAACAAAAAAACAGGGATCGATGATTTTTTTTCCAAGTTATCTTCGGCATAGGGTAACGCCAGTTACATCAGGTCACAGATACTCTTTAGTTTCCTGGTTATCTGGACAACCATACAAATAATTATCACAAAAAAAAACTAATGAATATATTCAATCCAAAAATTCTTGAAGGGAAAAATTTCAATTCAATAATGAATTTTGCAGAAAGTTTAAAGTCTAAGGATCTAGAGGGTATGATTAATGCACACAAAGTCTACAATTTAACACTAGATCAAATTGATAAAAGCTTTTCAAATAATGATTCACATTTACGAGGACTTTTAAATCATAGTATCTGGGATATAGAAAAAAAACTAGGTTGGCATAATTTATACTTATCACAAGCTGGACAGGATAAAATTATATACGATGTTTTTTTTCGAAAATGTGACCCTAATGGGTTTTTTGTTGATATAGGAGCTTATGACGGTATTGAAGGTAGTAATACATATTTCTTTGAAAAAAAATTAAATTGGAACGGTATATTAATTGAGCCTTCTAGAACTCAATTTAGCAAACTTAAAAACAACAGGTCTAATAAATGCATTAATACTGCTGTTTCTAATGAAAAAGAAACTCTTGAGTTTATCGATGTTGTTGAGGGATATTCTCAAATGAGCGGTTTAAACCAAGAGTATTTTAGAGAAAACTATAAATTAATAAGCTCTGATATATATTCAGATACAGAAAGCTATAATATTGAAACTTCTAAATTTTCAGATTTAATCCAAGAAAAAAATATTGATTACTTATCCATAGACATAGAAGGTGGTGAATTAAAGCTTCTTAAAAGTATAGATTTTAATTTTTACAAAATAAAAGTTTTATCTGTTGAAAACAATAAGCCAAATGAAATAATTTACCATGACATTTTAGCTAAAGAAGGGTTTGTTTTTTTTGATTATTACGGTGCTGACGAAATTTATTTCAATCCTAATAATTTAAATGAAAAGGTAGTTTAGTAATCTGAATATGACTTTTCTTCAATAATTTTAGATCCAGCTAAAATATTAATTTTCTTCTTAATTGCAGATCTTTTATCATTAGTAAAGTAAACATCCCTCGCTAATTTTATAAATTCTTCCCCAAAATCTGATAAACGTTCTTTTTCTCTAATATCATCTTCTATTTCCCACAATTTATTATTAATATAGTAAAGTTCATCAGACAAAATTTTAATTTCACCAGTATTTAAATTATTTTCATTAAGAATTGGCAAAAGAATGTTTAATTCAATATTAATATTTTTTGATTGAGTATTGTCTGTAATAAATTTTTTTTTAAGTTTTAGAATTGTAATCTTATCTATGAGTTCACCCGGCGATACCATAATATTTATCATTTACTAGCTCCCTAAAAGTAATAATTGAGTAAAATAAGTACTTCATTATGGCATGCAACTTGAATAAAACAACTATAACGGAGAATTACTATGTTAAAAAACTCAATTGAAAATACGATTAGAGAAGCTAAAAGATTTCAAAATAAAAATGATCTTGAAGGTGCATTTGAGATTTATAACTCATATCTAAAATCTTATCCAAAAAACATTAGAATTGCGAAAATGTTACAAGACGTAAAAAAACAAAAATTAGAACAAGATTTAAATGAATTTAAAGAGTTGTTTGAAAGTAATTTATATCATAAAGCTGAGAAAATAGGAGATGAATTAAATAAAACCCACTATGATAAAATTGAATTTTTACGGTTATATGGAACATTAAAAGCTAAGTTAAATAAATTAAATGAAGCTAAGGAAATTTTCTTAAGGTTATTAAATATTGAACCAAATCCATACATGACACTGAATAATTTAGGCAATATTTTTTATCTTGAAAATGATTATGATCAAGCAACTTATTATTATAAAAAATCATTGAAGGAAAATAAAGACTTTGCAGCAGTAAGAAACGGACTTGGTTTGATTTTTTTACATAAAAAAGATTATGACAAAGCAAAAGAAACATTTGAAGAATACATAAAATTACTTCCAAATGATGAACACGGTTACATAAACCTTGGTAACTGCCTCAAAGAATTAGAATCATACGAAGAAGCTCTAAAATATTATAATAAAGCTCTTGAGATTAATAAATATAATCCGATTATATATAATAATATTGGAACGATTTATGGAGTAACTAAAAACAACAATTTAGCTCTGGAAAGTTTTTCAAAAGCAATTGAAATTAATGAGGATTATATTGAAGCATTAATAAATAGAGCTGAAATACTCATCAAACGTGACATGAATGATGAAGGTTTATTAGATTTAAATAAGGCAATAAAATTATCACCTGATAATTATCGATGTAACTATCTATTAGGTGTTTTTCATTACGACACAAAAAATTATAAAATTGCTGTTAAGTATTTTATTAAAATAAATGAATTGGTACCCGAAAAACGCGAAACACTTAATAATGTTGGTATGTGCTATCTACATTTAAAAGAATATGATAAAAGCATAAAATATTTTGATTTAGCTATAAATGCAGATTTAAATAATCCAGTTTCTTATAATAATAAAGGAAATATATTGATGCTGAAGTCAGAATTTGACGAAGCTGAAAAAATATTTGAATTTGCACTTTCTTTAGATCCTTCCAATGAAAAAACATTGCTAAACTTAGGTAATTTAAGACAAATACAATCTAATTTCGCTGAAGCAATAAGATGCTACACTCTTTCTACAAGGTTAAAAGAGGATTATGCCGATGCTTACTTCAACCTTTCTCTCATAAAATTATTACATGCTGACTTTAAGTCAGGATTAGAATTATATGAATGGCGACTTCATGAAAATCGTGAATCTCCAATTTTTGATAAAGAAATTCCAAAAAGGTGGAATGGTAAGGATGATTTAAAAAACAAAACTATTATTATTCTCGCAGAGCAAGGGCTTGGCGATACAATTCAATTTGCACGTTTTGTCAAATTGTTTAATCATAAAACGACTAAAGTTTTCTTTAAAGTACCAGATTGTTTAAAAGACCTTATTTCAACTATGTGTAAAAATATATCCGTGATTGGATTTAAAGATCATGTTGGATCTTTTGATTATCAAATTCCTTTATTAAGTTTGCCTTATGCTTTTAATATGACATATTTAAGAATCCCCCCAACAGATAAATATTTGAGTGCTAGAAATGATCTTGTTAAGCATTGGAAAAAGAAATTAGGAACCAATGGCTTTAAAATAGGTATTGCATGGCAAGGTTCCGATACTAATGCTGATAGATTTAGATCTTTTAAACCTGAAGAATTCCAAATTTTATCATCTTTAAAAAATATTAGGCTTATTAGTCTTCAAAAAAATAGTAAATTGGAAAGTCTTCATAAACAAAATAAAATAAATATAGAAGATTACAGCAAAGAGATAGATAATGGAAAACAAGCCTTTTTAGATACAGCGGCTATAATTGAAAATTTAGATCTTGTAATTACATGTGATACTTCAATTGCTCACCTATCTGGTGCCCTTAATTGTCCTACTTGGATAATGTTAGGTGAAAAACATGATTGGAGATGGTTCCTAAATAATGATAAATCTATATGGTATCCATCAGTAAAACTTTTTAGACAAACTGAGTTGGAAAATTGGAAACATCCATTTGAAAAAGTAAAAGAATTACTAAAATCTGATTATAAACTCTAAAAATAAACCACATACTAAACATTTATACAAACAGTCGTAAGTATATCTGAGAATGAAATATTTATATTAATTTCAATTTGGAGAAACTTATGACTAACAGTATAAACACTAACCTAGGTGCCTTAAAGGCCCAACAAAATATGGTTAAACTTAATAATGATCTCGACCAGGCAATGACACGTTTGTCCTCTGGTCTTCGTATTAATTCTGCTGCAGATGATGCAGCTGGAAGTGCAATCGCAAGTAAAATGGAAAGCCAAGTAAGAAGTTTAGGTGTTGCAATACGTAACTCTTATGACGCTATTTCTATGACACAAACTGCTGAAGGTGCTCTTGGTGAAGTTGAAAATATGCTTCAAAGAGTTCGTGAACTAGCTGTACAGGCTGGTAACAGCACCTTGAGTGACAGTGATAGGACTATGATCCAAGCAGAAGTTACAGCTTTAACAAAAGAGATTGATAAAGTATCTAGTAATACGAATTTCAATGGAGTAAATCTTTTGGATGGATCAAAAGAATCTGTTAATTTCCAAATTGGAATAAATGCAGACGATGCTATTACAGTTGACTTAGCTAAAACTGATACAAGAACATTAGGTCTTGCTGGATCAGTTGGTGTTCAAACTCTTTCAAGTGAAAGAATTACTGAATTGAACTTTAGCAGAGGATCTAACATCATACAGGCTGCTGATATTAAGATTAATGGTCAAAATGCACTTGCTGCAGATTTTTCTACTGATTTAACTGCATCAGTAAATGAAGCCAAACTTGTAGCTGATGCTATTAATGCGAACACTGGCCAACACGGTGCAAACGCTGATGCGTTTAACTCACTTACATCAGATGCTAAGGGAACATTTAGTATGAGTGCCACATTTACTATCAATGGTGATACAGTTGCTCTGGCTACTTCCTACTCTGATTTAGTATCAAAAATAAATCAAGCAGTATCCGGTATTAATGCTACATTAAATCCTGATAATACAGTTACTTTAGATAACACAACTGGAGAAGCTATAGTTATTGCAGGTTCTTCTTCGTCTGATGTTGGTTTTGCAGCTGGTACTTACACAGGATTTGTTAGTTTAACAAATATTGATGGGTCTGCTGTTAAGATTGAAGCTGGAAGTGAGCAAAACGGCTATGACAATGGTCAAGGTACTATAGCTGACTTGGCTGCTTTTGGTTTTAATGAGTTATCAGATGGTAAAACAGTTGAAACTGCAGCTGTTAGTGGAACATCACTATCAGCCAATGAAATAAAACTTAACGGAGTTTTGATTGGTGAATCAGCAAATGGACAAGCTCATTCTCTAGCAGACGCTATAAATGCTAAAACAGGTGAACACGGTGTAACTGCCCTTGCAAAAAACCAAGTAACTCTAGCATTAAATGAAGCTGCTATACCTGATAAAGGTTCAGAATTTTTTGTTAATAATTCCAACGTTGATTTATCAAACGTTAATAATGTTAATGGAATTGTACTAGCTGTTAATAATGCCAATATAGGTGATGTTAGAGCTACTACTGACAAAAATGGTAACCTTGTTTTATCTAGCGCAAGTGGTGCAGATATAGAAATTGATCATGCAGGTGACACAGACTTTATTAGAGCATACAAAGATGTTAATGGTACAGTCAGTCAGTCAGGTGTAAAAGGGGGGTCAACAACTTCAGCTACCTCTCTTCGTGCTGCTGCTTCAATTGATGCAACAGGTGCAATGACACTATTATCGCCTGCTGATTTCAATGGTCAGGTAACTATTACATCTGCTGGTGCTACTTCTGCTGGTGGATTATTAGCTGCTGTCGATTTTAGTGCAGGTGATCAAACATTGTTAGCGCCAGGTACAGCTGTATTCGCAACTGGTATACAAGCTGAATTTGTTTTTGCTATAGCAACTCAGACTGACGTCACATTTACAGTTACAGGTTTAGACCTTGATGGTAACGCTCAGACAGAAAATGTTGCAGGTAAAGCGCACACCGAAACTGCATACACTACAAAGTCATTCAGTCAAATAACCAATATATCAGCTGACAGAGACAGTAATAGTACAGGAACTGTGGCAATTGGTTATATCCAAGGTGAGGCTGATAATAACTTTACAATTGTAGGTAAAGATGTTTTTGGTAACACTATAACTGAAGTTATGAGCGGTGCTGGTGGTACTATTGCTGCAAGATCTAAAAATGTATTTGAAGAAGTTACTTCAATATCTGCTTCAAAGACAGCTTCTACAAATGTTAGCATTGGTAACATTTCAGATGTATCAACAACAGTTGCCGACACAGCTTTCGTTGCCTCCGCATTAGACCCTACTGAAGCTACAGTAGGTGCTGACGATAGTCTTGTTACAGCCGTGGCGATTAGTGCAAATACAAGTTTAACAATAAAGTCTACTACTGTTAATGGAAGAGTTGTATTAAAATCAACTAATACAACAACTGCTACAGCTACACTTACTGGTACAGACTTTAATGGTAATACCATAAGTGAAACTATTAGTGCTTTTAGTGCTTCTAATGAAATCAAGCTGTCAACTAAAGACTATGCAACAGTAACATCTATTGAGTTTTCTGCTACTGACTCAGACGCATCAATTTCTGCTGGTACAACTAATGTATCATTGGTTGATAAAACGCAAAACCTTGGTGGTGCCTTTATTACAATTAAGGAAACTGGTGGTATTGCTACTGCGACTAATGCTTCATTTACCATAACAGGAACAGATTTAGCTGGTAATGTTAGAAAAGAGACTATTGTTGGGCCTGCTACAAGTGGAACAGTTACATCTTCTATTGCATATGCAACAGTTACCCAAATCAACCAGACTTCATTTGGTACTTCTGCCTCTCTTACTTTTGGAACAGAGAAAAAGGGAGATACATTTGTAACAAGAGGTAACATTGAATTATCAAATACTACAGGTGAACCTATGAAAGTAGAAGCTGTAGCAGCTGATAACCAGTTAGCCATGGAAGTAAAAAATGACGGTGGATTTGGAAGCTCTGAAACAGTTCTTCAGAAATTAGGTCTTCAAAGTCAAAGTCAGGCTTTTGAGATTACAGGAACTAAACTTGCAGTTGATAGTTTAGCAAATGCTACTGCATCTTTGGCAGTGATTGATAAAGCGATTGAACAAGTGTCATCATTTAGATCATCTTTTGGTGCCGTGGAAAACAGAATTGATGCTTCAATAAGTAACTTAACAACTTTAAAAGTTAATACTGAAGCAGCTGTATCCAGAATATCAGACGCTGATTTTGCAAATGAGACATCAAATCTTACTAAGGCTCAGATTTTGTCACAAGCAGCAACATCAATGTTGGCGCAAGCTAATGCTTCAAAGCAAAATCTACTCGCTCTTCTTCAAGGATAATTTGAAGAGATTAAGAAGAAAAGGCCACCTTAGGGTGGCCTTTTTTTTGTTTGTTTATTGAAGGATTTTAATTTTGTAATAATTGAAGCACATTTTGCTGTGCTTTACCTGCTTGTGCAATCATTGCCATTGCAGATTGTTGTAAAATTTGAGCCCTAGTTAATCTTGCAGACTCTTTTGCAAAATCAGCATCTTCGATTCTTCCTCTAGAGGCATTGGTGTTTAATGCAACATTTGATAGGTTATCTATTGCTTTTTCCATTCTACTCATTAATGCACCAAGTTTTGCTCTTTCTTTATGAATTCTATCAAGAGATCTATCCAAAACTCGCAATGCATCTATTGATGATTGCCTTGTCTTAACATTAACACCGGATAATTTATCTAAAGAAGCTGCACCAGGTGATGCTTCAAATAAACCTTTTCCGTCTTCACCAACAACTGTAAAACTATTGCTTGAGGACATTTCAAGTTGTCCAGTAACAATGACGGAGTCAGCTGCTTTTACACCGACAGTTATAGCTCCAGTTGTAGCTGCAGAATTAACAACAGTATGAATAGTCTTAAAAATTCTTCTACCAGTCACAGTTTTATTAGCCTCAGGACCAGTTATAACTTCAATTAGGGCATTGCCAGACATGTCTGTCCCTGTAACAGTAAAAGTTTTACCGCTTTCATCGCTAGCAGAACTTGTTATCGTAACCAATGCTGATTGATTAGCTATTGTATTTAATTTTCCTACTGTAATATCTGCGGCAACACTTGCGCTTACAGCAATTGAAGTAACTGTACCATAAATGTTTGCACTTTGGACAGTTGAGGCACTTCCACCTCCTGCTAGTACTTCGCTTTGTGCATTACCGTAAACATCAGTGCCAGTTATAGTAAAGTTAGATGCAAAAGCAGCATCACCAGTTATTGTTAGGAATGAGTTTATTGTTTGTGTAGCATCCACTAAAGTAAGATTGTTAGCCCCAAAAGAGTCTAGTGCTTGTGTTGTTACAATTGCATTAGCATCAGTAGTACTTCCTGGGCCAGAACCAGTAAAAGCAGTAGGATTTGTCGTGCCAACTCTACCGCCTATAGTTAAAATTCCGCTGGGAGTACCTGTGTAAATTCCATCAGCATCAGTTGTAGTTACATTTGTATCTCCAAGGGACACTGCATCACCTGCAACAATTTCATCATTATCCAAACTTGTTACTAATAAAGTTCTTCTAGCACCAGTTGTAGTAGTGTCACCGCCAAAATTAACGTCACCCAATTTAATATCATACCCTTCGTTCTGAACCATTATAATTGATGACTTGTCAGTTGATAAGGTTGCCGTAACACCTGTAGTAGTTGTGTAATTATTAATAGAATCTCTTAGCTCAGACAATATAGAGCTTCCCTCATTATTACTTAAGGTAACATTTGCAGCTATTGTTGTTGCTGTGGTATTTTTACCTTGGATGCTAAATGAAACACTTGTTTGACCGTTATAAGCATCATCTAAAGTTTTAGCTTGTAATTTTAGTTGAGTTGAAGCAATTGCAGTTACTCCTGTAGAGTCAAAAACAGCGTTAACAGAAGCAACTATATCCCTGACATTTGATCCTGCAGCAGCTGTGACAGACGAACTACCCAAAATTCCGTGAATTGTAAATGATTCTGCTTGTACTAAATTAGCTTCAGAAGTATCCGCTACTGCATAAGCGTTTAATGCTAAGTTATCATTATCAACTGCACTATTAGCTAAGTCAGTTGTTTCTGTTCCTTGAGACTTTGCTTTATAAGCTCCTAAACTGTCTAATCTCATTGATGAAATTGATAATTGCGCAAATTCTCGCTCATGTGTTCCAATCTGAAAACGTCTATCTGCAAAAGACCCGTCTAAAACAGCAATTTCATTAAAAGTAGTATCTCTAGTTACACGATCTAACTCTGCTAACATTTGAACAACTTCTGCGTCTAAATAAGAACGCTCTTCTGCATTCATTACATCGGATGCTGATTGTATTGCTAATTCTCTGATTCTTTGAATGATTGATGAGGATTCATCTAATGCACCTTCAGTTACTTGCGCCATTGAAATTACGTCAGCAGCATTGCGTACTGATTGCTCTAATCCTTTAATTTGAGCTGTCATTCTATCTGCTATAGCTGCACCAGCTGCATCATCTCCTGCATGATTAATGCGTTTACCAGACGATAATCTTTCCATGGCCGTTGTCATTTCACGTTCAGTTCCATTCATTTTATTTAATGCAAACTGAGCTGCGGTATTGGAATTTACTGTTGGCATATGAATCTCCAAATTAATTTCGTAGGAAATCACTGCAAATGTTATGCCAAAATATTAGGTATTTCTAACTAGGCGTATTTTTCAACTGATTTTTTTAAATGAGTTAGATCTTTGGGAATTGCGCTGATCATATTATAACGAGTTACAATCTCATTATGAAAATACGACGGAGATAATGAAGCTCTTGATCTTATAAAGCTCTCAGTTAGTGATCCGTTGCTAGCAGTTTGATTGTTTACATAAACATGTCTTATGAAATTAGGAGGTGTGTTATTTAAAGGTCTTTTTGTAACACTAGTTTCATTAACTATCCTATTATTAGTTGGCATAGTGTTTGCAGATAAACCTGTGCTTTCGTTCCTCAATGGTTTAGAAGCGTAAATTTCATTAATAGCATATGGATTTTGTGAATTATTAACAATCATTTAGTAAATAAAACATAAATTTTATTAAAAATCAAATTTTTGACACTTTGATTATAAACAGTTGAATTTAAATTATGACAAATAGCCAACATATTAATGCCTATAAAAAAACACAACAGTCATCTAATTCTGTCACATCTTCGCATGAAATAGTCAGAACTTTGATGAAGGAATTAGTAAATTCAATGAAAAAAATTGTCTTAGATATACAAGATGATAAAAAGAGAAAACAAGATCAATATTTGGTTAATAAAGCTTTTGAAGAAAAAAATGCACGCCATAGGTCAAAAAATTTAAGTAAATCTCTATCTATTATTTACGGTCTTCAAACTAGTTTAGATTTTGATAATGCTCTAGAAATTGCAAATAATCTATTTCAACTATACGAATACTGCCGTCATGAAATAATTAGAGGATTTAGTCAAAAAAATGAAGATGGGATTATAAAAGCTATTGATGTTGTAAAACAAATTATGGAAGGGTGGACAGAAATGCCATCGTTAGAAAATTAGTGATGGATACTTTAAACTCAGATTTAGAGCAATTAGAAAACTTATCAAAAAAAATATCTGATTTGATATATAACAACCAATTTTCAAAAATTCCAGAGATTGATAATCAGAGAAAAGCTCTAATAAAAAAAATTAAAGAAAGTGAAATTAATAGAAGAGTAATTAAACAAAGAATAGGTATGTTGATTGACAATAACATAGCTTTAGTAAGAACAACTGAAAAAAAATTGCAAAAGCTATCAAAAAATCATCATAAATTTAATAACAGACTTAAAGCATATTCCATAAACAATAGATAAACTTGAATTATTTTATTAGATTGAAATGTTTGCTTCACTCTAAGATTAAGCAAAGCATTATGATTGACCTCGGATTTAATTAGAATGCTTATACAGGAACTAGGATTAGTGGGGTGTGATTAAACAAAGCCTACTACAATTCTAATAATATAAAAATACAATTCAATGCCTATTACAGATGAAGTGAAGATGGCACAGTTCATGCATTGTTTATGTAAAATCGAATAGGTATTTATAAGATTTTTGGGTCAGAGTCTAAGAGGATTTTATGGAATTAACAATTGAACAAGCACTTCAGCAGGGTGTTTCCGCATTTAAAGAAGGTAAACTTCAAGACGCAGAAAGATTATATCGAACAATTTTACAGTCTAAGCAAGCACACCCAGATGCTAATTATAATTTAGGAGTCATTGCAGTATGTCTTAATAAGTCTGATGCGGCATTGCCGTACTTTAAAACTGCTCTCGAAGCTAATCCAAGGATAGAACAGTTTTGGCTTAGTTATATTGATGCCCTTATTAAAACAAAGCAGTTTGATAATGCAAAGCAAGTACTCTGCCAAGCAAAGATGCAGGGCGTCGATTCTTTAAAGTTAAATTCCTTAGAAGTGCAAATCTCGCATAAAAATCAAAAACTAAATCCTGCAATTCTCAGTCCACCTCAAGAACAACTCAAAAGTCTTTTAGAGTACTATCAAAAAGGACAATTTGGTTATGCAGAAAAGCTTGCTAGATCCATTAGCGAAGAGTTTCCAAAGCATCATTTTTCTTGGAAAGTGTTAGGTGCAATATTAGGAGCAATAGGCAAAAATTCTGAAGCTATAAATGCTTGTCAGACTGCAGTTGCATTATCTCCCCAAGATGCTGAAGCCCATAGTAACTTGGGTAACATACTCAAAGAAATTGGAAAACTTGATGAGTCTTTATTAAGCTTTAATAAGGCTATAGCGTTAAAGCCTGACTTTGATGATGCATTTAACAACATGGGCAATGTTTTTCAAGATCAAGATAAAATGGATAAAGCAATTGTCGCCTACAGAAAAGCTATCTCGCTAAACCCTAAACATGCCGAAGCCTACTACAATTTGGGTACCACGTTTCAAGAATTAGGTAAATTAGAGGACGCTGAAGCCACTTTGTATCAAGCGATTGCCGTGAATCCTGATCATATCAAAGCACACAATCAATTGTTAACGTGTTTGTTTACGCAAGATAAGAAGTTAGCTTTTTTTGAAGAATTAGACTATTTAATCAATCATGATGTAGTTAGTTCAGTCATAGGTTCACTTGTCTGCCGTTCTTACTTGAAATATGGAATTGAAAAGTCAAACTTATTTTGTACAAAACCATTGAATTATGTTTTACATAATGACTTGAAAACAAAATATGACTTCAAAAAAATATTTATCGAAACAGCAAAGTATATGCTTAACGAAAACCAGATTTCCAATAGAACACAAAACCTTCTTGTGAACGGCAACCAAACTTCAGGAAATATATTTAATATAAATGATGATGCTATAAATGAAATTGAAAACATAATTAGACTCGAGATAGAAAAGTATCGACTTAAGTTTAGGGAAAGTGACGAAGGCTTAATCAAAAAAATGCCAGCCGAGTACAATCTCTTTGGTTGGCTTATCAGTATGAAAAGTGGTGGTAATATAAAACCTCATATTCACACCGAAGGCTGGCTCAGTGGAAGTATATACATAAATGTACCTCAGAAATTAAAAAATAATGCTGGCAATCTAATTGTGGCCTTAGGTGACGATAAAGATACAATTGATACATTTATAAATGAGAAAAAAATAATAAATGTAGTTACCGGGAGTATGGTTTTGTTTCCAGCGTCCCTTATGCATTCCACTATTCCATTCGAATCAAACGAAGAGCGTATCGTTTTGGCATTTGATATGAAAGAAAAGTGATTATGCCAGAGAATTCCTATTAATAAGCGATGAGTAAATAGTATAATATTCAAAATAACATAGTCGACTTATGATAAGCATGAGGCAAAACAATCACAGTGAATATGAGTATATGTCCTTTTTTTGCATTTAAACTATTATAAAAAATTATAAGAATATTGAATTACACAATATGGATAACTGTATTGGAGTGTGGCACAACTATTGCAATTAATCTTTCTTAAAAAAGTTTCTATCTTTAAAGGGATATGTGATGCTGACTAAACTATCTGAAGATTATTTTCTTAAGAAAGCAAGCTTAAATTTAAAAAAGAAGAATTTTTGTAAGCTCAAAAACTTTATCATTCATTCTTAAGTATTTTATCAAAATTAAAGTGTACAATAAGGACTAATTAAGTTGAATCATCTATTTCAAAATAATAAAAAAATGAATTCTTCCGAAGCTGTAATTCGATTAATGGAACTTCTAAAAGATGGTAAATTTTTAGATGTGATAAATGAAGGTGAAGCTCTTATAAAAGAATATCCATCCACATACATTATTTGGAATATGATTGGGGAAGCTTCAGTTCAAATAGGTATGCTTGATAAGGCAGTTCACGCTTATAATAAATCTATCAAAATAAATCCTGATTATGCTGATACACATTCCAGTATTGGATTAACTCTCAAAATGCAGGGAAAACTAAATGATGCAATAATAGCCTATAAAAAATCTATCTCAATAAGACCTGATAATGCGCATACTCACTCCTGTTTAGGTAATGCTTTTCAAGCTAAAGGTATGATTGATGAAGCGATTATTTCTTATAAAAAAGCTATTTCACTCAACCCTGATTTTGATCAAGCTTATAACAATCTAGGAATAGCTTTTTTAAATAAAGAAGATATAGATCAAGCACTTATTGCGTTTAACAAGGCACTTTCAATTAATAAGAATTTTGCTGAAGCTCACAACAATTTAAGTAATGTATTGATGTATCAAAGTAAATTAGATGAAGCAATTTCACATTGTAAAGTGGCAATTTCTCTCAATCCTAATTATAGCGACGCATATTGCAATTTGGGAAGAATTCTAAATGCTCAAGGTAAATTAGATGAAGCAATTTTTGCATATAACAAGGTCATCGCAATTAATCCAAAACATGCAATAGTTTATAACAACATTGGTTTAATCTTCCAGGCTCAAGGAAAGTACAATGAAGCTTTAAGTGCATTTAAAAAAGCAATAACAATTAAGACAGATTTTGCTTCTGCTTACAACAATATGGGTAACACATTACAAGGACTAAACAATCTAGACGAAGCAATTTTTGCATATAAAAAAGCAATATCACTTAATCCTAATTACGCTGATGCTTATAACAATATGGGTGTCGCTTTTAAAGAGCAAGGTGACACAAATAAAGCCTTAAAGTTTTTAGAAAAATCTGTATTACTTAAACCTAATTTTTCAGAAGCATTCAACAACTTAGGCCTTACTTATCATAATAAAGGTCAATTCGGGGAAGCAATTGAATTTTATAATAAATCTATTTCACTTGATCCTCATTTTGCTGATGCCCGTCAAAACTTAAGTTTCACTCTTCTTAATCAAGGAAAATTGAAAGAAGGTTTAGATGTATATGAGTGGCGCTGGAAAACAAACGATGGTCTATTGAAACAGAGACATTTTTCAAAGCCATTATGGGATGGTAATTCAAATCTTAATAACAAAAGAATTCTTATTTGGTGTGAGCAAGGACTAGGAGACACCATAACTTGGTCATCTTACTTACCAAATATATTCAATAAAGCTGAGCATTGTATTTTAGAGTGTCAAGAAAAATTAGTTCCTTTATTAAAAAGATCATTTCCAACAGTAGAAGTTAAAGTTGAAAATAAGAGTCTAGATTTAGAAAGAAATGACTTTGACTTTCATTTACCTACTGGAAGTCTTTATAGAAACTTTTTAAGAGAAATTTCTCAAAATACTAAAGTTGGTGCCTTTCTTTTACCAGATTCAGCTAGGGTAAAATATTGGAAAGAACGTCTTAATAACCTTGGAAAGGGTCCTTATATTGGCATTAGCTGGAAGAGTTCTAAATATGTTATGTCCCGCACAAGAATGCCAAACTATGCAGACATAATTGATTTACTACCAGTAATAAAAATGCCTGAAATTACATTTATTAATTTGCAGTATGAGGATTTTGAACGTGATTTGGGAAAAGTTTATAATGAATGCGGAGTTAAAGTTCATAACTTTGATAATTTAGATCATTTTAATAATTTAGACGATGTAGCTGCACTAACGGCTTCTTTGGACATGGTTGTATCGACAAAAAATACAGTCCCATTCATTTCAGCAGGAGTGGGCACTCCTACTTTACTGGCCAATTGGAGACAAAGTTCTTGGAATAATTTTTTATTTAATCCAAAAGGACCGATGATAGAAATTTTTGAGAGAAATACATGGGAGCCTTGGGATAATGTATTTCAATTAATATCGAAATATATACGTAAAAATCTAAATAACAAATAATCGCAATAAGGATATATTTTAAAATGGGTCAAAATATAAATGTTTTTCTTCCTATGAGATTAGGTAGTGAAAGAATACCTCAGAAAAATACAAAAAACTTTTCTGGGATTGACGGTGGACTTTGTAAAATTAAAATAAACCAACTGATTAGATGTCAGTCAATAGAAAAAGTTTATGTTTCTACTAACGATCCAGATGTTGTAAGTATTTCTAATTCATTTAATTCAAAAAAAATTAAAGTAATTATTCGACCAGATGAATTAGCTTCATCTCTTACCTCTACTGATGAATTAATAAAATACGTACCTGAAGTCATGCCAGAAGGTTACATATTATGGACACATGTTACTTCTCCATTTATAAATTCAGATACCTATTATAAAATTATAGATACTTATCAAAAAAACCTTAACAAGTTTGATTCGTTAATGACAGTATCTAAAATCAAAAAATTCATTTGGAACGACTATGAACCATTGAACTACGACCGTAATTTGGAAAAATGGCCAAGAACCCAGACTCTTAAACCTTTTTGGGAAGTAAATAGTGGAGCTTTTTTGGCAAGTAAGGATATTTATAAAGATAGACATGATCGTATTGGTAATACTCCATATTTATATCAGTTAAATGACGAGATAGCTTTTGATATTGATTGGTTAGAAGATTTCAAAATTGCTGAGGCATTATATTATTCTAAGTACTGTATACCAAAATCAGCTAATGAAAAATATTCAGAGACTTCAGGAATATATTCCCAGCGAAATGCCAATATAAGTTAAAATGAATGCAATTTATTAGTATCGTATAAATTGTATAAATCATAAATTGAAAATAATTGTATTCTTTAAAGTATTTTAGTTGCCTAAAAAAACTAAAAAAAATTAAACAAAATTAAATTTCAGTCGTAATTAATGTTGTAATTTTAATAAAATTCGTGGAGGAATTTATTTATGCTTAGTATTGGTAATTTGACTACTTCTCAATTTATTCAAAGAAATATGACTAATCAAATTA
>CENJ01002685.1_pt1 | contig 18282 bp, 14 predicted proteins | sample 356161 | NCBI WGS metagenome assembly CENJ01 (sample SAMEA2619531, study PRJEB7988) | marine metagenome | biome: marine biome (ENVO:00000447); feature: surface water layer (ENVO:00002042); material: "saline water (ENVO:00002010), including plankton (ENVO:xxxxxxxx)" | depth 5 m
AGATGAAAACCGATCAGTCGGTCATATGGCCGGCACGGTCGCGCTTGGTTTCGATATAGTGATGGTTATGCTGATTGCTTGGCGGCGCCATCGGCACCCGCTCAACCACGGTGAAGCCGCCAGCCTCGACCTGGGCGATCTTGTCCGGGTTATTGGTGATCAGCCGCAATCGCGATATGCCAAGCTCCTCGAGGATCCGGCAGGCCGGCATGAAATAGCGTTCATCCATTTCAAAGCCAAGCGCGTGGTTGGCATCGATGGTGTCGAGGCCGTTATCCTGCAACGCATAGGCACGCATCTTGTTCAGAAGACCGATATCACGGCCTTCCTGCGCCAGATAGACAAGAATCCCGCCGCCGGCCTCCGCCATCAGCGCCAATGCGCCCTGCAGCTGGTCACCGCAATCGCATTTCAGGCTGCCAAGGACATCGCCGGTGATGCATTGCGAATGCAGGCGCACCAGCGGCGCGCCCGCCGGGTCGACCTGACCGACAATCACCGCGAAATGCTCATCGCCGCCAAGCTCGGCGCGGAACATCACAACCTCGGCCTCCGGCGCCAGACGAAGCGGCACCCGCGCCCGGGCGGCGATGGTAAGGCTCTGTGCCGCCGCATCCATATAGCCGTCGATATCGCGATCATTGATCACGATCAGATTGTTATCCTGATGGAGGCGTTGCTGGAAGGCCGAGTCACGTGTCGGCAATCTGGTAACAAGCGCGGCCGGCAGCAATTTGGCGATGCGAAGAAGTCTGGTGGCGTAATCGGCAAGCGATCCACGCCGCTCGCCTACAAGCGACGTCACCCCGTCAAGAAGCCCGGCGGCTGGCTGGTCGATGGCAAGCCGCTCAATCCGGTCACGGTCCAGATTATGCGCTGGCAGGCTGGCTCCGGAGAATTCCGGCTCCAGCCTCCGGCCAAGACTTTCCATGCGGGTATCGGTGAGAATCAGCACCGCACCCGATCCGGCAAGCCGTTGCATCTCGTCGCGGGCGCCATTGCTGGCCAGCTCGGCGGCCTGCAACAGGCAGGCAGCACCGTTTGAAAGCCGCAGCAGAACAAGGCCACCGCGGCGCAGTTCCTGACAGGCACGGTCGGTTTTCAGATAGGTTCTGCTTGCATTCGGGTCCCGCATTTTGATGCCTTTTGGCTGGTGACAGGCCTTTGGGGTTTTTCCAACTTGTTGAATCAGGTTACTCTACCGCAGAATGACCACGCGATGCCTCCTTGTATGGAGTGACTTATGAAATTGCAAGGATTGGACGGCAGCGCCGTTTGGGACAGTGAACCGAAGGGCCGCCTTCTGGTGGTCGATGATGATGTGTTTCTTCGCACCACGCTGAGGGAACAGTTCGAAGCCGAGGGGTTTGACCAGATTTTCGAGGCCGGATCGCTGATCGAGGCCTTCCGGGAGGTTGAGGACAGGGCACCCGATCTGGTCATTCTCGATATCCGCCTTCCCGATGGCAACGGCGTTGAAATCTGCCGTAAGCTTCGCGAGCGCGGCTTTGAAAAACCGATCATCATGCTGACCGGCCAGAACGCCGAGGAAGACATCATCGCCAGCCTTGAGGCCGGCGCCAATGACTATGTCGTCAAGCCGATGCGGATGGGCGAGCTTCTGGCGCGGGTGAAATCGCAGCTCTGGCAGCACAAGGCCTCGGATACGGCGCGGTTCTCGATCAGCGGGCTGAGCTTCATTCCCGCCAACAAATTGCTGAAACTGGCTGATGAATCGCGCAAGGTCATCCTGACGGAAAAGGAAGCCACCATTCTGAAATACCTCTACCGCGCCTATCCGAACTGTGTGTCAAAGGAAGAGCTTCTTGCCGAGGCGTGGGGATTTCAGAACGGGCTCAGCACCCACACCGTGGAAACACATATCTACCGCCTTCGTCAGAAGGTGAAGCGGTTGACCAAGCAGTCTGTGATCATCACGACATCGACCGGCTACGCGCTGGATTCCATCGCCTGACCCTGACCCTGACATTGAGGGCCAGGCCATATGTGGCGACCATGCGCACAAAGACCTGCCAACGTCACTGTCAGGCAGCATGCTAGCCGGTTGGATGTCGGGCCAGTTTGATGTCGGGTCGTTTGGATGTCGGGTCGTTTGGATGTCGGGAAGAAATGGCTGGGGCGGTAGGATTCGAACCTACGATACACGATACCAAAAACCGATGCCTTACCACTTGGCTACGCCCCAGTCGTGAAGTCGCCGCAATGTAGCGACCTAGGAACGGGCGATCAAGCCCGATCACACCCGGTGTGATGATTTAGTTGATTGTGAGATTCCACAGGCGATTCACCTCAGAAATCCGTTGCAACCGCCCATCGTCCCTGTTTGGTCATCCGCGTCGCGCCGGCGCTGGCAAGCGCCGCATCCGGAAACAGGGCAAAACATGCCGACCCGCTTCCCGACATCTGAATGGCGCCGACCCCCTCGCATCTGGCAAGCTCGCCCATAAGGTCACTGATTTCAGGGCAAAGACTTACCGCCGCGCCGGCAAGGTCATTGCCGCGCTGAACAATCTGGCGTGGGTCGGTTGATGGTGGCGGCAGCGCACCTGCCTGATCCAGGCCATCCCGCAGGCCGGCAAACTCCCTGAAAACGGCGACCGTGGACAGTGATGCATCGGTACGCGTCAGCACGACATGGCCGCGCGGCGCAGGGTCAATGGGGCGAAGCTGCTCGCCGATGCCGGTCATATGCTGCGCGGCGCCGGCAAGACATATGCCGGCAAGACAGACTGGCACATCGGCACCAAGATCGATTGCCAGCGCGGCGAGGGCGTCAGGCGCAAGCCGGGTTGTCGCATTCCGGTCAAGATAGCGCAGGATCGCGGCGGCGTTGCTGGAGCCGCCGCCAAGTCCGGCGCCGACCGGAATATGTTTCTCCAGAGACACCGACAACGGGCCGATCACCCCGCCGGCCTCTCGATATCCGCTGATGGCACGAAGGCAGATATTTTCCGGCTCGCCGGCGATGGCCGACGCAAACGGGCCGGTGATGTCGATACTGTCCGTTCCCCTGGCATTTTCAGCAGGCCGCACGACAAGGCTGTCGCCAAAACTGGTGAAGACAACAACCGAGTCCAGAAAATGGTAGCCATCGGCACGGCGGCCGGTGATCTGCAGGCAGAGATTCACCTTCGCCGGCGCGCTCAAACGCTCACTTCCACCTGCTGCCAGGGTCATATGTCAGTCCGACCCGGGGATTTCAGATGCGGGCAGGCCCTTGGCCAGCCTGTCTGACAGCTTTTTCCGCTCGGCCTCGTCGGTGCTCAGCGACAGGGCAAGCCGCCATTTGAACCTGGCCTCATCATGCCGTCCCAGGACCCAGTAGACATCGCCAAGGTGACCGGTGATCTCGGGATCGGAGGGTTCAAGCTCGGTGGCCCGCTCGAGATAGCCAACGGCCGTCGCCGCATCGCCAAGCCGGAAATGCACCCAGCCAAGTGAATCGACAAAAAACCCGCTATCGGGACGCTGGCTGACAGCACGCTCGATCATCGCAATCGCCTCATCGAGATTACGGCCTTCATCCGCCCACCAGTAGCCGAGATAATTCAGCGCATAGGCATCGGACGGGTCAATCTCGATAGCCCGAAGAAGATGCGTTTCCGCGGCGCGGGTCTCGCCAAGCCGTTCCAGTGACACACCGAGGCTGCGGTGCAGACCGCCGCTGTCATTGCCAAGGTCGAGCGCTGACATATAGGCATTGCGTGACTGCCGAAACTGCTGATTCCGGCGGTGAATGTCGCCAAGTCGTTGATGCAGCGCGGCATTCTCCGGATCCATTTCGACAACCCGTTGCATGGTATCGATGGCGCGCTCTGCATCGCCCTGCTCCTCGATGACCGACGCTTCGGTCAGCCGCGCAAGCTGGCCATACACCCCGTCCGAGGGAATGCGCGCCAGATTGGCGACCGCAGCATCACTCTGACCGAAATCGGCCATCTGCTGGGCCATCAGCAATCTTGTGAACTCATTATCGGGGTCGATGAACAGGCTGAAGCGCAGCCGCGCCGAGATCGACTGACCCGTCTCATTGTCACGCTCGTCAAGCGCCATCGCGACAACGGCGTTGGCGATCACCCGATGCGGGTCGGGTGTGGTGTCTGCCTGACGTTGCAGTGCCGCGCGCACCAGCCGGCGATTGAACTGTCCAGACAGCCTGGTATCGATGATGCTATCGACAGCCTGCCAATTGCCACGTCGTGCGTGGAAGGCGGCAAGCTGTAGCATCAGATGCGCCCCGCGCAGCGTTCCCTCCAACCCGGTGACGCGTTGTTCCGCCTCGGCTGTCAGCCCCAGATGTTCGGCCATCAAGGCAGCGTGAAGCCTGAAATAGGGCGGCATGCCCCCATCCTGGTCGATGGCGAGGCGTCCGGCTTCAAGAAGCGCCGAAATACCGGCATCACCCTGGCCTGAGGCGACAAGACTCCATCCCCGGATGATGCCGGCAAGAACCAGCGACGTGCCATCCTCGGCGATCTTGTCGGCAAGGACAAGCGCCGCTGGCCAGTCGCGTTTCCTGATTGCCAGCGCGGTACCGGGCTCACCGCCAAGCGGCACCACAACATCGAGGCCCTCCAGCTGCCGGCCAAGCGCCGCCGCACGTTCGATGTCACCATAGTAATATTGGGTCAGGAAAGCCTGGCGCAGCAACGGGATGCTGTCGGCCTCTGCTTCCAGTGTCTCAAGGAAGAAGGTGGCCGATTGCCCGACATCATTGAAATAGAGCGCCTGCCGGGCGGCAAGGTAATGTCCGGCCGATGTGACAGTGTCGTGCCGGCGGCTGGCATCGGATGCCGTATCGGCCGCGGTTGTGGCGGCGATATTTGCGCTGGATGGCGGGGCCGTCATGGCCGGTGTTGTTACGCCGGACGGGGGCGGTCCGCCACAGGCTGTTACCAGGCTCGCCAGCAATCCTGCGGCGATCATCCGGAATGACCGCGCTGCGGTGTTTGGTGCTGTCTGCGGGCCAGACATGACCCCTCCCCTGCCTACATATTCGGATAGTTCGGGCCGCCGCCACCTTCCGGCGTGACCCATGTTATATTTTGGCTCGGGTCCTTGATATCGCAAGTCTTGCAGTGAACACAGTTCTGCGCGTTGATCTGAAGGCGGGCATTATTGCCATCATCATCGCGGATGATTTCATAGACACCGGCCGGGCAGTATCGCTGCTCTGGCGCGTCATAGATCGCCAGATTATGCGCCACTGGAATGTCCGGGTCCTTCAATGTCAGATGCGCCGGCTGGTTTTCCTCATGATTCGTTCCCGACAGATAGACTGATGAGTTCCGATCGAAACTCACAACCCCGTCCGGCTTCGGATAATCGATCCTCGGTGCCTCCGCCGCCGGTTTCAGCGCCGTATGGTCAGCATGATGGCGCAGCGTCCAGGGCGCGCGTCCCATGAACAGGTAGGTGTCGAGCGCGGCATTCGCCATACCAAGCCACAACCCCTTGGCAAAGCCCGGACGGATGTTGCGAACTTTGTAGAGTTCGGTCCACAGCCAGCTGTCCTGCAGCCTGTCGGCATAGCTTGCCGGCTCATGGCCAGGCTGCATCTCGTCAAGCGCTTCGAAGATGGCCTCGGCGGCGGTCATTCCCGACTTCATCGCCGTGTGCGTCCCCTTGATCTTGGGCACATTTAGGAAGCCGGCAGTGCAGCCGACAAGGCAACCGCCGGGAAAGGTCAATTTCGGAATCGACTGGAAACCACCCTCATTCAATGCCCGGGCGCCATAGGAAACGCGCCGCCCGCCCTCGAACACGTCGCGAACGGCAGGATGCGTCTTGAAACGCTGGAATTCCTCGAAGGGTGACAGGTGCGGGTTCGAATAATCAAGTCCGACAACATAACCGACAGCGACCTGGTTGCCATTCAGATGGTAGAGAAAGGAGCCGCCATAGGTGTCGGTGGAAAGTGGCCAGCCAACCGAGTGCCAGGCCGTGCCGGGCTTTGACTTCTCGGGATCGATGTCCCACAGCTCCTTGATGCCGATGGCGAAGGTCTGCGGGTCCTTGCCCTCGCGAAGGTCGAACCTGTCAAACAGCGTTTTTGTCAGGTGACCGCGGCACCCCTCGGCGAAGATTGTCTGCTTGGCGCGAAGCTCCATGCCGCGCATATACATGTCGGTCGGCTCGCCATCCTTGCCGATACCCATATCCCCCGTCGCCACACCGCAGACGGCGCCGGCATCATCATAGAGAACCTCGGCAGCGGCAAAACCGGGATAGATTTCAACGCCCATTGCCTCGGCCTGCTCGCCAAGCCAGCGGCAGAAATTGCCAAGCGAGATGATGTAATTGCCGTGATTGTTCATCTGCGGCGGCGTTGGCATCCGGATGGCGCCGGTTTCGGTAAGGAACATGAATTTGTCGGCCGTCACCGGCGTGTCCAGCGGCGCGCCGCGTTCCTGCCAGTCGGGAAGAAGCTCATTCAGGCTGCGCGGTTCAAGAACGGCGCCAGACAGGATATGCGCGCCCACCTCGCTGCCCTTTTCGATCAGACAGACCTCGAGATCGCGGCCGGCTTCCGCCGCAAGCTGCTTCAACCGGATCGCCGCCGACAGGCCGGACGGCCCGCCACCAACGATCAAGACATCGAATTCCATTGCTTCACGTTCCATTTTCGCACCCCCGCCCGGCTCTGGCCCTTGCCGGGACTTTCCTTGTCATTGCGGTTTCTGGCCTTGTCACTACGGTTTCTGGCATTGTTATCGCGATTTCTGGTTATATGGTACCAGTGAACAGCGCAATAGTTGCCTTTTTGGCGCAACCCGATAATCAGGAATTCGACGGAAAATGGCATGGTAGCGAATTCGCATGACCGAAGCGCTCTGATCGAACAGCTTGCCTGGCAGCACGCCATGGGGATCGATGAGATCCTGCTCGACATGCCGGCACCTGATGCGGTGCTGTCGATGTCGGATCTCACATCGTCGGAAAAGACGTCACAAGCTGGCGTATCACAAGCTGGGACATCACAAGCTGGTCAGGCGACCAGCCAGGCGCCAGATTCTGCCATCCCTGAAACCGCGGCGCCGGAAACTGCTGGGCCAGAAACCGCCGGGCCGGTCGATAACGCTGTGCCGCATCCAGCACTGACGCCTGATCTGTCAGCATCCCTTGCCGGGATCAGCGATCTTGAAGGTCTGCGCGATGCGCTGGTGGCGCTGGATGGCTGCGCCCTCAAACACACCGCCAGCAACCTGATCTTCGCTGACGGCAATCCCGGTGCCAGGCTGATGGTGATCGGCGATGTGCCGGGGCGTGACGAGGACCGGGTCGGCCTGCCGCTTGTCGGTTCGGATGGCCAGCTTCTTGACCGGATGCTGGCCTCGATCGGCCTGTCCCGCGCCGATATCTATATCGTACCGCTGATCCCGTGGCGCCCGCCCGGCAACCGCACGCCAACGGCCGAGGAAATGGCGCTGCTGCTTCCCTTTCTGTATCGCCATGTGCAGCTTGCCGCGCCCGAGATGATCCTTCTTCTTGGCGGGGTCACGGCAAAGACGATGCTGCCGCCAGGCGGTGGCATCCTGAAATTGCGCGGCCGCTGGCATGAAATCGACTATGGCGACGGCACCGCGCGGCCGACTCTGGCAACCCTGCATCCCGCCTATCTGACCCGCTCGCCAGCGCAAAAGCGGCTTGCCTTTGCGGATCTGGTGGCCCTTGCCGGCAAACTCGGATAAGGTGCGGCCCCATAATGGACCGAGTAATGGACCGAGTCGGATGATCGCCATGCGCACCGGGGTGCTGAAAATTTGCCTGAAAATTTGCCTGAAAACATGGCTGTCAGGCTTTCTGGCCCTGCTGATCTGGCTGCCGGCGGCGCCGTCGCAGGCGGCCCCAGAGCAGGCCACGTCACAGCAGGCCACGTCACAGCAGAATTTGCCTGCGCCGCTCAGCGATTTTGACGTGGCGCAGTATCAGCGCCTGTTCCATCTTCAGGAAATCGGCCGGATGAAGCAGGCCACACGCGAGATGTTTCGGCTGGAGAACGACATCCTGCGCGGCCATCTTTTGTCGCAGCGCTATCTTCACCCGACAGCCTGGCGGTCGACCTATGGGCAACTTTCATCCTGGCTGAAGGCCTATAACGACCATCCCGATGCCAGCCGGATTTTCTGGCTGGCGAAAAAGCGCCGGCCAAAAAATACCGCTGCGCCAAAATCGCCGAAACCGGGCTATCTGAACGGCTATGGGCTGAGCAGTGGCAGCAGCTACCGTCCCAGGATCCCGATGTATACGGGCGGGCGGGCCTCACCGCGCACAACAAGGCGGGTGGCCCGCGAGGTGCGCCGTGCGATCCGGCGCGGCTGGCCAAGCGGCGCGCTGGAGGTTGTCGAGAATGAACGCAACCGGCGCTATCTGACAAAGCAGGAAGAGGGCCAGCTTCGCGGCGAGATTGCCCATGCCTATTTCATCTTCGGTGTCGATGACAAGGCGATCCGGCAGGCCCGGCATGGCATTGGCGCGGCCCGCGACGGCGCCTTCATGGCCTATTGGGCAGGTGGACTCGCCGCCTGGCGGAGTGGCCACACCGAACTTGCGGGCAGCTTTTTCCGCACCCTTGCCGATGATGACGAGCTGTTCCCCTCGCTTCGCAGCGCCGCCGCCTTCTGGGCGCACCGCGCCGAAATGCGTGAGGGCCGCCCCGATGAGGCGGTCCGCTATCTCGAGATCGCCGCGCGTGAGCTTCACAGTTTCTATGGTGTCATGGCGCGGCAGATCCTTGGCCAGGATTTCGACCTGACTTTCGACCTGCCACGCTATGATGACGGGTTTCTTGACTGGGTGTCAGAACGTCCCGGTGGCCAGCGGCTGTTCGCCCTGCTGCAGATCGGGCGGGTCAATGACGCCGAGCGCGAGTTGCGCTATCTCTGGCCCGACATGCCGGAGACAATGCAGGAATCAGCGCTTCGCTTCGCCATAGATCACGGCATGGCTGGCCTTGCCTATCGGGCCGGCGAGCTGTTGCGGCGTGACAAGGGTCGGATCTGGCTTGGCGCCATCTATCCAATCCCGCGCTATGATGTTGAATTCTCGGTTGACCAGGCGCTTGTCTGGGCGATTTCCCGCCAGGAATCGGGCTTCAACCCGCGTGCGAAAAGCCGCGCCCGTGCCGCCGGCCTGATGCAGATCATGCCCTCAACAGCGTCCTTCGTGACCAAGAACCGCGCCCTTCGCGGTCGTGACAAGCATCTGTTGCTGAATCCGCAGCGCAATCTCGAGATTGGCCAGGCCTATATCAACAAGCTGTTGAAGGAGCCATTGATCGACCGTTCGATCGTGCGGCTTCTGGCGGCCTATAATGGCGGGCCTGGCAATCTTCGCAAATGGCTGGCGCGGGTTGATCACCAGGATGACCCTTTCCTTCTGATTGAATCAATTCCGGCGCGGGAAACCCGCCATTACATCAAGAATGTGATCAGCAACCTCGCCCTCTATCGCATGCAGCTTGGCCAGCCGGCGCCGGAACTGCGCGAACTGGCCGCGGGTGGCCAGGGCCGATTTGTTTCGCTGTTCACGCCGCTGATGCTAGACTCGCCCAGCGGGTCCTGACGCCCGCCTGTGAGGGAGTCCCTGATGGCACGCAACACCGATCGCCTTGACATGTCGGTCGCATTCCAGCCGGTCAATATCGCGGTGATGACCGTTTCCGACACAAGAACGCCCGATGATGACCGCTCGGGTGATCTGCTGGCCTCGCGGATCGAAGAGGATGGCCATGTTCTGGCCGCCCGGCTGATCGTGACCGATGATGTGGACAGGATCATCTCGCAGCTTCAGGACTGGATCGCCGATGCGGCCATCGATGTGGTGATCACCACCGGCGGCACCGGGCTGACCGGGCGTGACAGCACGCCGGAGGCCTTTGCGAAGGTGACTGAGAAGGAGATCCCCGGCTTCGGTGAGCTGTTCCGCTATCTGTCCTTTGCCAAGATCGGCACCTCGACAGTGCAGTCGCGCGCCCTCGCCGGTGTGGCTGGCGGCACATACATGTTCGCCCTTCCCGGCTCGCCATCGGGATGCAAGGACGGCTGGGATGACATCCTGCGCTATCAGCTCGACATCCGGCATCGGCCCTGCAATTTCGTCGAGATCATGCCGCGCCTGACCGAATCGGCGACAACCCGCCGTAGCGGGTGATGCCGGACCTGTCCATCGAGTCAGATTTCGCCGGTCCGGTGATTGGCATCGACGAGGCAGGCCGTGGCCCCTGGGCCGGTCCGGTGACAATCGCCGCCTGCTGGCTTGATGTGACGGCGCTGGAGGCGCTTGTGCCGGGACTGGATGATTCCAAGAAGCTGACCGCCGCGCAGCGGGCCGCCTTCCATGCCACCCTCACGGCGGTGCCGCACCGGCACGCCGTCATCTCGATCCCGGTCGACATGATTGATCGCGACGGCATTCTGAAAGCAACCCTTGCCGGCATGACGGCGGTGGCGGCGGCGCTTGCCGCCCGCCTGCAGAAAGACGGGCTTGGCGAGGTGGCGCAGGTGCTGATCGACGGCAACCAGATGCCGGCGCTGGCATTGCCGGCGCAGACGCTGGTGAAAGGTGATGCGCGCAGCCTCAGCATCGCCGCCGCCTCGGTGATCGCCAAGCATGAGCGCGACCGGATCATGATGGGTCTCGCCGCCGACTGCCCGGGATATGGCTGGGAGACCAATATGGGTTATGGCACGAAGGCGCATCAACAGGGGCTGGCATCGCTTGGCGTGACGCCGCATCACCGGCGCAGCTTCGCACCGGTTCGTCGTGCTTTGGCGGATTCGTCCTGAAAAACTGAATTTGCGGCCTGCCGCCGCGACACACCGGTGCAATTTATTAACAAACCGTGTCCTGCCCATGCGCCAGGCATGGAATTTGCAACCTTCCCACCACTAGATAAACAGCCCTCCGCAGAGCCTTACACCAGATATTGTGATGGCATGAAAAGCCGCACACTGGTGGTTGACTTGCGGGGGCTTTGCTCGTCTTGTTGTGGTGGCAACGCGCTGAAAGAAAGAGAAAAACGGGTGGCAGGCGTTAAAAAGGATATTGTCATTGAGGGGAATTGCCTCGAGAAGCTGAAGAAGCTTCCGGCGGCCTGCGTCGATCTTGTCTTCGCCGACCCCCCCTACAATCTGCAGCTTGGTGGCAATCTGACCCGCCCGGACCATTCGGCGGTCGATGGCGTTGATGACGCCTGGGACAAGTTTGATTCCTTCGCCGCCTATGACCAGTTTTCGGCGGCATGGCTTGCCGAGGCGCGGCGCGTCCTGAAACCCGATGGCGCGTTGTGGGTCATCGGCAGCTATCACAATATCTACCGTCTTGGCCGGATCCTGCAGGATCTCGATTTCTGGATCCTGAATGATGTCGTGTGGCGGAAAACCAACCCGATGCCGAATTTCAGGGGCCGGCGCTTTACCAACGCGCATGAAACGCTGATCTGGGCGGCCCGCTCGCAGACCTCACGCCACACCTTCAATTACGAAGCCATGAAGGCGCTGAATGATGATGTGCAGATGCGCTCGGACTGGGAATTGCCGATCTGCACCGGATCCGAGAGGCTGAAGACCGACGGGCGCAAGGCGCACCCGACCCAGAAACCTGAATCCCTGTTGGCGCGTGTGCTGCTTGCCTCGACCAATCGCGGTGATGTTGTTCTTGACCCGTTTTTCGGCAGCGGCACCACCGGTGCCGTGGCCAGGCGGCTGAACCGTCATTTCATCGGGATCGAGCAGGACCCGACCTATGCGGCGCTGGCGCGTGAGCGTGTGGATTCGGTAACGCCGATCGCCTCGCCGGACCTTCTCGCCACCGAGCCGAAGCGGGCAAAGCCGAAAGTGCCGTTCGGCAGCCTGATCGAGCGCGGCCTGATCAAGCCGGGTGACGTTCTGTTCGATACCAGAAAACGGTTCACGGCGCGCGTCCGCGCCGATGGCTCGCTTGTTACCGACAGCAAGGAAAGCGGGTCGATCCACAGCCTTGGTGCAAAACTGCAGTCGCTTCCCTCCTGCAATGGATGGACCTTCTGGCATATCAGCCGTGGCGACAAGGATGTGTCGATCGACAGCTTCCGAGACCAGATCCGCGCCGCCGACCGGCAAGACGGGTGATCCGCTAGCGACGCGGCATCGCCACCCAGCCCGCCAGCATCAGCAGAATGACGATCGCCATGCCGGCGCGGTCGCTTCCCGTGGTGGTAACAAGCACACCGTAAAGCAGCGGCCCGACAAAGCTTGTCGCCTTGCCAGAGAACATCATCAGGCCGAACAGGCTGGCCCGCTGGTCGGGAGGTGCGCGCCGCGCGACATAGGCCCGGGCCGATGATTGCAACGGGCCGATAAACAGGCCAAGCGCCGCGCCGGCGGCCCAGAAGACAGCCTCGCCCGGTGCCAGAATGGCGACCAGCCCGAGCGCCGCCAGCGCCACCAGACAGCCACGCATGACCCGGATTGACCCGAACCTGTCATCCGCCACTCCGCCAAGCGCCGCGCTAATTCCGGCGGTGATGTTGAGGATGATCCCGAAAACAAGAACCATCGTCTGGGAAAAGCCGAACACGGTGGCGGCGTAGATCCCGCCAAAGGCAAACAATGTGACCAGCCCGTCGGCAAACAGCATCCGGGCCAGCAGAAAGCGCGGCAGGCCGGGAATCGTCATCGCGATGCGAAGGCTGTCTTTCAGACTGGCGAGGAACGGTGCCGACGACCGTGTTGCTGGCGGCGCCGGGACGAAGATGAACAGCGGCACCGCGAACAGGCACAGCCATAGCGCGGCGAAACACATGGTGATCCGGATATGGCCGGCACCTTCGGTGCTGACGCCAAAAGCCGGGTGATCGGGAAGAACAAACAGCAGCAGAACAATCACCAGCGCGACGATGGCGCCAGCATATCCCAAACCCCAGGCAAGCCCCGAGGCCCGCCCGAATTCATCCTCGCGCGCGACGGATGGCAGCATCGCGTTATAGAACACAAAGCTGATCTCCATGGCGAAGATCGAGACCGCCGACAGGCCAAGCGCCAGCATCGCAAAGGAGATGTCAGGTTCGACAAACCACAGCCCTGCGGTGGCCAGCGCGCCTATGGCGGTGGCGATGGCAAGACATGTTCTGACGGCACCCTGCCCGTCGGCAAACCTGCCCAGAAGCGGCGCCGTTGCGGCGACGGCAAGGGCGCTTGCCGACGTCATCCAGGCCCAGGCGGCGGTGCCACCCTCGGGCATGACGGCGGTGGTGAAAAAGACCGAAAATATAAAGGTGGCGTGCAGCGTCGGGACGGGCGAGCTTGCCCAGTCATAAAGCGACCAGGCGATCAGCCGGCGGCTGAGGCGCATGCTTTCCCTCCCACGCAAAAATCATCGTGGCGTCATGCCACCAAATCAGAACTAGATCAGAATTCGTAGGTTTGCAGCGCCGCCACCGGGCAGTCAAGGCGCTGCCGCCCCTTCAACCCGGTCAGTTCGATGACGCAGACGGCACCAGCAAGAACACCGCCGCACTGATCAACAAGCTGCGCCGCCGCATCCAGCGTGCCGCCGGTGGCCAGAAGATCGTCACACAGAACGACCCGCCGGTCGTGAAGCTGGCGGCTGGCCTGGATCGACAGCCGCGCCTCGCCATATTCCAGCGCATAGGAATGTTCGATCACTTCGCCGGGAAGCTTGCCGGCCTTGCGAACCATCACCATGCCGCATTCCATCGACATCGCCAGTGGCAGCGCGAACAGAAAGCCCCGCGCATCGACACCGGCGATGATGTCGGGCTGCATCGGGCGGGCAAGATCGGTAAGCGCCGCCATCGACTGGCGCAGCGCCCAGGCATCCTCGAGGATCGGGCTGATGTCATAGAAGGTGATGCCCTCTTTCGGAAAGCCCGGAGTCTTGGAAATGAACGGATCGGCGTTAAATGACATCCTGCGCCTTCTTCTCCAGCCGCCGCGCATGAAGAACCGGTTCGGTATAGCCGGAGGGCTGTTCCTTGCCGCGGAAGACAAGGTCGCAGGCCGCCTGGAACGCTACCGACTTTTCGAAATCCGGCGCCATCGGCATATAGGCGCTGTCGCCGGCATTCTGGCGATCGACAACCGCCGCCATTTCCTGCATCACCGACATCACCATGGCCTTGTCACAGACGCCATGATGCAGCCAGTTGGCGATATGCTGCGAGGAAATCCGCAGCGTCGCGCGGTCCTCCATCAGGCCGACATCATGGATGTCCGGCACTTTCGAACATCCGACGCCCTGGTCAACCCAGCGAACGACATAGCCAAGGATGCCCTGCGCATTGTTGCGAAGCTCCTCGCGAATATCAGGCTCCGACCAGTTTGGGCGGATCGCCACCGGCACCGACAGAATATCCTCGCGCCGCGCCGGGGTGCGGCTGGCAATCTCGGCCTGGCGGGCGGCGACATCCACCTTGTGGTAATGCAGCGCATGAAGTGTTGCCGCGGTCGGCGATGGCACCCAGGCACAGTTCGCGCCGGCCATCGGATGACCGATTTTCTGCGCAAGCATGTCGGCCATCAGATCAGGCATCGCCCACATGCCCTTGCCGATCTGGGCCCGGCCGGACAGGCCGCAGGCAAGACCGACATCGACATTCCAGTCCTCATAGGCGCCAATCCAGGTTGCGCCCTTCATGTCCGCCTTGCGGATCATCGGGCCGGCCTCCATCGAGGTGTGGATCTCATCGCCGGTACGGTCGAGGAAGCCGGTATTGATGAAGACAACGCGCGATTTCGCGGCACGGATACATTCCTTCAGATTGACCGTCGTCCGGCGTTCCTCATCCATGATCCCCATCTTGATGGTGTTGGCAGGCAGCTCCAGCACCTCCTCGACGGCGCTGAAGATCTCACCGGCAAAGGCAACTTCGTCGGGGCCATGCATTTTCGGCTTCACGATATAGACCGACCCGGCAGCCGAATTCCGCCCCGCCTTCAGATCGGCAAGCGCGCCGGCAACGGTCATGAACGCATCCATGATGCCCTCGGGAATATCGCTGCCATCGGACAGTCTGATCGCCGGGTTGGTCATCAGATGCCCGACATTGCGAACAAGCATCAGCGCCCGCGCCTTGAGGTGCGCCGTGCTGCCATCAGCGGCATGATAGGCAATATCGTCGGCAAGCCTGCGGGTGATGCTGCGCTCGCCCTTGGTGAAGGTTTCCTGCAGCGTGCCCCGCATCAGGCCAAGCCAGTTGGTATAGGCAAGAATCTTGTCCTCGGCATCGACGGTTGCCACTGAATCCTCGCAATCCATGATGCTGGACAGCGCCGATTCCGCGATAATGTCGTTGATCCCCGCAGCATCATCGCGCCCGATGGCGCCAGTGCTGTCGATCCTGATAATGATGTGCAGGCCGTTATTGCGGAGCACCACCATGTCCGGCGCCCCGGCATCACCGCCATGGCCGGCAAAGGCGCCGGCATCTGACAATGAGTCACCCTTGGAGTCATCCTTGTCGCCGCATTGCAGCTTCAGCGCGCCATCGACAATTTCCAGCGCCGAAACATCACGCCAGCTGCCCCCGGCGAGGGGGAAGGTCTCATCAAGGAAGGCGCGAACGCGGGCGATCACCTTGCCGCCGCGAACCGGATCATAACCGGGACCGCCGGCATCACCATCTGTTGGGATAGCATCGGTGCCATAGAAGGCGTCATACAGACTGCCAAAGCGGGCATTGGCGGCATTCAGCGCATAGCGCGCATTGGTGATAGGCACGACAAGCTGGGGCCCTGCAATGCTGGCGATCTCGGGGTCGACGCCGGTGGTGTCGATGCTGAAATCCGAACCTTCCTCGACTAGATAGCCAATCTCGGACAGAAACGCGGCGTAGGCACCGGCATCGATTCCCGATCCGGCATTGTCGCGAAGCCATTGATCGATCTGTGCCTGCATTTCGTCACGCAACGCCAGCAGATCGCGATTGCGCGGTGCCAGACGATGAACCGCCGCATCGAATCCGGACCAGAAGCGGTCCGCCGTGATATTGGCGCCGTCAAAAAGCTGGTTATCGACGAAATCGGCAAGCTCCGCGGCGACCGACAGGTCCCCACGGGCGACATAGTTGGACATTGTATACTCCAAGGTGCGGATAGTCGGAAAATCGGACCGCCAGATATAATTGCTGCCGGTCATATTGCCAAGGATCTTGCGACATTCCGCCGTTCAATTATCGGTGATAATCAACCCGCCCTGCTTCAGGGGCGCTGCCAGTCAAGCCCGGCAGCCTTCAGCGTAGTGTGAATCTCGTCAATCAGCTGTTCAAGCCCGGTGGCACTGCCGGCCTCGGCGCGGGCGACGAGCGCCGCCTCGGTGTTCGAGGCCCTGATCAACCACCAGCCATCGGCAGAACGCACCCTGACACCGTCGATGACATTGACGTTGCCTTCATCATGCTGGCTCAGAACATGGCTGTGGATCTGGTCCATGGTGCCGAACTTCCTTGTGTCCTCGCAGTCAATGCGGAGTTCTGGCGTTGCATGCTGGTCCGGCAGGGAGTCCATGAAGGCGGTGATTGACTGGCCAGATTCGACCATCTGGGTGATGACCCGCACCCCGGCATAGATGGCATCATCAAAGCCAAGATACCCGTCCTTGATGAAGATATGACCCGACATCTCACCGGCAAGTGGCGCGGAGATTTCCTTCATTCGCCTCTTCATATGGCTGTGGCCGGTTTTCCAGATCTCGGCCCTGCCGCCGGATTCGGTAATCAGCTGCAGCGCCGCCTCAGAGGATTTGACGTCGAGAATGATAGGCGCGCCTGCATGCCGTGAAGCGATGTCCTGTGCCAGATAGGCGGTCAGGAAATCGCCCGGCACCTGGCGCCCGGTGGCGTCGATCACGCCGATGCGGTCACCGTCGCCATCAAAGCCGATGCCAAGATCGGCCTTGGCGCCGGCAACCTCGGCGCGAAGAAGGTCCAGCGTCTCCGGGTCCACAGGGTTCGGGTGATGGTTGGGGAAGGTGCCGTCGATTTCCGGGAACAGCACCTTGTGATGCCCTTCCAGCCGGCCGACAAGCGCTTCGGTTACCGGGCCGGATGCCCCGTTGCCGCAGTCCCAGACAACGGACAGGCCCGATGCCCGGGCGGCCCCAGCGAGCCGGTCTATATAGGCTGGCTGAATATCCTCATGTGCAACCTTGCCGCCATTGCGGAGGTCTATGCCGGCGCGGCTTGCCTCACCAAGCGCCAGGATGTCATCGCCAAAGAAGGAGTGACCGCCCATCACCATCTTGAAGCCGTTATGTGTCGGTGGATTATGGCTTCCTGTCACCTGAATGGCGCCGCCCGTATCAAGCTCATGCGCGGCGAAATACAGCATCGGCGTTGGACCACAGCCGATATCAATCACCTCGCCGCCGCCTGCCCGCAGCCCGTCGATGAGCGCCGCGGCAAGGGCCGGCGAGGACAGCCTGCCATCACGCCCGACAGCGACCCGTGGCCCAAAGCCGTGATCCTGCTGCATCACGGCAAAGCTAAGGCCGATGGCAAAGGCATCATCATCCTGCAGGGTTTGCTGGTAAATCCCCCGGATGTCATAGGCGCGAAGGACTGTTGGGTCGAAGATGTGGTGTTTCATGACAATCTACCCGCCATCCAGCCCCGCAGATCGGCTTCCAGTGACCCGTTGGCGAGGCCGAAGGCGATGTTTGCCTGCAGGAAGCCGAGTTTTGAGCCGCAGTCGAAACGCTCCCCGGAAAACCGCAGGCCCTTGAAAGGTGCGCCGTCAATCTGTTTGGCAAGAGCGTCGGTCAACTGGATCTCACCGCCGGCACCTCGTTCCTGGCTGTCCAGTGCCTTGAAGACTTCGGGCGCTATGATGTAACGGCCGACAACACCAATTGTAGAGGGTGCCTCATCGGGTTTCGGCTTTTCCACCAGCCCCCGGACATCGACGACGCGGCCATCATCATCGCCGGGTGTGACAATGCCATAGGCGCCTGTCTGGTCGCGTGGCACATCCATGACGGCAACCATATTACCACCATCATAGGCCTCGATCATTTCCCTGACACAGCTTTCGCCAAGGATCAGATCGTCTGCCAGAAGAACGGCCACCGGTTCACTGCCAATAAGGTGGCGCGCGCACCAGACGGCATGCCCGAGGCCGGCAGGTTGTTGCTGCCTGACATATTGCACTGCGCCGGGACTATGCATCATCGCCTTGACAAGGCTCAGCGCGTCGCTCTTACCTTTGGCCTGAAGCGCAGCCTCAAGTTCGAAGGAGTGATCGAAGTGATCCTCGATGGCGGCCT
>CENJ01148253.1_pt1 | contig 18272 bp, 18 predicted proteins | sample 356161 | NCBI WGS metagenome assembly CENJ01 (sample SAMEA2619531, study PRJEB7988) | marine metagenome | biome: marine biome (ENVO:00000447); feature: surface water layer (ENVO:00002042); material: "saline water (ENVO:00002010), including plankton (ENVO:xxxxxxxx)" | depth 5 m
AATCCAATGTTGGTTCTATTTTAGACTATTCTGTGGAGGGTGAACAACATGAAGAAGATTTTGAAAAGAATGCCTTAAACCTGCAAAATGCAATAAGAAAAGCAGCAAAATATCCTGAAATTTACCCTTTTGCTGTTTTTAAATCTACAGCGGTAGGCAATACCCAAGTGCTCACCAAAGTGACTATGGACAATACCTTAAGTGCGCTTGAAATGGAAAGCTATCAAAATTGGAAAAATAGAATGTATGCCATATGCGAACTCTCCTCGAGCTTGGGCTTGCCCATACTGGTAGATGCAGAAGAAACATATATCCAAGGAGCTATTGATAAGCTTGTTATCGATTTGATGAAGTCACTAAACAAGCAGAAAGCTATGGTGTTCAATACAGTCCAACTCTATCGAAAAGAGGGTTTAGATATTGTCAAAAAAATCTATTTGGAAGCAGAAAAGCATGAATTTTTTGCGGGCTTTAAGCTTGTAAGAGGTGCTTATTTAGAAAAAGAGCAGAAATGGGCAGAGAATAAAAAAATCCCAAATCCTATAAATCCAAGCAAAAAAGCAACTGATGAAATGTTTGATGATGCGGTAGTATTTTGCATGAAAAACTTGCAAAAAATTTCTATTTGTGCAGGTACACATAATGAGCTTAGTACACTGAAAATCATTGATTTGATGCATAAAATGAAGCTTAAAAATAATGACAAAAGGGTTTGGTTCGCACAACTTCTTGGCATGAGCGATAATTTAACTTTTGTACTTGCCAACGAGGGTTATAATAGCGCAAAATATTTGCCATTTGGACCTGTTAAAGAGGTAATGCCTTATTTAATAAGAAGGGCTGAAGAAAATAGTGCAGTTGCTGGTCAAATGGGGAGAGAGCTAAAATTATTGCTAAAGGAAAGGAAGAGAAGGCATTAAGGCTTTAAGTGTTTTTCATAAATACTTATCCATTCTTCAGGTGTCATTTTCTGCGCCAATTCCTTTAATAATACATAAGGAATGGTATCCATTTTTTTAAAGCGAATGCAACTTTTCCCCATATCTAATTTATGTTTAACTGTATTGCTATACGCTCGTGTAAACCATTGGAGTAAACTTGGATTTGCATAAAGCCCAAGGTGGTAAAATCCAATATGATTTTTTTGAGAGGCTAAGCTAATAAAGGGCAAAGAGATTTTTGGATTGACATGATAGCCAGGTGGATATAATTTTTTTGGAACTACAAAACTTGGCAAACCATAGTTCATTTCTTCTTGGAAACCATTTGGTAGGTTCGACAAAAGAATTTGACGTATTTTATGGAGTACTTCTTTTCTTTCATTAGGAAGTTTTTCAAGGTAATCTTCAACAGTTAAAATTTTTACTGACATTTATTTCATTTGACTTTTTTGAATAGCTTTTATAGCCTCCTGAACGTGCCTTTTAACTTGTAATTGAATTACAAAATGCGAGATCAAACGCTGGTTTTTGTCAAAAACAAAAGTTTCTCTGCCCATCATGAGTCCAAATAAGTTGGTTTTTACGCCAAACGATTTAGCTACATTGCCGCCTAAATCACTCAAAAGGGTAAAAGGCAATCTATAGCGCTGTTTAAATTTTTTATGTCTTGAAGGACTATCTTTGCTAATGCCTAAAACGGTAGCTCCGTTTTGGTCGAAAACGTCAAAATTGTCTCTAAACGTGCAAGCTTCAGTGACACATCCAGGTGTAAAATCCATGGGGTAAAATAAAATTACGGTAGGTTTACCTGATAAGCTTTCTGATGAAAACCATTCTCCATTTTCATCAACTAAATTGAATTCAGGTATAAACTCGTCTAATTGCACAAATTGATTTCGTTGTATACTACAAATTTGTAAAAAAATAGTTAGAAATTTTTTCGTACAAATGCACCCTTTCTTTCCCTACAACGTTGTGGGCGTGATGGGGATATACAAAATAGTCTAGTTGTACCCCCCTTTGAATTGCTTTTCGCAAATAGTTTAAACTATGTTGCCAAAGAACTACATCATCTTGCCCTCCATGTATCATTAGCAACTTACCCCTCAACTGGTCTATATAATTCATTAAGTTGGATTTATTATAGCCGTCCTTATTCTCATTAGGTTTATCCATATATCGCTCAGTATACATTATTTCGTAAAATTTCCAGTCGATAACAGGTCCACCAGCAACACCTACTTTAAAAAGTTTGGGATATCTAGTTAGTAAGCTTGCGGTCATAAATCCTCCGTAGCTCCAGCCATGAACGCCAAGACGAGAGCTATCTACCCAATTTTGATTTTTGAGCCAATTGATTCCTGCAATTTGATCTTTCATTTCTAGCGTGCCTAATTGTCTATGTATACAGCTTTCGAAATCAAAGCCTCTATTGTCGCTGCCTCGTCCATCGATAGTAAAAATGGCATAGCCATTTTGTGCCATATAATGATACCACAAGTTTGCTCCACCTAACCAGTTGTTTTTAACCAATTGAACGTGTGGTCCGTTGTAAAGATAAACAACAACTGGATATTTTTTGTTGGGATCAAAATAGATAGGTTTGATTAAACGATAATGTAATAAATCGCCCTTGTCATTCTTAATTGTTCCCAAAGACATCGTGCCTAAATGATACTCAGACAACGGGTTGTCTGCTTCATGAAAAACCTCCATTACCTTCCCACTATTGCCAGAGATGATTTGTAATTTGGCAGGTGTTTCCGTATTAGAATAATAGTCAAAGAATAAAGAAAAATTCTTGTTCGCCCATACTCTATGTGTGCCATTTTCTTGCGTGATTTTTTTGACTTTTCCTCCATCTAAAGAGACTGAATAGAGGTGCCTGTCAATCGGCGAATTCTTTGTGGCAATAAAAAATACTTTTTGATTTACTTCATCGATACCCACCAATTCGGTAACGACCCAATTACCTTTTGTAAGCTGTTGGATTTCTTGTCCATCCGTATTGTAGAGATATAAATGTTGATACCCGTCTTTTTCACTCCACCATAAAAATTGATTTGGTTTTTGTTTTAAAAAGGTCAATGAATGCTCTGGCTCAACATATTTATTGTTTTTCTCTTCAAATAAGGTATTGACATATTTGCCCGATTTTACTTCGTATTTGCAAAGCTGCATATGGTTTTGCGCCCTGTTTACATGGGCTACGTAAATGTATTCCTCATTAGGTCCCCACGAAATATTGGTCCAATAATCATCTTTAGAAAATCTATTTTCAAGTTTGATTTTTTTTTCTGAAGCTAGATCCACTATGTGTAATTCTACATGGTGACTTTTGGCACCCGCAACAGGGTATTTTATTTGTCTGTAACTTGCAGGGGTATCCTTTAGGTTGTACAATGGGTAGTCGCTTACCATTGTCTCATCCATTGCATAATATGCTAATTTGCTTCCTTTTGGCGACCAAAATATCCCATTGGTAATACCAAATTCATTTCGATGTACAGATTGTCCGAAAACGGTGCCATCAATGGCATCTTGAACTAAGATAGTCTTCGAAAATTCTCCTTCCTTATTATCAAATGAAATTTTTAAGTTTTCTTGGTATGTTCCTGCAATGCCTTTATTGTCACTTGCCCATTTAACATTTATCAAATCTCTTTCAATACCAATTTTCTTTTGACAAATATTTTCTTTGGTATTGTATAAAAATTTTAAAGATCCATTGGAAAATTCGAAACATAAATTTTTTACCCATTTAATTCTTGGAAAATAAGTGAAAGTATCTTCTTGAATTTTTGATAAAGCTAAATTGAATTTATGAAGGCTTATGGTCTTATTCCCATGATTACCGTCATCTTTAATGTGGTGCAGATTTAATGTGTTATTTCTGATAACGGAAAAGTAATCTTTATTGGTTGTCCATTGATATCTGCCCGGGTAACTTGGCGCCAAATGTCCGTAAGTACCTAAAATAGCGTCTTGTATGTTTAGTAATTTCTCCTGTCCAAACATGTGAAGTTGAGTACCAATGAACAAAATGAAAACAAAATACTTTTTCATAGGTATCAAAAATAAAGTATTCGGAACATCATATTTGCAGAACAACATGAAAGAAATAATTGAATCGGCTTGGGAGAACAGGGAATTACTTAAAGAGCAATATGTTCAGGAGGCTTTGAATGCCTTGGTACATCAAGTAGATGAAGGGAAATTACGCTGTGCAGAACCTTCAGGAAAGAATTGGATTGTAAATGATTGGGTAAAAAAAGGAATCATATTGTTTTTCCCTATTAGCAAAATGGAAAAAATAGAGCTTGGCCCATTTGAGTTTCACGACAAAATGAAGTTGAAAACAGGTTATGCCGAAAAACAAATTCGGGTTGTCCCTCATGCCGTAGCAAGGTATGGTGCATATATTGCTCCTTCCGTGGTAATGATGCCAAGCTACATAAATATAGGTGCATATGTAGATAGGGGGACTATGGTAGACACTTGGGCAACGGTAGGCTCTTGTGCACAAATTGGTCAAGATGTACATTTAAGCGGTGGGGTAGGAATTGGCGGTGTTCTTGAACCAGTACAGGCTGCTCCTGTAATTATTGAAGATGGAGCGTTTATTGGTTCTCGATGTATTATTGTAGAAGGAGTGAAAATTGGCAAAGAAGCAGTAATTGGTGCAGGCGTAACACTCACAAAGAGCACCAAAATTATCAATGTTAGTCAAAGTGAATCAATTGAGATTAAAGGACATATACCGCCACGTTCGGTAGTGATACCGGGCAGTATGACAAAACAATTCTCTGCTGGATCATATAATGTAAACTGCGCGTTAATAATAGGAGAAAGAAAAGAAAGCACGGACAAAAAAACAAGCTTGAATCAAGCCCTCAGAACATACGATATTTCAGTGTAGTCAAACAAACATTTGTTTGGTTTTCAGTGATTTGTATTAAACATAGTGTATTTTTGCTCGTTTAATTTAAACAACTTCTAAATTCACAGATTGTGCATTTTTTTTAGGGGTAAATTGTGCTGTCCATGTCGAAGTAAAAAATAACTTTGTGTCAACATTCAAATATGAGAACAATTGCTCTTGTGTGCACCGTATTTTTTGGTCAGTTTTTATTAACCCAAAGTGCATTAGCGCTAGACCAAACTATTACTGGTTTTGAAATCACCGATTCCTACATTGCTAATGGGAAAAAATTGTATTCAAGCAAATGCGCCTCTTGTCACGCTTTAAACAACAAGTTGGTAGGGCCAGCACTCAAAAATGTTCACCAAAAGTATGATTTTGAATGGCTCAAAAAGTGGATAAAAAATAGTCAGAAATTGATCAAATCGGGCGATGCACAAGCCGTTGCTGTTTGGGAAGAATACAAACCTCAAGTGATGAATAGCTTTGAAAACTTGAGTGATGAAGAGATTGGGAGCATTGTAATGTATATTGAAGATGCCTCATCAGGAGGGGGAAGTAAATCAGGAACTTCGGGTGGTGGAAGCGCTGTGCCGCGTGAACCTCCATCAAAACAAATGGTGAAAAAAGTTAGTTGGGGTTTGGCTTTCATTTTGATTGCCCTTTTGGCATTGGTAATATTGCTGTTTAAAATCTTGGACAATGTGAGTAAATTACTCGGACGAGATTTGATTCAATGGAACAGACTTAATGGCAACCTGTTTTTGGTATTTTTGATCGCTCTATTTGGACTTACTATTTATGAATTTACCATACATGGGAAATATACTTTAATAGGGAACGCAGCAAGTGAACACGGTGTCTGGATAGACAATATGATGATCACCACGCTAATTGTAACCTCAATAGTATTTTTTATTACGCAATTTTTACTGTTTTACTTTTCTTTTAGATACCAAGAGAGACCAAACCAAAAAGCACTTTACTATCCAGTAAATGACAAACTTGAATTGGTTTGGACCATTATCCCCGCAATTTTTTTGACTTTGCTTGTAACCAGGGGGTTACAGACTTGGCAGAAAATCGTATATGCCGATACAGAAGCTACGCAAAAAATTGAAGTTTTTGCTTACCAATTTGGATGGAAAGCACGTTATCCTGGAGAGGACAATCAACTAGGCAAAGCAAGTTATAACTTAATATCTTCTACAAATGAATTAGGCGTTGCAAACCGGATTGAAGCTCAAAAACTAATTGAGACACTTGATGAAGAAATCGCTTCAGTAAAAAAAGACATAAATGAAATACCAATCAAATTAGGGGAGTTAAAATCTACTTATGGTGGTTTAGTAGGCGATGAAAGAAAAGCGCATCAAGCAAATATTGATGCCTATGAGAACGGCGAGAAATTAGGGGAATATCAAAGAGCAATTAGACGTAAAAAGGTTCAGATAGATAGAATTAAGCAATCTTTGCTTGTTGAAGAGGGGTCAATGTATGATCAAAAAGGAAACGATGATATCTTAATTGATGATGAAATACACCTCGTTGTAAACAAACCAGTAACCATGAAATTTAGAGCTAGGGATGTAATTCATTCTGCTTTTTTTGCACATTTTAGAACACAGATGAATGTCGTTCCTGGACTGCCAACCCAATTTACTTTTACACCTACCGTTACTTCAACGGATATGAGGTCGAAATTGAAAAATAAAGATTTTGACTACAATTTAGTTTGTAATAAAATCTGCGGGAATGCTCACTTTAATATGAAATTGAAAGTTATAGTAGAAGATCAGAAATCATATGATCAATGGCTCTCTGACAAACAGGCTATGTTTGTCAATCAAAATGAAAAAAATGTTGAACCACAAGAACAAAATTTAGCAAGTATAAATTAGTAAGTAAAATGAGTGCACACGCAGAATATAAAGAAAGTTTCGTCTCGAAGTATATTTTTAGCCGAGACCATAAAATGATCAGCAAGCAGTTCCTAATTACGGGAATTGTTATGGGTGTAATTGGTATGACGATGTCTATACTTTTTCGTCTTCAGTTGGCATATCCAGACACGAGCTTTCCGATTTTGGAATGGCTTTTTGGAAAATGGGCGCCCGGAGGCAAATTAGACCCCGGTTATTATATGGCTTTGGTAACTATTCATGGTACTATTATGGTGTTTTGGGTATTGACTGCTGGACTAAGTGGAACTTTTGCCAACTTGCTCATTCCATTGCAAGTAGGAGCTAGAGATATGGCTTCTCCAACTTTAAATATGCTTTCTTATTGGTTCTTTTTCTTATCGACTTTGGTTTTGATGAGTTCATTTTTTGTGCAAACAGGACCTGCTTCTGGAGGCTGGACAGTTTATCCGCCATTGTCGGCATTGCCGCAAGCGATGGCTGGGTCTGGTTTAGGAATGACGCTTTGGCTAAGCTCGATAGTCTTATTTATTATTTCTCAGCTTATGGCGGGTATAAATTATATATCAACGATTTTAAATATGCGAACCAAAGGTATGAGCATGAGCCGCTTGCCTCTAACAGTTTGGGCCTTATTATTCACTGCCATTGTTGGTTTGTTGTCTTTCCCAGTTTTGTTATCTGGCGGGCTCTTTTTAATGTTTGACAGATTGGCAGGGACTAGTTTTTATTTATCAGATATTTATTTGAGCGGCGTCGGCGCTTTGGAGCATTCTGGAGGTAGCCCTATTTTGTTTCAACATCTATTTTGGTTTTTAGGACATCCGGAAGTTTATATTATTATCATGCCTGCGTTGGGGATTGCTTCAGAAGTGATTTCGGTAAATTCTCGTAAACCAATTTTTGGCTATCGTGCGATGGTTATTTCATTGCTGGGCATCTCATTTTTGTCATTTATTGTATGGGGTCATCATATGTTTATTACAGGAATGAATCCTTTCTTGGGAACAGTATTCTTAATCACTACCCTGATAATTGCTGTACCTTCTGCAGTAAAAGTTTTCAATTATCTTGCTACCCTATGGCGTGGTAACTTAAGGTTTACTAATGGGATGATGTTTGCTATAGGTTTGGTTTCTCTATTTATTTCCGGAGGACTTACGGGTATTTGGCTAGGTAATGCAACTTTAGATATACAGCTCCATGACACCTATTTCGTTGTTGCACACTTTCACATTGTAATGGGTGCTTCTGCCATATTTGGTATGTTGGCTGGAATTTACCATTGGTATCCCAGAATGTTTGGCCGTTTGATGAACAAACCCTTAGGCTACATTCATTTTTGGTTGACTTTTATTTCAGCATATTTGGTTTTCTTTCCGATGCATTTTATGGGGTTGGCTGGAGTACCTAGAAGATACTATCAATTTACATTACTTCCTGAATATGGTATTTGGATGGACGTTAATGTCTTGATTACTATTGCGGCCATTATAGGCGGGGTTGCTCAGTTGATTTTTATATACAACTTTTTTAGTAGTATGTTTATAGGAGAAAAGTCTCCACAAAATCCCTGGCGATCCAATACCCTTGAGTGGACTTCTCCAATTGAAGGAATTCATGGCAATTGGGAGGGTGAATTGCCTACTGTTTATAGATGGGCATATGATTATAGTAAACCTGGTGAAGAAGATGATTACATCCTCCAAACTGTTCCCGACGAAGGACAAATTAATCCTTTAGTTTCTCCGCTGATGGATCCGGTTCCAGACGGAGAAAAAATTGAAGACGTAAGTGTCTCATTTTCAATACTCCTAAAGCGGTGGTTCGGTTTTAACCGAGGCGTAGCTTGATGGTATGCGTTTCTTGAATGGAAACCTTTACAAAACATTTGCTGGCTTATCGGTAATCGGTGTTTTTGGACTTTTTGTTCTGGGTGGTCTCGTAAGAAGTACAGGTTCTGGAATGGGTTGTCCAGATTGGCCTCTTTGTTATGGAAAGTATGCTCCACCTCTTTCCGAAGATGAATTACCAGAAAATTATCAAGAAGTTTTCAATCAACAACGACTGGTTAAAGTAGATAATCTAGTTCAATTACTTAATACACTAGGGATGGAAAGGCAAGCAGAATTGATTTTGGCTAGTCCATACTTGAGAAATGGTCACAAGTTTAGTGTTGTAAAAGCATACATAGAATACATCAACCGCCTTTGGGGCGTTTTGGTTGGTATTTTTGTTTTAATCATGTTGTTTTTTGCATTAATTAAAAGAAAGGAACTTGGAGTTAAACTTTTTTGGCCAATTTTTGGATTTTTGATGGTTCTTATCAATGGTTGGATAGGCTCTAAAGTAGTTGATTCCAATTTATTGGGTGGATTAGTCACTTTTCATTTTTTCTTTGCAATGGTGGCGCTGCTGGCATTGATTTGGAGCCATCCATATCGGATTACATTTGAGGATGCTCAAAAACCAAAAATTTGGTTAAGTCTGGGTTTATCTATTTCTCTTTTTATACAAATGCTAGTTGGTACTTGGGTAAGAGAATTGGTTGATTTTCAGCATGCGAATGGATTTGTTTTTGACTTGCATGCATACAAAATATTGGGTCACTCTTTTTCTTTTCACCGTTTAGGGTTCTTAGTCTCTTTATCTTTATCCTTTTTACAATATAGAGCCATGGGTTATTCAAGATCAATTTCTTTTTACATAATGGTTTTAATTGTTTTCCAAGCGGTTAATGGAAGTTTAAATTTGTTTTTTGATTTTCCAGGCTTTTGGCAGGCAAGCCATATTTTCTTTGCGGCCTTGGTATTAAGTCTACAGTTATATTTTTTTAAATCTACACTTTTTTTGAAAAAGCATGATTGAACTTCGAGCGTATTTAGGCTTAGTCAAAATGCGACTTACCACTACCGTTGTATTGTCTGCTGTTTTTGGCTATTTTATTGGTTTGGAGTCTTTTGATTGGTCAACATTCTTGTCATTGGTTCTTGGCGGATTCTTAGTGGTTTCTTCATCAAATACATTTAATCAGATTTTTGAAATAAAACAAGATGCACAAATGAAAAGAACCAAAAAAAGACCACTTGTTAACAAGGATCTTTCAACTAAACAGGCTCTCTTATTTGGCGCTCTTTCTGGAATTATTGGAATTCTGATCTTGTACATATTTGTGCACCCCTTGTCTGCTTATTTGGGAATTTTATCTCTCATCTCATATGCCTTTATGTATACGCCATTAAAAGGTATTAGCTCATTTTCTGTATTTGTTGGTGCATTTCCAGGCGCTTTCCCGCCGTTAATAGGTTGGGTTGCTGCTACTCACCACCTTGGATTTCAAGGTTTTTTGATTTTTGGTATTCAGTTTTTGTGGCAGTTCCCACACTTTTGGTCGATAGCTTGGTTATTAAAAGATGATTATGAAAAAGCCAATTATAAACTTTTGCCATCAGAAAATTTGGCTTCTGTATCTCAGTTGATTTATTGGTATTTGATTATGTTGTTAATGGCCTCAGTTTTACCTACTTTTTTCCTCATGGCAGGAAAGATATACTTGATTTTTGCGATTCTAATGAGTTTTGCCTTGATTTACTTTGCGGGCAGATTGGGTAAAAACCAAGACAATAAATCTGCAAAGCAACTCATGATAGCAACAATACTGTACAATCCTTTGTTATATCTTTTTTTAATCATTGATAAAATCTAATATTCATGAATATCTCAAAAGAAGCTTCCGAAAATGTAAATCCAAAGAAATTTAGTTTATGGTTATTTCTTATAGCAATTATTATGCTTTTTGCCGGTTTTACAAGTGCTTACATTGTTAGAATTAAAGAGGGTAACTGGCTTGAGTTTGAATTGCCTGAAATTTTCTTGTATTCGTCTATTACCATACTTATAAGTTCTTTAACGATGATTTGGGCTTACCGAGCAGCAAAAAATGATGAAATTAAATCTGTCCAGTTTGGATTATTGGCTACATTTTTTCTTGGTATACTTTTTCTTTCGCAACAACTTATGGGTTTTGGAGAATTGATTTCAAGAGGCTTGCATTTTGTTCAGAAGGGAGATAAAATATCGGCGAGTTTTTTTTATGTAATCGCAGGAGTTCACTGGCTTCATCTTTTAGGAGGATTATTGGTTTTACTTGTTTTACTGGTTAGATCACTTCGTTCAGAAATACATAAAAAAAATCTCTTATCTATAAACATGTTAAATACATACTGGCACTTTATAGGTATTCTGTGGGTCTACTTATATTTGTTTTTGTATTTTGCATAATAGATAAATCGCATGGCCCAAGTGGTAACAACGTCAAAATTAGAAAAGTGGGGCGGGGGTAACTCTCCTTTCCGTGTAAGTTGGGGAAAATTAATGATGTGGATATTTCTTCTCTCCGACGCATTTACATTTTCAGCATTGTTAATTGCTTATGGTGCTTTAAGGTTTAGTTCTGTTGCTGCTCCTGTATTTAAAATACCTTTTGGCACAGATTTGCATCATAAATTTGGTCATTTCATAGAAACTATGCAACACAAGGGTATTTTTACACCAAATACATGGCCTGCGCCAGACTTGGTTTTTAATCATCTCCCTTTTGCTCATGGTATACACCTTCCACTAATTTTTGTTTCCATCATGACTTTTATTCTGATTTTTAGTTCTGTAACTATGGTTTTGGCTGTAGAGGCTGGTCAAAGAATGCAAAAAAGTGAGGTTTCAAAATATATGCTGATGACAATCGTTGGTGGTTTTGCATTCTTAGGTTGTCAGGCTTGGGAATGGACTCAATTTATAACCGAAGGTGCAAGCCTAACAAGCAATCCATTTGGTGTGCCTGATTTTGCCGCTTTTTTCTTCGTTGTTACGGGTTTTCATGGTTTCCATGTTTTCAGTGGAGTGGTCTTAAATATTATTATTTACTTAATGAATTTACGATCTGCTTTTGATAAACGTGGGCATTATGAAATGGTAGAAAAAGTTGGTTTATACTGGCATTTTGTTGACTTAGTTTGGGTTTTTGTATTTACTTTTTTTTATTTAATTTAAATTGATGGCTGAAAAGATGACGACACAGAACATTCAAGATGAAAACGATTTTATTCCTGAAACATGGGTTCCAAAAGCCGAAAGTCATGGAACTAAGGACATTTGGCAAAAATTTTGGATACTTTTAGGTTTAACATTAATTGATATAATTATTTATTTTTTCCCAGAATCCGTTTTGGCGATGCCGATAAAAGCGGCTTTATTTATTGTTTTTGGAATAGCCAAAGCTTATTACATAGTGGGCACATTTATGCACCTCAAACATGAGCGTGTCGATTTAATTATGTCTATTTTACTTCCAATATTTTTTATAATCTTTTTCATCATTTGGATGTTGCAAGAAGGTAACGCTTGGTTTAGCGCATGACCAAAAAGTTAGGCGTAATCATAACACTTATTTTCTTGCTTGTCATTCCTGTACTTTGGGTAATACTTTACAAGTACAAAAGCGAGGTTGTCTATGAATATCTGCCAGTATATGGAGATACTGAAACTATTCCCGGAGATACCATCCCCTATAAAATTGGTGAATTCTCATTTATAAATCAAGATGGAGATAGTGTAAACCAATCAACATTTGATAATCAAATATTTGTGGCAAATTTTTTCTTCGCATCTTGCCCAGATATCTGTCCAGAAATGAATAGAAATTTAAGCTATTTAGTAGAAAAGTTTGAAAATATCCCTGGTGTTCGATTCATCTCTCATACAGTAAACCCAGAACGTGACAACGTATCTGTTTTGAAAGAGTATGCCGAGCGCTTCGGTTTTGCTACTGAAAAGTGGCAATTCGTAACTGGTAAAAAGTCAGAAATATATGATTTGGCACAATTTAATTACCGAGCATTAGCAACGAAAGGCAACAGACCTGCAGATTTCATACATAGTGAGAAGTTTTTTTTGATTGACAGAGAGAAAAGAATTCGTGGAATTTATGAAAGCCGAACCCATGACGTATATCGAGAAGTTCATGAAGATATAAAAATGCTTTTCAAAGAATATAAAGACAAAGAAAGATATGACTGAAAAACAAACATTTAGACTTACATTGATTATTGGCATTGTCGTGGCATTATTGGTAGTTGTATTAAATGAAAATATTCTACCCAGACCTGCAAATATCCCAACGTTTACTCAAAATCTCCCTTTATTAAATGCGTTTATAAATGGTACATGTTTCTTTTTACTGTTAGTTAGTCTAAACAGAATTAAAAACAAAAAAATTGAAGAGCACAAAAAAATCAACATCAGCGTTTTTTTTCTTTCATCACTTTTCCTAGTCAGTTATGTATTTTACCATTGGCTATATGATGAGACAAGTTATGGGGGAGAGGGGTCTTTACGCACTTTTTATTATTTAATTTTAATTTCACATATTTTGCTTGCAGCTGTCGTACTTCCATTGGTGTTAATGTCTTTTTATTACGCATTAAATAAAGATTTTGAAAAGCACAAGCGTATAACAAGGTTTAGTTATCCTATTTGGTTGTATGTAACATTTACGGGTGTAATTGTTTATTTAATGATTCAACCCTTTTACAAATTTTAGTAGGAGTTTGGTATTGAATTTTTTACCTTTGTTAGGATGAAAAAAGTTCTTCTTTTTGTAGCAGTTTTTTATCTGTCTCCTATATCTGAGGCCCAGTGTCCTATGTGTAAGACTGCTGTTGAATCTGCCAGAAAAGACGGGAAAGGTCATAGTAAAGGAGCCGGTTTAAACGATGGGATTTTATACCTATTAGCAACGCCTTACTTGGCAGTTGCCATTGTTGGTGGAGCCTGGTTTTATAACAAAAAGAAACGCCGAATTGGCTAATAAAACACTTTTTGGGGCTTTGCTCTCTAGCAAATGTCCACAGTGCAGAGAAGGCAATTTCTTTCTTGCTAAGACGTACAATCTCTTTTCATTTATGGAAATGCCGAAAAACTGCCCTCATTGCAAGGTTAAGATTGAGCCAGAACCTGGTTATTTTTGGGGTGCCATGTACTTTAGTTATGCGCTTGTAGTGGGACTATCTGTGTCCATGATTGTCATTTTTTTTATTTCAATTGGGACGAAAACTTTTTTCTGATGGCATCTGTGATGCTTTTGGTAATTGGCGCTCTGTCTCCACTTATCTTTAGGATTTCTAGAATGCTGATGATTTACACCACTGCTCCTTATAGAAAGTACATTAAAGAATTAGGCAAAAAAAAAGCGCCCACAAACTAGAGCGCATTGTATTATCTAAAAATAATTAGTGTTTAGATAGATAGTCTGCTACCCCTTCAAAAGTTTCGTGTAGAGCATCTTTCCCTTTTTCCCAGTTGGCTGGACATACTTCACCTTTTTCTTCGAAATGAGCCAAAGCATCAACCATTCTCAATGCCTCATCCACACTTCTTCCTAAAGCGTACATATTGACTACTTGGTGCTGAACCAATCCATTCTTGTCAATTAAGAATAATCCTCTCAAGGGTTTCATTGGACCTGTGGTAGTTAAGTTGCCTTCCTCATCATACTCGTACTCACCGTGTAAAACTCCGAAATTGGTAGAAACGGTTTTTTCAAAATCAGCAATAATTGGATAGTTTATCCCTTTTATACCACCATTGTCTTTACTGACTTGTAGCCAGCCCCAATGACTTTCTTGTGAGTCACAGCTGCAGGCAACCACTTCTGTGTCTCTACTTCTAAATTCGTCTAATTTTTCTTGAAAAGCGTGTAGCTCCGTAGGACATACAAATGTGAAATCTTTTGGATAAAAAAATAATACCACATTCTTTTTACCTAAATACTGATCTAATGAAAAATCCTCCACTAATTCTTCTCCATTAATTACTGCTCCAGTAGAAAATGAAGGTGCTTTTTTTCCTGTTAATACCATACTAATAGATTTACAATGCTACACAAAATATGTTTCCTAACCATCAAAAACAAAACAGAGAAAATTAATAGCTAATAAGTGTATTTAATGCTTCTTGTAATGGGATAAAAATTGAAGACCTTTTTCAACATATACATTTGCATTTTCTTGAATTGCTTTTATTTGAGACTTATTTAAAGGTTTTACAACTTTCGCTGGGCTGCCAAGGACTAATGAATTAGGAGGAATGATTTTCCCTCCAGTAACCAACGCATTGGCTCCAATGATTGAGTTTTTACCAATCTTGGCACCATTAAGAAGGATGGCACCCATACCAATAAGGCAATTATCTGAAATTTTTGCTCCATGCACAATGGCACCATGCCCAACAACCACACCATCACCTATAACTACAGGAAATCCGGGGTCACAATGTAAGACTGCATTGTCTTGAATATTGCTGCGTTTACCAACAAAAATTTTGTCGCTATCGCCTCTTAACACAGCCCCATACCAAACAGAACTATTTTCCCCCAATTCTATATCGCCAATTGTTGTTGCATTTGGCGCAATAAAAACATTTGCACCTTTTTTAATTGCTTTGCTTAAAATTGCCTTGTAATCCATGAAGATCGCACTAACAAACATAAAAAAGCTTATAGGAATCACCAATGGTGAAAATGAAAAAATGGGCGAAGACATGAGAAGAGTCGAAAGTATAGATGATGCATTTGTAATTATTGAAAATGACCTGATCCAAAAGTTTGGTTCAATGGAAGATTTTATTCATGAGGAGGGGCTTGAAAAAATTGAGGTGGCGCACACGGTTATGCCTTCTTTAATAGATTGTCATACACACTCAGTTTTTTCAAAATCTCGCGATCTTGAATTTGTTCAAAGAATAAAAGGGTTGACTTACGAAGAAATAGCTAGCAGTGGTGGCGGAATATTAAACTCTGCTTTGCATTTACAAAAAACTTCTGAAGAAGAGCTTTATGAAAAGTCGCGTGAGAGGGTGTTGAAAATGGAAAATAAAGGCGTCGGTGCTATCGAAATAAAAAGCGGTTATGGGCTTCGTTTAAAAGATGAAATAAAAATGCTGCGTGTAATAAAAAGGCTAGCAAAAGAAACGGATTTGAATATTAAATCTACTTTTTTGGGTGCCCATGCCTATCCACATGAATTTCAAGATGACCATCACACTTATATAGACGTGATTGTAAATGAAATGCTGCCACAAATTAAAGAAGAAGATTTGGCCGATTTCATAGATGTTTTTTGTGAACCCAATTATTTTAATTTAGAAGAAACCGAGAGAATTTTTCAGGCGGGTAATGACAATAAGCTAGGAATTAAAGCTCATGTTAATCAGTTCAATTCTTTTGGTGGTATAGAATTAGCCGTTGATTATGATGCTATAAGTGTAGATCACCTTGAAGTCTGCACTGAAGAGGATATAGAATTATTAAGAGGCAGTTCGACTATGCCAGTTTTACTACCTGCGTGCTCCTTCTTTATTTCCATCCCATATGCGCCTGCGAGAAGACTTATTGATTCTGGACTACCAGTAGCTTTGGCAAGTGATTTTAATCCCGGCTCTGCGCATGTTTATAACCCATTTTTTATTTGGAGTTTGGCTTGTTTAAAATTGAATATGCTTCCAGAAGAGGCGTTTAATGCGTTAACATTAAATTCGGCAAAAGCACTAGGAATGCAGAAGGAGATAGGTAGTATTGAGGTGGGTAAGAAAGCAAAATTAATTGCACTTCCGAGCATTCAAAGATTATCAGAAATTCCTTATCAAATGGGAGAGGTCCAAGTTCAATTAATCTAATGAAACCAATAATAATTGGAATTACAGGAGCAAGTGGATCAGGAAAAAGCTCCATCTTGAAAGCAGCTAGACAAATAATAGGTTTTAATACGGTAGAAATATTGTCTCAAGACCACTATTACAAACCAATTGAGCAGCAAACACTTGATAAAGATGGGATGGTAAATTTTGACCTGCCTACAGGAATAAACCAAAAAAAATATGTGCACGATGTCAAACATATTCTCTCTGAAAAAACACTTAAAATTCCCGCTTATAACTACAACAATCCAAATGCCAAAACAAAAATGTTGACCTTTTTTCCAACAAAAATTTTGTTTCTAGAGGGTCTTTTTCTTTTCAAACCATACTTAATTAATGCTTACTTAGATCTAAAAATATTTATCGAATCACCAAATGAGGTCAATTTTAAAAGGCGACTAAAACGCGATCAGATACAAAGAGGCCAAAAGGTTGAACAAATTGAATATCAATGGAAAAATCATGTTTTACCTACATACCACAAATATTTATTGCCTCAAAAAGAACAGGCGGATTTTATTTTAAAGAACCAGGAATCCAAGAGAAAAAGTGCTCAAATTCTTGTTGATTTTCTTCAACAAAAAGGAATATCCTTTTGATCCATGTGTGGACTTAGCTAAATCACTTATTTTTGCAAACTTCGTAAGTAATCTTAGAGCATCATTTAATGAAAAATAAAGGTTTTGTCATATCAGTAACTATCTCCTTAATTGTATTCTCATTGTATCAGCTTTCTTTCACTTGGAGAGCCAATTCAATTGAAACTGAGGCTAAAGAAATCTCAACAGAGCAAGGCACCAGTTTCTCAAGTTATATCGATAGTATAAGAGGTGAAGTAGCCTATAATTTGGGCATATTTAAATTCAATTACGCAGAAGTAAAGCAAAGAGCGCTGAATTTAGGTTTGGATTTGCAAGGAGGAATGAATGTAACCCTTGAGGTTTCTGCTCCAGATATTATAAAAGCACTTGCAGGGTCACAAGGAACCTCTAAATTGGCACTAGATTTTTCAGCTGCGTTAGAAGAAGCAGAAAAGGAATACAAGGGTTCAGGAGATTTTATCAATTTGTTTTTCGAAAAATTTATCAAAAAGTCTCCTTCTGGTAAGCTTGCACCCATCTTTGCTACTCTACAGAACAAGGAACAAATTAAAAGTACTTCAACAAATGAAGAAGTTTTAGAATACTTAAGAAAAGTACTTTCAGACAAGGTAGATAATACATACAATGTACTTTCTGCGAGGATAGACAAATTTGGAGTCGCTCAACCTAATGTTCAGCAGCTAGACGGGGGCAGGATCTTGGTGGAGCTTCCCGGAGTTGATAACCCCCAAAGAGTAAGAAATATTCTTCAAAGTTCTGCAGAATTAGAATTTTGGTACACTTTCCAAAATTATGCAGCATACAAAATACTGGAAGCAGTAAACAACCAAATAATTAAAATCGATGGTATTCAGAATAAAACCAAAACAGACACATCCAATCCATCAGTTAATTTAAGTTCAGGCGATGAATTGCTCAAATCCTTGGGTGTTAATGAAAATATTGATGATAGTACTACTGGTTTGGCAGTAAAGGATTCTTTAGAAACAACCACCGATACAACACAAAAACAACTAAGCGCAGAAGAGTTTGCCAAACAAAACCCATTAACAGGTAAGATTTCACCTTATATTTTTCAAGGAGAAAATGGTGCACAATGGGCTCCTTCGGCTATTATAGGGAGTGTTCAATCTAA
>CENJ01083364.1_pt1 | contig 18271 bp, 24 predicted proteins | sample 356161 | NCBI WGS metagenome assembly CENJ01 (sample SAMEA2619531, study PRJEB7988) | marine metagenome | biome: marine biome (ENVO:00000447); feature: surface water layer (ENVO:00002042); material: "saline water (ENVO:00002010), including plankton (ENVO:xxxxxxxx)" | depth 5 m
GATTTTTCTTATCAAGTGCTGCTCTTTCGGCATCTATGTCAATTCCGGTTCTTCGTGTTTCTTGAAACTTTAAGTCCTCCAAAAGATCCTTGCTGCAAGCCCCTGGTTCACCAGGATTAATGCCGCAAACATCCGTCTTTAAGCTTTGTATAATTTCTTTTCTTGTTTCTGGTCCTGAGATAATTCTTGTAAGAATATAAGTACCTCTTCCGGATTTATACTGCAAAAAGCTCCAGTCCCAACCTAGAGTCTGCACCTTAGCGTTATCATCTTTTATTCTATATAGCTCGAAAAACTCGTCCCTTACCTTTTGTGGATACTTAGAGACTTTACTTGGCTTTTGTTCCTGATTTCTTCTAGGCTTTGGAGTTTTAAGCAGCCTCTCTCCGTGTCTCTTTATGATTTCAAAAACCTTTCCACCACTACGCAAGGCAGTCTTGTCATAATCTCCCAGCAAGTATTTTATCAATAGATCATTTGTAAAAATCTTGCCTTCTTTTTCTTCAGTAACCTGCCTCTTAAGATCGTCAAAGTCACTTACGGTAGAACCAGCCGCTCCAGGCGTTGTGCCTCCAAGAGATTCATAAGCTTTTACAGCCTTCTTAACTACGTTTAAAGTTACTTTCTGGCTTCTTAAGGGAGTTGTATAGCTCTCTATTCTGTTTGCATAATCTTTGTTTTTCTTGCCCTGACTTTCTAAATCATCTATAAAATATAACCAAGCAGAATGAGAGCATGATCCCCAATTTCCATCAACTTTACCTAAGTCTTTATATTTCTTTAATAGTCTCTGAGCCGGAAGAGCTTCATTCGGATCGCAAAACTTAGATTTTAAACCCTTTACTTCTGGCCTTACTCCAACGGGACAACCGCCGCCGCCGCCACCGCCACTGCCGCCGCCACTGCCGCCTTGTGGTTTGCCGATATTACCACCAACTATAGGGGGTGGCGTATAGGCTAATTTATTAAGTCTCTCTTCTCTTATTGATCTCTTTTTCATTCCAGACTTAACAAGTCTTCTTTTTCTAATACTTAAATTGGACTTCTTTTGTGGAGCAGCAGGTTGCCAAGAATTATTTACCCATATAAACCAAGCTTCGCCTTCACGCTTTGATAAAACAGGCTTATTATCAACCACTCCCCAACCAACAGGTTTCCCCTTTCCTGCCTCTCCAGATCCCAATAAAGCAAAAGTCGTGCATTGTCTTGCGTTCTTATCTGTACATGCCCAATAAAATGGCTTATCATACCCTTGTGTTGGAGCCTCATCCTCAAATCTCTTTACTCCCGCCTCCGCATCAGCTCCAACATAAATCTGCATTGGAGTGCCTATAGGTTCTTTTGGAACACCTTTTTTGCCAGATCCAACACCTCCAGTTCCAGTCGAGCCGCCCATAAGCTTTACTGCCCAATAAGCATCAAGATAAAAACTATAATTCTTTTTCCAAGAATTTTGCTGTGCTACCATTGCTTTCAGATGTGTAAAATTTGATTTTTTGATGTCAAAACTTGAAAAACCTCCCTTACCAGCACGTTCTTTGCCAGCTAAGTCGAGAGCATCCCTAACTACCTTCTTCATATTACTTTTGCTCAGATCTGTTGTAGAAGTTACATTCCACCATTCGTAGCTTTTGGTTAAACTATTTCTTATATCAACAGGCAATAACACTCCATCTAGCGAACCTGCACCAAGCCCCGGATCATACCTAACTGAAGCCCAAAATTTGCTATTTGCACTATTATATGCAGTCTCATGAGCTCTCATTTGCGGAAGAGTTTTTTGCCATAAAGCTGAAACTGCCGCTGGACCACTAACCATTGCTTGCAATACTGATGGAGACTTAATCTCACTCTTTGATTTTCTAGGGTTACTACCATAATTAAACCATGCTAGCTCATCCTTACTTAGCTTAGAAGCATGCTTGATAATTCTATCTCTTTTTGATATTGACTTTTTAATCATTTTTACATTAACTCCAGTTGATGCACTTTTAGAACCACTTCCTTTGAATGGAAAGTTTGCGAACTCTCCCGATCCAGGAGATTTCTCATATTGTATTACCCTATATCGCTTGCTAGCTCTCCATAGCCTGTTTTCTTTGTCAAAAGACTTCTTCCATTCAGCCCCAGGATATCCATCTATAAAGCTAAATGAAAAATCCGCCGGATCTTGAACTTGAATTCTTCCAAAATTATCTCTTCCTAAAACCTGATTGCTTGTTGAGTCGTACCAAGTTTCTACAATTTGAGCATTCGCAAGAGCGCTCTCTTTCTGCTTATCTCTTTTTTCTTGCTCTTCTTTTGATAGCTTTTCTTCTCTCTTCTTCTTTTCTCTGCCTATATACTCATCGCCCATTGTATATTCGTGCTCAATCTTGGCGTCAGGATTTTTTGCCCTCTCTTTATCCGCCTTAATAGCCATACCTTTAAGCTTGACTATTTCATTATGAGCATTTACAAAGAACACTTCATCATCCATGATGTTTATATCGTCTTCTGTTATGCTATCACACATTTTTTCAAATTCTGACTCGGTTATAGTTTGGCCTTTATCAAACTTTTTTTGCAACTTTTCAACAAGCTTTAGGCCGTCAGCCTGATTACCCTTTGGCCACTCTCCAAGACCATAAACCAAATCGTAATTTCTTAAATAAAGTTTATATTTTTCATATATCTCTTGAATAGAATTATCTTGATCTGCTCCTATTCTTTTTAGCAAATTCGAATTATTTGTGTTCCAGTCATAAAAAGACCCTGCGACAGCTCCTGCGGCCCAGTACTTTAAGGGTATCGCCGCCAGAAGCCCTAGTAGTGCCACTTTAGTAATTTCATCTGAAACCTCAGGGTAGCCAGACTTATTAAGAGCACTGGACAACTTTTCTAATTCTTTGTTCATACTTCTTCCTGTTGTTTTAAAGCCAAGAAACGAGAAAAAATCTTTCTTTCCATTTTCATTATTATTAGCAGAATTAAATTCATCTCTTCTTTGAATATTAATAGGATGCTCATCTTCATCAATATCAATTACAGACTCTCCGCCAAACCCTGTTTTATTTGAGGTTTCAAAATCTTCTTCTTTATAAGAGTCTCTACTTCTAAAATTCTGAGCGCCATCAGGTGCTCCAGCTGGCAAATCAAAAAGACCTAAAGCCTCTTTTTTTAAATTGTCATCTAGAGAATCATCGTCTGTAAAGCTTTTGCGGGGCTCGCACTCGGAGTCTTCCAAATTGTTAACATCCTTATTTGGCCTGTGCATACCAGAAATATCTTCATTTATTGGCATAAATAATTCAATTTGAGACTTCTTTTTCATTTATTTATTTTCTTGGTCCCATTATTGATGAAGCAAATAGATTATCAAGGTTAAGCGATTTATCGGCAGAAGTTGTCACCCCCTCATAGCGCCTCTTTGGGAGAAAATCCATCGGCCTTGCCAAGTCTTCTTGATCCTTTTCATACCGCTGGTAATATGGTAACAATTTAGCCAACCCTGCTCGAACCAAAGATAGTTGTCTGTCTACCTTCTTTTTTCTTCCCAAAACATTTTCTCTTAGCAAGTTTGGATTTTCAAAAGCTTTTTCTGCTTCATCAATGTTCGCCACTAAGTCTTCTTCTCTATTGCTGGTTGTCATTGGCTTGCCATAATATTTTGTAAACATTCTTAATGATTCAGTAGGCAATTGCGTTATAGGATTTAAACTTTGGAATTTAGCAAATAAAGCTCTTACCCTTTTACTCAAAGCTAACCCAGGTTGTTCTTTCGCATATTTATCAATAGCTTCCGAAACAAGATCGCTTGTGCCGTGAGATTGATTGTCAGTCTCATTATTAGTAAGATTATCGCTATTTAACCAATTCATTGAATCTTGAGTTTCCTGATTTACCTGCTCTCCGGTTTTTCCTTCACAATCAGAATTAGCAATTATAATGTCCAAATCTTTCGCTAACGATTCTTCTTTAATATTCTTTAAATGCAATGAAAGTTTTTTTAAATTATTAATCATTTTTTTATTTTTTCCATAATTATTTATACTTAAAGACGTGTACTTATTAATAAAATTTTTAGCCGCCTCATCTCCCGCATGTTCTGCTAAATGTTCTGGACTAAATTCATCCGTTCCATTATTTGATTTAAATCCCTTTAAGTGATCTTGTTCGTGATTCAAAACATTTGTAACTGCTGCAAGTATATTAGAAACCTGATGTATCTTTTGACTTTCTAAGTTTGGAAAGGCTGTAATATCAGCCGTAGTAACTCCAAGCAAATCTTGCTGTAAGTCAATATTTAGCCTTGGATAAACTATATATATTTTATCTGGAATGCCGTCAGTATTTTTATCCTCATTAGAAACATATGCTCTAGCATCACCCTTGCTTAATCCACTAACTATATTCCCTATAGGAACAACATCATTTATCTCTCCGAGAGATTTTAGCTTTGTGTATATTGTTGGCATTAAAGGTTCTAAATTTGCTTTTTTTATCATTTTGGTACCCACAACCTGCCTTTTCTTGGCTTTTTATAATTAGTGCTTATAGCAATTATATCAATAACGTCAGATCTAATTACTGAAAAGAAAACATTAAAAGGCCTTGATGAAGGTGCCTTTCTTATTTCTATCCACTCTCTCTGCTTACTTGACATATCTGAGCTTCTAGATAAAAACATATGTATTGCATCATTTGCGCTTGCTGCAAAATCCTGTGCAATCATTTCGTTTAAATCTTTATTTGAAATAGTTGCATACTGCTCATCTCTTATTAAGATTGACCTTGAAGCATTCGCCTCATCACTCTTACAAGGAGTTCCTCCATAATATCTTCTATATTTACACCTAACAGTTGTCGTTACCCTTATTGGTCTACCAGTTCTTGGATCTACCATCCCAGAGTCTTCAGCAGCAGCTATTTTTTTTATAAAAGTATCCATGAAGCTCCTAATTTCAATTGAAAATAAAAATATTAGTAGCAAAAAAAGCCCCAGTAAATAGAATTACTGGGGCTTTACTTTGAATGGCTATAAATTATTTGATTTAAATTATTTAAAAACTTAATTATCCCTTACATCTTCACCAAGAATAATCACACTCCACCTCATTGAGCACTCATCATCCGAATAAACCTCTCCATGATACATCCTTGTGACGCCTGTGCTAAATACGGGAATTTTTCTTGAAGCTCTATCCAAATATAAATAATGCGCCATATCTTCGGCTCTTTTATAGTTTCTTGCCATACCTCTGGCTATATCTGGAGAACTTTCAAACTCCTTATACCAAACAATGTAGTCTTTCATTTTTTAACACTTAAATATTTTTAACTTTAAAAAAATTCCAACTGCAAATAAACCAAAAATAATCAAGGATATTTTTACTATTGGAATAATTTCACCCAACTGAAAGTCAAAAAGCCCTAATTCACTCACTTTATTATTCCCACCACTCAACTTTTTTTATTTCTCTTGATATTGAGCTCAAAAGCTTTTCCTTATCTCCCTTGTCATCTAGGCTAAGAGACTCGTTTTTATCAAGAATATCAGAGATTTTTGATTCAAGGTTTTTGTCTAAAGACTTTCCCTTGTCATCATGCAAAAAGTACGGCCTCAAAATAATCTCTAAACTATTATGAATTAATGTCTCAAGAATAGCCGCCTCATCCGAATCTATATCTAAAGAAAATGGTAAAGACACCTTTGCAGAAATAGAACCTTTACTTATCTCCGTATGAAAGATAGCGCCATTAGTTAAGCATTTTGTAGAATTTGCCATAATTACTCCATAGAATATATATTATTAGATAGAAATCCAATATGCTAATGTTTTATAAAGCTCATCTTTACTATCAATCTTATAGTCACGCTTCATTTTTGGCAATGACTCATATCCTGCACGAATCATTGATACATTTTGCTTCTTATAAAGATCTTCAACTCTACTTCTTTTTACTGCCATAATTGATCCGTCAAAACTAATCTTTAATGATTCAAAAAGATCCTTATCTTCTTCAATATCAAAAGAAACTTTATTCTTATGGAACGGAACCTCTAGCCATACAAAGTCATCCGACACTTTCTGCCTCCTCAATTTCTTGAAATCTCCTACTAAGCTGCCACTGAACATTTCTAAACCTCTGTGCAGACCCCATGATAGAAGGCAACAGTCTCTCTGGCAATCCTCTCGCCAAAGAGTTTAAAACTGACTCATATCTTGAGTCAGAAAAGCTAAGCACAAGTTCATCAAAGTTACTATATAAATCTTCGTTTTTAAGAAGCGCACTAACGGCAGATTCACTTGCATATTCTGATCCATCTGATCTCATTTTTCTTGCAAAAGTTGATTTTAAATAACCTCCAGAAATAAATCTTCTATATAGATATGCTCTAATGTCATGTACTGGCTTAGAATTATTTTCAAATAATACTCTTTTTAAGAATTTTAAATAAAGCTGTTCATCATTTTCCATATATTTATCAAGGAAAATATCCCATACACTATCTATATACCTTGAGTCGCAAATAGAACTCTCAAGAATAGAGTAGTACCTGCTCCAATTAAAGTCGGGCTTTAACAAAGCTGCCATTAGCAGAGGAGACTCTCTTACAATCAAGCTTCTGTATTCGTCCAAGTCGCCTTGAACATAAGGCGAACAAGATGATCCACATGACCCTTGATCATTTGATATGTTTAGCATTTCATTAATTCTATCCGACCAGGTATCACTAGAACTATAAAGATCCACACCTTCTATTCTACAAGCCTTCATAAATAAATATTTATTATAGCCATCTAAGTCATCAAAATATTCACATATTAAGTTTGGATCTTTAACAATAGTTTTTGTCATTTGAAAATACTTCACTGTATCTTCGTCTTTACCGTAAAGATCATCATTTGTATTTCCGTATCTAGAAATGCCCCTTCTAAATAGTTCGTGCAAACCAATTTGAATCATTTGTTTTTCATTAGAACTATTCATATCAATTACCGCCTAACTTGCTAAATATCTCATCATCACGCTTATCGACAATTTTTATCTTTAAGCCTTTATCAAGGTACTTCCATTTTTCCCGATATTCGGATAGAGGCAAAGACAGAAATGAATCAATAATTTCTTGAAACTCTGGTCTATAATTATATGATGAATTGACAGTATTTAGGCCCATAGATATTAATCGAGTATAAAGATCATCTTTATCCATAGGAACAAAATCTCTTGATTCAACAGGCATACTAACTCCATTATCAGCATTTTCATTATTATGGGATTGATATGTAATGCAATATTTCATATTAATACCTCGAAACATGGGGAGACTACCCCCACTGCCTTGGTATGTGATATATATTTTTTTACTTATAAATTAGTCTTTATCTTCCTCCAAAGATATAGTAACCTCCGTGGTTAGCAGCGTTCCACTTGCAGAAGCAGCATTTTCAAGCGCAGATCTAACAACTTTTGTTGGATCAACAATTCCAGATTCAATCATGTCAGATTCAAAATTATTTGAAAGAGCATTAAATCCACAAGTTGTGCCTTTACTCCTAACTACCTTCTCCATAAACTCGTGATAATCTACTCCAGCATTATTTAAAATTTGTATAAATGGTGCTCTTATAGACTTTGTTACTATTTCGATTCCTATCTTTTCCTCCTGAGTTAGGTCAGCTTTTGAAAAATGCTTTATAAGAGGGCTAACACAATGCAAAAGTGCAGATCCACCACCAGATACAATCCCCTCAGATAAGGCTGCCGTAACAGCATTTATTGCATCTTCAACTCTATCTTTTCTCTCTCTCATTTCTGCCTCAGATGCTCCGCCAACCTTGAATACTGCAACAGCACCAGACATCGTAGATAGCCTATCTCTAAGAGATGCTATATGATGAGTGAATAGATCATCACTTTCTAGCTGAACCTTTATGGAAGAAACTCTATCCTCAATATCTTTTTGATTTCCAGATCCGTCTATAATCGAGGTTTTAGTCCTGCTTACCATAACTTTTCTTGCCCTACCAAGCGATCCTAAAGTAACGCTCCTTAGTGGAGCTCCATCATCAGAAAACAATGTTCCACCACAAAGTGTAGCTATATCTCCCATAATATCCGCCCTAATATCTCCAAACCCCGGAGACTTAGTTGCGCAAACAGAAATTGTACCTCTTGCTTTGTTTAAAATTAATGTTTGTAGAGCCTCAGAGACAACATCCTTTGCAACAATCAATAGGCTTCCGCCATCTTTTGATACATCCTGCAAAAGTGGTAAGATTTCTTGACTAGAAGATATAACTCCATCGTATAGTAAAATATAAGGATTACTAAACTCTACGCTCATTCTTTCTGCATTTGTAACAAAAAGTGGAGAAAGATAGCCTCTATCAAAAGAAGTTCCCTCGGTATATGTGACGGAAGTCTCTCCACCTGTTGCTTCTTCAACCGATATTACTCCATCATCTCCAACCGTAGATATTGCATCTGCAATAAGACCTCCAAGATGGGCGTCATTGTTTGCCGATATTGTTGCAACACTTCTTATTGATTCTTCATTAGAAATGTCTATTGACTGCTCTGACAAAAGTGCTTTAACCTTTGTTACGGCCAAGTCGATTCCTCTTTTTATTAAGACAGGATTATGTCCAGCTGCAACCATTTTCGCACCATCATTATAAATTGACTGAGCCAATACTGTAGCTGTCGTAGTTCCATCTCCAGCCACAGTATTTGTCGAAGATGCAACAGACTTAATAAGTTGAGCCCCCATGTTTTCAACTCTACAGTTTAGATCAATTGATTGAGCAACAGTTACTCCGTCCTTCGTAACTAACGGTGCTCCATAATTTCTTTCTATGGCTGCATGACGACCCTTTGGGCCGAGAGTAACCTTAACTGCGTTTGCCAAAACATTCAGTCCATCTTGCATCTTTGATCTTGCATCTGATCCAATTATAACATTCTTTCCCATTATATAAATCCTGCTTTCAAATTAAGTAATTTACAAAATTATTTTACTTATTATCGTTGCTTTTATCAACGTTTTCTTTTGACGAATCTGCTCTATCAATTCTTCTTATTCTTCCAACTATTCTTTCGGCTCCATACACCAATTCTTCATCAGTTAGATCCATTGCAAAAAAATAAAACATCGCCCTACCGCCATCTGTAAGTCCATTCTTTAAATTTTCTATTTGCGATTGAAGCTTTGATATCTCCATCATATCTCTAATAAGATCTCTTCCCGACTCCAAAACTTCTTTATCTTGAATACTATCAACCATATCTCTAAATTCATTAAGCTTTGACATTTTAGATATCTCTTTTCTGTTAATATTTAATGTTAAAAAGAATTATTTTTTTATAAAAATAGGGCAGGTATATTATAATGACCGATGATAAAATTTCAATAGAATTAAAAAGATTATCAAATTCTTTAAAGAAATTTGGATATAATGTAGATGGTAAAATATACAAAACTTCTTCATCAACCGAATTCGATGCTTGGCAAGAAGTAATCAAATCATGCATACAACCTGCGCCATCCGATATAGCAGATTCAGTCGAGCCAATTAACGAAGCTACAGCAAAACTAAAGGAAGAATACTCAGAATTAGATCCAGAAAAATCATCAGAAGCAGAAAGCGCAGCAAAAGAGCTTTTAAAAATGGGCTTCAATTTAGAAAAGGTATTCTTAAAAACATTTATAGGCACAAAAAAAGCTTCAATAAAAAAAGCATCATCAAAGGGATATAGCTTTGATAAAAGAGAAATATTTATATTTGAATCGCTAAAAGAAGCAAGATCAATTGGTTTGATTAATTTAAATAATTATCAACTCAAACAAGCATCAATTCAATTTAAAGAAAATAATTTTTCAATTGAAAAAACAGCAGGAATTTGGGACTCCGTAAGTAAAGGTATATCGGGAGTTGGAAAAGGAATAGGAACTCTATTGTCAGTCCCGCTAAAGGTATTGAAGCCATTAGGAAAAATACTTCCATATGCTGGTATTACAGTTGGAGTATATATGGCTGTAGATGGATTAAACGGGTACATAAAAGCATCAAAATATATATTTAATGAACTAGGAGCTTCAAGCATTGGAATTGGAAAATGGGATATATTTGCTCCAGGTAAAATGTCTGAAAAAGTCAGAAAAGCAATAAACTCCGAATTAAGCATTAAGATCCCTGATTCAAAATTTCCTTCATGCGGAGAAATGAGCGGCGAATATAAATGCCATTGGTATTACAACCCAAGAGAACCAGAGACTCTATCATGGGGTGATCTTAAAAAAGATTTATCTGATACATTTACATCAATAAAAAATCTTGTCACAGGCCAGCAAATGGAACAGTACATACCTGATACTGCAAAAACTGGTATTCCAAGAGAATTTACGCGAACAACTGCTGATCCATCAAGTATGGATAATTTGGCTAAATTATCAAAATGTGTAGAAGCAATGATAATTCATGTAACAAATGCTTTGGATGGCCTAATATCTACTATAGTAAGTGTTATTGCAATAATTGGAAGCTTTGTATCTCTTGGAATTGGAGCAGGAGCATTAGCTTTAATTGACACAATAGTAGGAATTGTAGCCGCAGCGGGAGCTTATGCGGCAAGAAAAGTTCTTGCAAAAGATATAAGAGCTTCAATAGAAATAATTATGTCCACCGCTCAGGAGGGATCTCAAAGATGTTACATGAGCCTATTATCTCCGTCAGTTGAAAGGCTAAGAGAGCTAGAAAGAGAGAGTAAAGAAGAAAGTTTAGAACTATCTAAAACTCCGGCTAATAGTGATAAAGAAAAAACAAACTTATCCAAGGCAGCAAAGTTAGATATTAATTATTTACTAACTTAAATATCCTTCCATATCTAACCATCTTTCCTCCATCCCTTAAAAATCTGGCTAAGTCGATCATAAAGCTACCCTCATCTCCCCTGGTGTCTTCAGCAGAATTTAAATTATTCAACTCAGATTCATTGCCAGACCATCTTTCGATAAACTCATCTGGATTCATTTTGGTTGCAGCAAAAAAATAATTCATATAGCATGAAAGATTCGCAGCATTTTTACCCTCAGATTTTGACCACTCTAAATCTTCATCTGATATTTTTTTTGATTTAGACTGATAAGTTATCACTATTGGCTGACCTAGATCTAAATCATTAGAAACTTTCCAACCATATTCTATTCTTCCATCAGACACTTCTGCCTGATGGTATGAATAAATATTATTTATTTTATTCTTTTTTATAAATTTATCAACTTCCATTATCATCATTCTCCGAAGCTTCCCTGCTTAAATCAATCGAAGACAAAAGAGTATAAAGAATTCTGTAAGGATCCGCATTACTATTGGGACGCCTATCCTCAAAATAACCTCTACCAGACATGCTTACTTGCCATGGTATTCTAACTGAAGCTGACCGATCAGAGATTCCAAAGGTGAACGTATTAATATCTGAAGTCTCGTGCTTTCCAGTCAGCCTTCTTTCTAGTCCATCGCCATAGTTTTCTTTGGCCATAGCTAAAGAATCATCTGAAGAAAGATCTTCTATTGCTGAATTAATAAGATTAATACCTCCCTCTGCTCGCATTCCCTTTGTTGAAAAATTAACATGCATTCCGCTGCCATTCCAATCTCCGAGTATTGGCTTTGGATCAAGATCTATTGAAAGACCCTGCAAACTCTCACCAATCTTTCTTAATAAGAATCTTGAAATCCACAAATGATCAGCAGCAGTAATCGCTGAAACAGTAGGTCCACCCATCTGATACTCCCACTGGCCAAGCGCTACTTCTGCATTTATTCCAGTAATAGAAAGACCAGCAGCCATGCAAGCATCAAGATGCGTTTCTGCCAAGTTTCTTTGAGCAACATTATCAGATCCAACAGCACAATAATACGGACCTTGAGGCCCGGGAGTACCAGACTTTGGCCATCCAGCAATCCCATCATTATCTCTTATAAAATATTCTTGCTCAAATCCAGCAACAGGCTCTACGCTGACTGCATCAGAATAAACGCTCATCAGCTTTGATCTATGATTTGAACTGTGTGGAGTTAAGTCAGGATTTAAAACATCACACAAAACAAGTATGGAACTTGTTTTAAGCGGATTCGAACAGGCAAAAACGGGCCTAAGAACCCGATCCGAATCGTCAGTTGTACCCTGATTTGTACTTGATCCATCGAAATTCCAGACGGGGAAATCAGAGAGATTTATTGGCTCATCTTCAGTTTGCTTCGAGATGGGCAAAACCATAGTCTTTGATCTTAAAGACTGGGTTGGCTCAGTGCCATCGGTCCAAATATATTCGCAGCAGAAAGTTCTAGTAATCACTTTTCCTCCAGTTTTAGAGTTTGTTTTTTATTTTTATTATATTACGATAATTCTTCAAAAGTATCAAAGAATTTTTCCATAAACTGATCACTCAATAGCGAATGTAACTCCATTGATTCAAACAATGATTCAATCATCACTCGATCAAGCTCTGGTCGATAAAATAGTATTTTATCCTTTTCTGTCATCATATCATCTAACTTTATAAGAGAATAAGACTTATCATATGCTTTCTTAAATATCGGGTCACGAAGGCGTAGTTCTAGCTCGCCATCCTTAGCTAGTATCTTCTCAGCTGTTTTCTTTCCAATTCTTGGCACGCCCGGAATATTATCCGTTCTATCTCCGACCATAGACTTCCAAGATACATAATCATAATCTGTGTTCTGTCTGTATGATTTAGTTAGAGGATTAAACAATTTAACTTTTTCTGGAAATTCATTTATTATCTGGATGAAATCCGTATCACTACTGACTATCGTTATTGAATTACTGATCCCAGATTTAACCAAGTGATAAATAATATCATCTGCTTCATACATCGGATGATAAACAGTGGTAACAGGAAGACTCATTTTAACTAAGTCTATTATCAATCTTTTTTGAAGTTGAAAATTTTCCCAATAAGATATTTCTTCAAGATTATCTGTCTCAACCCTTCTATTTCCTTTATATTCTTCATCAATATTTAATCTATTATTTGGCTTACCATCTAGAACAAAATAAACCTTGGTAGGCTTAAACGAAGATATTGTTGAGCGAAAGGTTTTTATAAAATTATAAACGATCCTACCGCTACCCTCATCAATCCCTCCTTTCCAAGAGAATCGGCATCTATGTATCATGTTGTAAGCATCCACAATTAACGTATGTTCCATAGTCCATACTCCATTAGTGTATTAGTATTCTCTTGTATAGAAAAATATACCTTGCACTTTTTAATTTTCAAGTTTTTTTTTAAAAAAAATGGGAACCCCAATAATGAGGCTCCCATGCTTATTTTGTTTGCGGCAAAAAGAGTTAGTCGCTAAGATTTTCGTTTAGAAAACTCTTAAGAGTCTTTGCGTCACGAATGCTCAGCTTAACGAGTTGGTCTGGAATCTTCCAATCACTAGACGGAACCTTGATACTCACATAGTTTGATCCAGCTTGTCTACTGGGGTCATTGTTTCTGTACTCTAGGTCAAGGCTCTTAGTCTTCTTGCTGTTCTTTACGGTCATTCTCATTATCCTTTCCGTTAGTTTCTTTAAGTGGAAATATTTTAATTGGCTTAATTTTTTTACTCATAACTCTCCTGTATTTTTGGTGGTGATCTAACTCTGTTATTTCCGCAAACAATTATAAGCATATATTTACTCTTCACATTTTATCAAATATTCTATATACCAGCAAGCTTTTTTAAGATCTTCAATATAGTTTTCTTTGTGCTCACATCTTGAAAGATATTTTATTGCGTTTGCAATACAAAAGTGCTTGTGCATTCCAATGGATTTTATGTATTCTATACACTCTATTGGGCCGGAATTATAGTGATCTGGATGATTTACACTTTCTTTTTTCATATTTGTTAGTCTTGAGCCCATTCCATAACTCTCAGCTTGCTTTGGATAGTATCCTTTACGCCGAATCCAATTTCATTAGAAATCTCATCCGTTAGCACATATGGAATGTCAGAAGTTTTTAGCCTATTGATCATTGAGGCAATCATGCTTCTCTGTTTATATTTCTTTGAATTATAGCGCATATCATTTTCTATGCCTCTCAGCTTATCAAGTTCGGTGAGAACGGAGTCAACGGTAATATCTTTACCTGCCAAATTTCTTCTTGCTGAATCTCTTTTTGTCCATGTACAAGATGAATATTCCATAGCAATATTGGCAAAATTATCTGGACCAAGACGCCTCATTAGCTTCCATGATATCGGCTGATGACGATCTGAAAGTAAACTTTTTATATTTTTTATAAGAAATCTGCTAGGGACTATCTCTACTGACTTTAGCCTAACTCTCTTATCCCTTGACTTTATGCCTCGTTTAGCACAAGAAACTCTTTCGGACCCCGCCAAAAAATCCAGAGCTACCCTTTGCCAAAGTCCAGCTGACTTCTTCGCAAAGAGATCTCTAATTGTATTTGAAGAATTTATAGATGCCCTAACAAGTCTTGTTACTACATCTCCATATCTCTTTTTTGAAGTGTAACTATTAGACCAGCTAGGATAACCATACCAGTAAGGCGAACTTATAAGGGCTGTAAATTCTCTTTTGTCCAAGGAGAAAAAGTAATTTACAATCTCGTCATGATTAATTCTGGGATACTTGTGTCTACCGCTGTCAATCCACTTCTCATTCTTTTGGATATGATTTAGAAAATTACTAACTTGTTTTTTCTGAAAATTGCTTTCTTTCATGATAAATCCTTGCTTTGCAGAAAATATGTTTTATTGATTTTTGCGATAGTAGTCGATTGCTACAGTTCCAATAAAAATTGCCAAACCTAGCGTAAAAACATTAATAAGAAAATCAATCATTTTTTATCATCCAATTCTAATAGACCCCAATGCGCTTCCCTGTGACAGTTGGAGCACAGCAAGTAACACTTATCTACTTCTTCTATGGCCCTCTCTAGCGACCAATACCTTAGTGCTTTAAATTTAGGATCCTTATTGTTTGGATCCTTATGATGAAATTCAAGCGCAGCAATGCATTTTGAATAACCACAAACAACGCAGCTTCCACCTTTATGTTCTACAAGAGCTTTTTTTCTTCTTTGTCCCCTCTTAGTGTTTTCAGAGCTATGGCAAGATTTGCATATGCTATATGAAACTCTACCATTTCCTTTATTTGCCATTTTTTTCTTAGAGGTTTCTCCACAAATCTTACAGCAGTATTTACTGCTTTTTGATCTATTTGTTTTCAGATTAAAAGCTTTTAGCCAATAACTTATTGCTGATGGACTTTTGTTAAGTTCTTTCGCAATTTTTCTTATACTAAGATTTTTTGATATTAAATTTTCTAATTTTTTTTTATTCATTAGCAAAGACACTTTTGCAGCGAAGCATTTAAATTAAAAAATGGTGGACCCCCTCGGATTTGAACCGAGAACCTGCCGGTTATGAGCCGGATGCTCTGACCTGATTGAGCTAGGGGTCCGTATATTATTGCTTCGCTACAAAAATATAATAGTCACGAATTTAAATAAATCAAAAGTTTATTTAAAAAAATTAGATTCAAACAATATTGCTCAAAACTTTCTTTTTTACCACCTTTTCTATTCCGGGATTAATTCTTTTTACTAGCGGTATTAACTCATGTCTAATAAGGTTTCTCGAATATTTAGTATCAAAGTTTGATGGGTCGTCAATATGCTCAACATTCTTTGATCTTGCCCAATCTTCAAGACGAGATCTGCTGGTAAGAACAAATGGCCGAAGATAGTTACCACGCTGATGAGGGATTAGCATTTCGTTACCATTAAGCATTGTGAATATATATGTCTCGATTTGATCGTTAAGATGATGAAAAGTAATTATTTTTTTGTCATTAAAGTTTTCAAAAAAAGAATACCGCTCTCTTCTCCAGTATTCCTCTTGAGATTCGCGTCGATCTTTTTTTGTTTTAATTTTACCAACGAATAATTTTAGCCCCAATGATTTACACTTTGATCTAACGAACTCTTCTGCATCGTTACTATGAGCAGTTCCATGATTAAAATGGAGAATTTCCAAACTCCTTGTTTTAGATCGCCTAAGAAAGTCCAGTCCAACCATAGAGTCAAGACCACCAGATACGGCAAGATAGGCTTCTTTTGGGATTTTCCCAGAAATATTAATCACGACAAAACACCTGATACCTTGAGTGCTGTTAACATTATGTAGTCTTTCTTAGAAGTGTATGAATATTCTTCCAAAAAAGAAATAATGTAATTTGCATTTCCAATTTTCTTTAAAATTGCTCGTCCTTCTTTTGAAGAACCTTTGCCAACAAGAATTGGGATTACCACTTCTTCTATGCTATCAAATAGGATTTTCTTTGAAGTATAAGCTCTTATTAGAGATTCTTTTGAATCAGGGTCGAGCTTGAATAAATCTTCTTCTTCAATAAATTCTAATGCCTCATCCTCTGTTAACAGTTCGGCATCATCTTCTATTCCATAGAATAAAATTTCTAAGGACTCGTTAGATATTTTTTCTATTTTTTTATTTATATCTGGAATCTTATGGATGTTTAAGTATTTTGGAATTTCCAGAGCTATTGCTTTAATGTTTGCGGGCATTGCATACCTCATAATTTCGTACATAAAAATTATAAGCACCGCATTTTTATTTTCAAAACTTTATGTAAAATTAATGAATAGCTTCATCTTCTGGAGTTATTAAGGCCGCTTTTATAAAAGTTTCAAATGTATCAATATCTTTTTTATTCTTAGATATTAAGATAGAATTATTTTGAATAATTATTGTACTTAATTTTATTTGTTCTCTTAATAGTTCAATTTTTATATTTAAATCTTTGTCATTATCATTTTTATTTAATGAGCTAATTTTTTCAATAATTAACTTATAAAAAAAGTAAGTTGTTATAAGGTGAGATAAAATAAAAATTGAAAATAATATAATTTGAAGATTCACTTTATTTCCATTTCTCTAAATGTTTCCAATATATTTGTTGCAGATAATAGTTTTAATCTTACAACATCGTTGCTAGAAGATCTGTATGAAAAACCATTACAACTTGATATTGCATATTTTACTCCATCAAATTCCATATAACAAGTATGACCGCTACGAGATCTAGCTTTTCCAATTAAAAAAGGCACAATTACTTCTCCAATGGAGTCAATTAAAAATTGCGTAACAATACATGCTTTATTGCTATCTTCTTTTCCATCTTCATCTAAATTAAATAGATCTTCTTCCTTAATTAAATTTTTACACTTTTCACTAAGATCATCATCTATTGCTGAAGTCATTGAGCTATAAAGAAGTATCAATACGTCTTTGTTATATTTTCTTATACTCTTTTTGATATTAGGAATATCAAATATTGTAATATCATCTGGAATCTTAAGTCTTGCAAACTCTAGTTTTCCCAACATTCTAACTCTTAATCTTTCCTAGTAAAAATAATGCTGGATAATTGTTTTTTTCAGAAAGCATTATAATTTCCCAATTAACTATATCTTCAATCATATCAGTGCTAAAGTTGGAATATTTAGTATTTTTGGACTTAATATTTTTAATACTCATATTTATAGATCTTACCATGTCGGATTCTCTCGCCCATACTTTTCCGATCTTGCTCCATTTATTTTTATAAATATTAGTAAGATAAAGACCTGTTTTGGTATGTCTAACTTTGAAGCCTACTTGCTCTTTCCTTTTTTGCATAATTCTTCTGAGTATATTTCAAAAAGAGATCTTGACTCTTTTTTTGCTTTATGTAAATTAAGCTTTTCTTCCCATTTTTTTATTATAGAAAGACCTTGCTCTATTGAATTATACTCAGTTGCTTCAAGTTCTACAACATTTCTGCCATCTGCAAGTGTGTAATATGATATATCACAATCTTTTGATTCCCAAATCCAAGCTTCTTTATAGACTTGAAAAAGCTTCTCATAGCCAATCAGATTTAAAAAGCTGGCGACAGAAGATGTGTTGTTATTTGATATGTCTATATTAACTTCTTTTCTAACAACATTTTCATCTTCTTTTCTTTTTACAGTTAGCTCAAAAAAACCATGACTCTTTCTAAATCTTATAAAATTTTTATCTTCATCTAAAAAGTAATCATCGCAAGAAACTACATATTTTTCTTCTGCCTCAGGAATGACGCTTTTTACTTGACTAAAAAAAACTTCTTTAGAAAAATTTGCCCAATATTTAAACTCAATTTCTTTATCAATCATTGTTGCCTCGCATATATTATA
>CENJ01034255.1_pt1 | contig 18232 bp, 15 predicted proteins | sample 356161 | NCBI WGS metagenome assembly CENJ01 (sample SAMEA2619531, study PRJEB7988) | marine metagenome | biome: marine biome (ENVO:00000447); feature: surface water layer (ENVO:00002042); material: "saline water (ENVO:00002010), including plankton (ENVO:xxxxxxxx)" | depth 5 m
AAATTGAAAATAATGTTAATGTGATTTTTCTCATGTCATCAAAACTACAGAAAATTTTTAACATAGAGAATTAGATATCAAACACTTGGCTTTTCTTGGGTAAGTCAATTGGAAGATTTGTCTTTATTCCATTTAACTCATTTTTTAGATTTTCCAATGATTCTTTTTCTCCGTGAGTAAGAAAAATATTTTCTAATTTATGGGACTTTTCACAAATTGAATCAAAATATTGCTTCAAACCATTTAAATCTGGATGCGCACTAAATACATCAGTTTGAGCCATTTTACAATAAACAATATGTTCCCTTCCGTTTATCCAAACTTTACCCGTGTTGTCTAAGAGCTCCCTCCCTAGTGTACCAGGTGCACAAAATCCAGCAATCAAAATTGTACTTTGTGGATTTTTTAGATTGGCTCGAACATGTTGTTGAACCCTCCCTCCTACAACCATTCCTGCACTAGACACCAAAACGCTAGGGCCACCGAATGAATCCATTTCCTCTTTATCTTCTGCGTCCTCTATAGTGTATAAATTTGGGAATTGGAATATAGAACCAAAATCCTCGTGAAAAGATATGGCATTCTTATTGAGATATGACTGAAACCGCTGATGAATACTTGTATTTATCATACCCAAAGGGCTATCGGCATAAATCCTTAAACTGCCTAGTCTATTTGCGCGATATAGTTTGTTTAAAGTAAATAATATTGATTGTGTTCTTCCAACACTAAAGGCGGGAATCACCAACCTACCACCCGTGTCTAAACAAGTTTTTTGAATATGCATCATCAGTTCATCCTGTGGATTATTTTTAGATTCTTTTATCCTGTTCCCATAAGTACCCTCCATCACCAAATAATTTAAATTCTCTAAAGGCTTTGGTGGCACGACTATTTGCGAATTATTTGGACCTAAGTCTCCTGTGAAACCTATCGATTTAGTTTCACCATTTTCCGAAAATTCTAGACGAACACTTGCAGCCCCTAATATATGGCCTGCTTCGCTAAATAAGAACTTGACTTTTTCGGAAAGTTGAAATGTTTTGTAAAAAGGAATTGTGACAAAAAGTTCGAGTGTTTCCAAAACTTCTGAGACGCTATATAAGATTTCGTCTTCTATTTTGCCTTTAAATTTTTTTGATTTTCTTTTTTTATTGGCTTTTGACATTTGCAAATTGGCAGAGTCAATAAGCAATGTTTTGACGATCTCAAAGGTTGGTTCAGTGCAGAATACAGCACCTCTAAACCCTTGAGTAAACAAAGTAGGAATATTTCCAGAATGATCAACATGGGCATGAGTTAAAATTACAGCATCTATCTCAGAAGGATCGAAAGGGAATTTTTTATTTTCACTATATTCTTGGTCTTTTTCATAACTTAATCCACAATCTACCAAATACTTTTTACTTCTACAATCTAGCAAATACATGCTTCCAGTAACTTGTTGCGCTGCGCCTAAAAAACTAATTTTCAATTTACTTTCTGAATTTTGAATATACCCATTTGACCTTTTGATCCTTTGATGCTTCCAAAATATAAGCCTGTATCGTGGTCAAAAACAATCTTATTTCTTCCTACTCTTACTTCACTTTTAAACACATTTTGTCCCAAAGTGTTGGTTAGGGAAATTTTTGATTCGCCGAATTCTTTAGGAACATCTATTGTAAATTCCTTTTTTACAGGATTTGGAAAAATGTGCATTGCAACCTTGTTTTTATTCGAAATTGAAAGTGATATAGAATCCGCTTCTAAAAGTAAGAACGCATAGGCAGTTTTGATGACTTCTTTGTGTACGCCAATATCAATGTTCAACAATAAGTCGTTTTTGGTATGGTAAAAGGGGTATTCACTATATTGATATAAGCCTGTAATAACATAAAAGGCTTGTTGAAATGGCATATAATCTGAGTTATAGGCTTTGGAAATCACAGGTGCCAAATTAGAATACAAGTCGGCACATTGGGCAAGTTTCTGTGTTATAGCATTTGAAGCATTATTGTTCTGGAGTGGGGAATCTTCATCTCTTTCACAATATATTTTATTATTTTCACTATTATTTTTTGTTCCACCTAACTGATCCAAATTTAAAAGAAAAACCAATGAACTATCATTTCTCCCCAAGACATTATTTACATAGTGCTGGCTTCCGATTAAGTTGTTTTCTTCTGCAGAGAAGTGGATAAATTCAATTCCTGTTTGAATTGGTCTTCCTCTTAACAATCGTGCTATTTCCATACAAGCAGTAACACCAGTTCCATTATCATTTACACCGGGTCCTCCCTTTGTATCATAATGTGCCGAAACCATAATTCTGCGGCTAATATTTCTGCCAAGGTAGCCTGCAACAAGATTATAATGTGCTTCATCGTTGTAGATGAACGTATCGATACGCAAATAGTCAACACCTATTCTCTTATAATAATCAAGGAGCCACAAAAAGGTATTTTTCAGACCTGGAGAACCTGATATTTTTGGGCCAAGTCTTTCATATTCTAAAAGAAGTTCTTCTTGACTTTCTACTTTTTGAACTTCTGCGTAAACCTTGTGGTTAAAATTTTGGCCATAACTCATTTTTGCAACAAGTGTTAAGACAGCAAACAAGTAGTATTTATGTATTGACCATTTCAACATGTACAACTCTTTTTTTATTTTGGTGGTCTATTGAGACCAAATTATATGGCAAGGGAATAAACGGTTTTATAAGTTCGGGCCATTCTATAAAAATGGTATAACCGGAATGCAAAATTTCGAAAATTCCAATTTCTTCCAAATCTTTATTATTATCCAAACGGTATAGATCTATGTGGAAAACAGGGTTTGATTCTAGGGCATATTGATTTATTATGCCAAAAGTAGGGCTGCTCACCTCATTATCTAAGTCAAACAGTTGCATATAAAATTTGACTAAAGTAGTTTTCCCTGCCCCTAAATCCCCTTCTAAAAGGTGAATATTTGTACTTGAATTTTTGAGAAAATGGGCGACCTTTTTCCAATTTCCTAATTTTTCAAATACAAATTTTTTCATTTCGAACGTAGTGTTATGAATGGAATTAGCATCTCTTCCATGGATATGCCTCCATGCTGAAAAGTTTGATCATAATATTTAATAAAATGGTTCATATTGTTTGGATAAACCAAAAAATCATTACTCTTCGCAAATATAAAACTGCTGCTTAGGTTCTTTTGAGGCAATTTGAAATGTCTCGGTTTAGTAGTTTCTGCGACCTCTTTCCTGTTGTAGGATAATTTTTTGCCTGTTTTGTACCTAAGATTTGTGGATGTCTGTTTATCCCCAATTACTTTCACTGGGTTTTTAACTCGAACAGAACCATGATCTGTTGTTATAACAAGTTTTACTTTGTGCGCGCTAATTTTTTTAATAAATTCCAACAAAGGAGAATGATCAAACCAAGATTTGGTCAATGACCTATAAGCAACTTCATCCTCTGCCAGCTCGCGCATTATCTTGCTGTCGGTTCTAGCATGCGAGAGTGTGTCGACAAAATTATAAACAACAACATTAAATCTTTTGCTCATTAAGTTGTCTGCAATTCCCACTAGGTGTTTCGCTTGTTCCAAATTGACAATTTTATGATAAGTTCTAGACACATCTTGAAGACCCAAGCGAGCAAAATTTTCATTAAGAAAAACTTGTTCGTGGTTGTTTTTACCACCTTCTTCTTCGTCATAACTCCATAAGGCAGGGTATTTTTCAGCAATTTCCAAGGGGGTTAAGCCAGCAAAAATTGCATTTCGACTGTATTGTGTAGTAGTAGGCAATATTGAGAGGAATAAAGATTCTTCATCAACATTAAAAATACTTGATATAGTAGACTGCAAAATTTTCCATTGATCATACCTTAAGTTATCCATTAACAAGAAGAAAATAGGTATATCCTCATCATGTTTTTGAATAAGCGGTTTCAACTTTTTTTCAAATAACGTATGGGACATTATCGGTGCGTTTTGGTTGCCGAGCGCCAAAAAAGACTCGTATTTTTTTTGAATGAATTTAGAAAATTCTTGATTGGCTTCTTTCTGTTGATTTTCAAAAACTTCATCAAAGCCCGTGTCTTTATTTTCCGAAAAGTCTAAATCCCATTTTACTAATTTTTTGTAGATATTAATCCACCCATGGATGTCATTTGTTTCTAGTAAATCTAAAGAAATCTGTCTAAAGTCTTGTTGATATTCGTTTATAGCCCTCTCGGATTGTATTCGTTTGTTTTCTAGTATCTTCTTTGTTGCTAGCAAAATCTGATTTGGGTTAACTGGTTTTATAAGATAATCTGCAATTTTTTGGCCTATCGCCTCTTCCATTATCTGTTCCGCTTCGTTTTTTGTAATCATTACCACTGGAAGACTTGGTTTATTTTCTTTAATTTTTTTTAATGTCTCAAGTCCACCGATACCTGGCATATTCTCATCTAAAAAAACCAAATCATAATTAGTAGATATGCATTTTTGAATAGCATCTAATCCATTATTGACTGTATCAACTTTGAAATTTTTACCTTCCAAAAACAATATATGCGGTTTTAAATGTTCAATTTCATCGTCTGCCCACAATATCTTCTTATTTTGCATCATAATTAAAAAACAAATTAACTATAAATAGAACACGCTTTGGTTTGGCAATAGTATTTCATTCAAAAAATAAAAGAAAAATTCTCAATGATCCTGTTTACGGTTTTGTGACCATACCCAATGACTTAATATTTGATTTAATTGAAAATAAATTCTTTCAAAGATTACGAAGAATAAAACAGTTGGGCTTAAGTAACCTTGTTTATCCTGGCGCATTACATACACGATTCCATCACTGTATCGGGGCAATGAACTTGATGGACCAATCTTTAAATATCTTAGAAAGAAAAGGCATTAAAATTTCGCAAGAAGAAAAAGAAGCGGCTCTTGCTGCTATTATATTGCATGATATTGGTCATGGGCCATTTAGCCATACATTAGAAAATACCATGATCAAGATTCCTCATGAGCAAATTTCCATCGCATTCATGAAAAGACTTAATGAGGAATTTAATGGCAAATTATCCTTAGCGATTTCAATTTTTTTGAATGAATACCATAAAAAGTTTTTACATCAATTAATAAGCAGTCAACTAGATGTAGATAGATTGGATTATTTAAGAAGGGACAGCTTTTACACAGGAGTTTCTGAGGGGATTATTAGTTATGAGAGAATTATCAACATGCTTAATGTACACAACAACGAATTAGTTGTTGAAGAAAAGGGAATCTATAGCATTGAAAAATTTATAGTGGCCAGAAGACTAATGTATTGGCAAGTATATTTACATAAAACAACTGTTGCCGCAGATGAAATTTTAAAAAAAGCGCTAAAACGAGCAAAGGAACTTAGCAATATTGGGCATGATTTGCCCGCTTCGACAAGTTTTAAGTTTTTTCTTGAAAATAATTTCGATGCGAGTAGTTTATCCAATACCAATGTGGTTGAAAAATTCGCACTTTTAGATGATTCCGATGTCATTTCTGCATTGAAAGAGTGGACTATTTACGATGACGATATACTAAAAACTCTGAGCATCAATATGATCAATAGAAAACTGCCGCATATTTTATTTGGTGAACAGCAGTGTACGGATAAAGTGGTTGATAACATCCTGAATGAACTCAAAGAACAAGGTTTCAATAAAAAAGAGATAGCTTATTATACAAGCTTAGGGAGTGTGGAAAATGAAGCCTACAAACATTCAGGTAATGAAATAAAAATACTCCGAAAAAATGGTGATATTGAAGATATCGCAGAAGCTTCAGACAATTACAATATTCATGCGCTCAAAGACACTGTAAAAAAACCTTTTTTTATTTTTCCACGCAGGTAAAAATTACATGCAATTAAAACAAAATATATTTGCCTTATGGTTCAAGTAACCGCCAGAGAAATAGCAGAGATTGTTGAAGGGGAAATTTTTGGAAAAGAAGACGTTATAGTTTCCAAAGCCTCTAAGATTGAAGATGCTGACCCTGAATCCATTTGTTTCTTAGCAAATACAAAGTATGAAAACCATCTTTACAACACGCAGGCAAGTATTGTGGTAGTAGACAATAACTTTGAACCTAAAAAGTCTATAAAGTCAACCTTAATAAAGGTAAGCAGCGCTTACCTTTCCTTTGCAAAAATTTTAGAGCATTTTTTTAATCCTTACAACAATTTAAAGGGAATTCATAGTAAGCATATTGCCAAAAGTGCAGCAATAGGCGAAAACGTTTATATAGGCGCTAATGTGGTTATTGAACCAGATGTTACTATTGGTAACAACACCAAAATACTGGCAAATGCTTTTATTGGAAAGGGGTCTTCTATCGGGCAAAATTGCGTTTTATATGCCGGCGTGAGCTTATATCATGATGTAAAATTAGGTAATGAATGTATTATTCACAGTGGTGTCGTAATTGGTTCTGACGGTTTTGGTCACGCACCCATGCCAGACGGCTCCTATTATAAAATCCCTCAAGTTGGCAACGTGATCATTGAAGACAAAGTGGAAATTGGCGCAAACTGCACCATTGACAGAGCAACGATGGGTAGCACTATCATTAAAAAAGGAACCAAGTTAGACAACCTAGTTCAAATAGCTCATAATGTAGAATTGGGGAAAAATATTGTAATCGCCGCTCAAGCGGGGGTTGCAGGGAGTTCAAAAATTGGAAACAATAGTATGATTGGTGGTCAAGCAGGAATTGCTGGACATATCATTATTGCTGATGGAAGTCAACTTGCTGCACAAAGTGGATTTAGCAAAAGTATTACTGAAAAAAATAAAAAATACTTTGGTAGTCCCGCAATGCCTTTAACAGATTTTTTCAAGTCATTTGCGTTATTTAAAAAATTGCCACAAATAGAAAAAAGACTAAGTAAGTTGGAAAAAAATAAAAGATGACAAATACTAACCCTTTTCAAAAAACCCTCAAAGAAACCCTTAGTATCGAAGGTGTTGGCCTTCATACAGGTAAATCTGTAAGCCTTAACATCATGCCAGCAAGCGAAAACCATGGATTCAAATTTCGCAGAACAGATTTGTTACAAAGTCCAATTATCGAAGTATTTGCTGAACATGTAATTGACACATCTCGAGGAACTAAACTGCAGCAAAATGGAGCTACAATTGGAACCATAGAGCACCTAATGGCAGCTTTGGTAGGATTCGGAATAGACAATGCCCTTATTGAAGTAGACAATGAAGAAATGCCTATTTTAGATGGTAGTTCATTGCCATATATAGAAAACTTTAAAAAAATTGGTATAGAAAATCAACGGATAGAAAAAAAGTATTTTGAAGTCCCGAACAACATAATTTTTCGCGACGAACAAAATAAAATAGAGATGATTGCAATGCCCTTGGATGACTACAGACTTACTGTAATGGTTGATTATAACTCACCAATTTTGGGCAGTCAACACGCTTCTATTACAGATTTGACAGAATTTGAAAAGGAAATTGCGCCTAGCAGAACTTTTTGCTTTTGGCATGAATTAGAGCTTCTACATAAAAATGGTCTAATTAAAGGTGGTGATTTAGACAATGCAATTGTAATTGTTGATAAGGAAATTTCGAAAAAAGAAATGGAGGCAATGTCCAAATTATTTAAAAAACCGTCCTTAAGCATTAGAAAAGAAGGTATCCTAGATAACATAGAATTGAGATATCAAAATGAACCCGCTAGACACAAACTTTTAGATTTGATAGGAGACCTTGCGTTGGTAGGCAGTCCGCTAAAAGCCCAGATTTTGGCTGCAAGACCTGGCCATAAAGCCAATGTGGAATTTGCCAAAAAAATTAGGCAAACGCAACAAAGTATTACTTTACATAAAGTAAAAAAGTCAAATGTTCCAGAATACAACCCTGATCAGGCACCTCAATATACCTACAAAGAAGTTCAGAAAATACTTCCTCATAAATTTCCATTTTTATTGGTAGATAAAATATTAAGTATAAAAGAAAATGTCATAACTGCTATAAAAAACGTAACAGGAGATGAATATTTTTTTCAAGGACACTTTCCTGACGAACCTATAATGCCCGGAGTATTACAATTAGAAGCGATGGCACAAGTAGGTGGAGTGCTCATTCTACACGACAAACCAAATCCAGAAAAATGGAGTACCTACTTTGCCAAAATAGAAAATGCAAAATTCAAAGGAAAAGTTGTTCCCGGTGATAGCTTAATCATTCAAATGGTTCTTATTGCGCCAATTAGAAGGGGTATTTGCTTTATGAAAGGAAAAACCTATGTAGGTAGTCAACTTGTATCAGAGGCCGATATGACCGCACAAGTGATAGAAAACAAATAAGTTAAATTAGGGGATTGTACAATAAATAGTGTTATAAAAAATAAATGATTCAACCTTTAGCCTACGTAAATCCAGAAGCCAAAATAGCCGACAATGTAGTGATCGAACCTTTTGTTACCATTCACAAAAATGTGGTTATAGAAGAAGGATCATGGATTGGATCGAACGTCACTATCATGGAAGGTGCAAGAATTGGGAAAAATTGCAGAATATTTCCAGGTGCTGTAGTATCGGCCATACCGCAAGATTTGAAATTTGAAGGAGAAAATTCTGTTTTGGAGGTGGGTAATAACGTTACTATTAGAGAATGCGTAACATTAAATAGAGGAACAAAAGCAATGGGAAAAACGAAAATTGGTGATCATTGCCTCATCATGGCTTATGTGCATGTAGCGCATGACTGCATGGTAGGCGATAATGTTATCTTAGCCAATGGGGTTCAACTTGCTGGTCATGTTGAAATTGATGACCATACCATTCTTGGTGGACTTTCCGCTGTTCATCAATTCGTAAAAATTGGCAAACATTGCATGATTTCCGGGGGATCTTTGGTGCGAAAGGATGTTCCACCTTACAGCAAAGCTGGAAGAGAACCCTTAGGTTATGAAGGGGTCAATTCTGTAGGCTTAAGGAGGCGGGGTTATGATTCAAAAACAATAAATTTAATACAAGATGTTTACCGATGGCTTTTTCTTAGAGGGTTAAACAACACTCAGGCACTGAGGAAAATTGAAGAAGTAGTTGAATTAACAAAAGAAAGAGACGAAATCATTCAGTTCATAAAAGACTCAGACAGAGGGATTATGAAAGGTTTTATTACCCACAAATAGTGTGGAGATAACGCTTACAGATATCAGCAAGAAATTTGGTAAACACCAAATAATCAAAAATTTTAGTTATTCATTTGGCGGGAGTAGTAATTACATCGTTTGTGGGAAGAATGGTTCGGGCAAAAGCACCTTGCTAAAATTGATTTCTAAATGGATGTCGCCCAATGACGGTAAAATAACGTGGAATGGCGCAGATGCTACGAAGGAAGAAGAGCTAATTTCCTTTGCAGCGCCTTATATAGAACTGCCAGAAACATCAACTGTTCAAGAGATTGTATCTCTTCATTTTAAAATCAGAAAGATGTTAGAAAAACAAACTGCCCTTTTCGATTTACCTTTTATAAAAAGTAACAAAAACAAAACATATCAAGATTTATCAAGTGGCATGAAACAGAAATTAAAATTAATTCTATGCCTCTTTTCAGATGCTCAATTGTACCTGCTTGACGAACCTAGCACAAATTTGGATGCAAGGGGTGTTGAAGATTATAAGGAAATGTTGAAGATATTGCCAGAAAAAAGGATCTTAATTATTGCATCAAACGAAGAAAAAGATTATAATTTTTTACCAAATTATAAATTGATTCAACTTTAAGGCGGATTTTAATGCCAAGAAAAAGTTATTTAATCCAATTTTCTTTTTGCAATTACCGAATCATTATACATTTGGAGAATGTTTCATAAAAATTCACTTATTGCTTGGCTATTTTTATTGCCAATAAGCGCATTCTCCCAATTTGAAATTTTAGAGAAAGTAGAAAAAAATGACAATCCTTACATCATACCCTACACAAAGTATAAATTGTTGTCAAATGACCTAACGCTAATTATTCACGAAGACCACTCAGATCCAATTGCACATGTTCAAGTTTCTTACCATGTTGGTTCTGCAAGAGAAAGCGTAAGAAACTCAGGCTTTGCACACTTCTTTGAGCATATGATGTTTCAAGGATCGAAAAATGTAGAAGATGAGGAGCATTTTAAAATAATCAGTGAAGCAGGTGGAACCAACAATGCGTTTACTTCTTTTGATAAGACTGTTTATTTTGAAACCGCACCTTCTAATCTTACAGAAACAATGCTTTGGCTTGAAGCAGACAGGATGGGAACCCACTTGGAAGGTTTTACTGAAAAAAAATTCAACAACCAAAGAGATGCAGTAAAAAACGAAAAACGTCAGAGATATGACAACCAGCCATATGGTATGTTAAATGAAGAGTTATTTAAAACATTATTTACAAATCATCCATATGAATGGACTCCCATTGGCTTTGTTGATGATTTAGACATTGCATCATTCAATGATTTGAAAAACTTCTTTCTTAGGTGGTATGGGCCAAATAATGCAATCCTTACAGTTTCTGGCGATGTTAATCCAGAAGAAGTAAAGCAATGGGTAAATAAATATTTTGGTGGAATTCAGAAAGGGCCAGAAGTAAGAAAACAAAGAGCACCAAGACCTATTCTTCCAAATAATCAATACCGAGAAATCAAGGACAATATCTTTCTCCCTTTAAATGTTTATGCCTACCCTACTGTTCCTGTATATCATAAAGACGAACCTGCATTAGACATTTTGTCTTATATCATTGGCGGGTCAAATAACTCCATTTTATACAAAAACCTTGTAAAAACTAAAGATGCTGTTCAAGCATCTTGCTCTCACTTTTCGCTTGAGTTATCAGGTGTATTTTCAATCAATGTTGTAAGCAGTTACAATGGATTAAGCAGAAGTGAAATTGAAGAAAAAGTTATGGCGTGTTTCGAGGAGTTTGAAAAAAACGGAATCCCAGAAGATGCATTAAAAATGGCCAAAAATTCTTTTAGAGCAGGTTATATCTCATCGTTGGAATCTATTAGTGGTCGTTCACTTATTATAGCCGATTGGAATACGCTGCTTAACAAAAAGTGGAATGGCGAAGATGAAATTAATCGATATAAGAATGTAACAAATGAAGATATCTTGAATGCTTACAAGAGATATATTAAGGGGAAGAAATTTGTAAATATAAGTGTTGTACGAGACAACAATATTCAAGAGGATGGTAAAAAGGAAAAGTCGAAAAGTATTAATCCACATGCAGGAGAAGCTAAAAAGACAGATCCACAATATCTAAACCTTACTTACAACCCACCTAAAGACAACTTTGATAGAAGCATTCGACCTGAAATCAAAATGCAAGCTGAAGGTAGCGTATTGTCAGTCCCAAACTACTATACACAGACATTTGAGAATGGTCTACAATTAATTGGAGCAGAAAGCAATGAAGTTCCTATGGTTTATGTTAGTCTTGATATTGAAGGTGGCCACCTTCTTGAGGATGGGAAAAAAGTAAAAACAGGCGTTTCTGCACTAACTTCCTACATGATGGGGGAAGGAACAAAAGAATTAAGCACAGAAGAATTTTCTAAACAAATTGACTTATTGGGCGCAAATCTTTATTATTCTTCGGGCAGCACACAAAGCGGTGCTTTTCTTTCCTGTCCAATTGAAAATTTTGACGCTGCCCTTCGCCTCTTTAAAGAAAGTTTATTCAATCCAAGATTTGATGAAGAGGATTTTGAAAGAATAAAGAACCAAGCGCTTGAAAGTGTTAAAACTCAAAAAACAAGCCCAAATACTATGGCAAACAAGGCATTTAACAAATTAATTTGGGGAAAGAATACACTTGGAACCTACTACACCGGCACCTATAAAGACATCAAAAAAGTCACATTAAACGATGTCAAAGAATTTTATAAGAAGTATTACTCTCCCAACATTTCGCGAATGATAGTTGTAGGAAATATCGCTCAAGACGTTGCCCTTAGTAAGCTTAATTTTTTCTCGAATTGGAAAAATACAAATGTTACAATTCCTAATACCGGAAAACAAATTCAACCAGAGAAAACAAAAATTTACCTTATAGATAAACCTTATGCAGCGCAAAGTAGGATTGTTGCGGGCTTCCCAGCTCCAAAATTTGACTATAATGGTGAACATTTTAAATGCGACATGATGAACTTCAGCTTAGGTGGTGCATTCAACAGCAGAATCAATTTAAACCTTAGAGAAGATAAAGGTTATACCTATGGCGCTAGAGCAGGCTTTACTGGCAACAAAGAGTATGGAATTTATCGTTTCTCTTCAGATGTTAAGAAACGTGCAACAGACTCATCTATCGTAGAGCTGGTTAAAGAAATCACAAATTTTAGAAACAATGGTATTACTGATGAGGAACTTCGTTTCACAAAAAAAGCACTCATTCTTAGTGAAGCACTTAATTATGAAACTCCATTCAAAAAACTAAACTTTCTCAGTTCTATACTAGAATACGATATGCCTAAGAACTACCCTAGCATTCAAAAACAAATTGTAGAAAATATAAGTAAGTCTGAAATAAATAAGGCTGCTAAGGAATATTTGAAGCCCGAAAATATGATTATCGTGGTAGTAGGACATGCTTATAAAATAAAACCAAGTCTAGAAAAACTAGGTTTTGAGATTGTTGAAATGGAAGTAGAATAGATTTTAATTTTCCAAATAAAATAGCCGCTAAGCGTGGCTTTAATTATAGAATAACCTCCATATTTTTAACCTTTGGAATAATTGATGTGCTGTTTTGTTCAAAACAAATTTGTATATCCTCATTTTTGAATTTTGTTTTAAGCCTTTTTGGATGTTCACAAGTTAGCATGTATTTATAAAGATTGTTCTTTTCTTTCGAATAAACAGATTTGGCAATTTTTGAACTGTCATCTAAATGCCATGATTTTGTTTGAAGATTACTTATTACGGCGCCCGCAAAGAGCGTATCTTCCATGTTTACCCTACCCTTCCACCCTGCACAAAATAAAATAATGTCTCTACTCCCATTCGATATTCTATTTGCTAAAGCTTGTAAATTATGAAATGAACCAATCAAAACTTCTGAAGCGCTTTCAGACATTTTCATCACTTTTGTACCATTTGTGGTGGTTATGACCACTTTTTTCCCTTTGAGAGGTGCATTTCGTATTTCATAAGGGCTGTTCCCAAAATCAAAGCCTTTCACCTTCATCCCGTTTCTTTCACCGATAGCTAAAAAATCATTTTTTTCTTTTAAGGACAAGGCGTGTTCTACGTCATCTGTAGCTAAAATTTTTGAAACATCCTTCGATGCCAAAGTAGTTATAGTGCTTGTTGCACGAAGTATGTCAATGATTACAACAACCTTCTCTTGGAAGGAGAATAAGTCTGCAAGATTAGCACCCAAGACGGTTTCAATATTTACCATATACATGCAAATATTCTTTAAAATGATGCTAAGTAACAAAAACCCTTGATCATTAACTTTTCAGAACATTATTTTGAGCTTATGAAAACAGTATATATTGCTTCCGCCATTAGGACTCCTATCGGTAGTTTTAATGGAATGCTATCAGATGTCGCTGCTACAGAACTTGGAGCTACTGCAATCAGAGGGGCATTGGACGATGCAAAAGTACATCCTAATGATGTGAATGAAGTATTCATGGGCAATGTATTACAAGCAGGTTTAGGGCAAGCGCCAGCGCGACAGGCAGCTATTTTTGCCGGCATCCCAAATCAAGTACCATGTACAACAGTCAATAAAGTTTGTTCTAGTGGAATGAAGGCTGTGGCGTTAGGATGCCAATCGATTATGCTTGGCATTAATGATGTTGTGGTGGCAGGTGGAATGGAAAATATGAGTCAAGTACCGCACTATTTAACTAAATCAAGAACAGGACATAAGTTTGGGTCTTTCAAAATGATTGATGGTTTAGAACATGATGGTTTGTTTGATGTGTATAATCAATATATGATGGGAAAAGCTGCTGATGAAACAGCAGAAAAATATAATATTTCAAGGCAAGAGCAAGACGAATTTGCCATTGAAAGCTACCAAAAATCAAGTAAAAGTTGGGCTGATAACAAGTTTAAGGATGAAGTTGTGCCAGTAAAAATTCCACAGAGGAAAGGTGAACCAATACTTATTGACCACGATGAAGAATACACAAAAGTTAAATTCGATAAAATACCGCATTTAAAGCCCGCGTTTGGAAAAGACGGAACAGTAACAGCCGCAAATGCTTCAACAATAAATGATGGTGCTGCTGCTTTGGTTTTGGTTAGTGAAGAAAAATTGAAAGAATTAGGTTTAAAGCCAATAGCAAAAATTACAGGGTTTGCGGATGCTGCCCATGAACCAGAATTGTTTACGACAGCACCAGCAAAAGCAGTACCCATAGCATTAAAAAATGCAGGTAAGCAGATTGACCAAGTTGATTTTTTTGAACTTAACGAAGCATTTTCGGTCGTTGGCTTGGTAAATTCTCAATTATTAAATCTTAATAAAAATCAGGTGAATATTCATGGAGGAGCAGTTTCTCTTGGTCACCCATTAGGAACTAGTGGTGCTCGAATTTTGGTAACACTTATTCATATTCTAAAACAGCAACAAGCGCAATGTGGTGTTGCAGGAATTTGTAACGGTGGCGGTGGTGCTAGTGCTATGGTTGTGGAAATGACATGAATTGTTGTCAAAATGACATATCCACACTTTTGGCATGAAGTATGTTCGTCAGCATATAAATAAATTAATATGAATATCAAACCACTTCACGACAGAGTTTTAGTCGAACCTGCGGCAGCGGAGAAAACAACAGCTGGTGGAATTATCATTCCAGATACCGCAAAAGAAAAACCTCAAAAAGGCACTATCGTAGCAGTAGGGCCTGGCAAAAAAGATGACCCTACCACAGTAAATGTAGGCGATACAATACTATATGGAAAATATAGTGGAACAGAGCTCCAAGTAGAGGGCAATGATTATTTAATGATGAGAGAATCTGACATTTTAGCAATCCTTTAAAAAAAAATTATAATTATGGCAAAACAAATTTTATTCGACACAGAAGCAAGAAATGGTCTCAAAAGCGGTGTAGACCAATTAGCAAACGCAGTTAAAGTAACCCTAGGACCGAAAGGAAGAAATGTAGTAATTGACAAAAAATTCGGTTCCCCAAATGTTACGAAAGATGGAGTTACAGTAGCAAAAGAAATTGAATTAAAAGACCCCATTGAAAATATGGGCGCTCAAATGGTTAAGGAGGTAGCTTCAAAAACAGCAGATATTGCTGGGGACGGTACAACCACAGCCACAGTTTTGGCTCAAGCCATCATAACTGAAGGTTTAAAAAATGTTGCAGCGGGCGCAAACCCTATGGATCTTAAAAGAGGTATTGATAAAGCTGTAAGTAGCGTTATAGAAAACCTTCAAAAAAGTTCTAAAATGGTAGGTGATGACTTTGCTAAAATAAAACAAGTTGCTTCCATCTCGGCCAATAACGACGAAATCATCGGCCAACTGATTGCAGATGCTATGAAAAAAGTAGGCAAAGACGGCGTTATTACTGTTGAAGAAGCTAAAGGCACTGAAACTGAAGTGAAAACTGTAGACGGTATGCAATTTGATCGAGGTTATTTATCACCATACTTTGTAACCAATACAGAAAAAATGCAAACTGAACTAGAGAGTCCTCACATTTTAATTTATGATAAAAAAATCAGCAATATGAAAGAGTTACTTCCTGTTCTTGAAGCAACTGCGCAGACGGGAAAGCCACTTTTAATCATTGCAGAGGATATAGAAGGTGAAGCACTTGCAACACTTGTAGTAAACAAGATGAGAGGAACGCTTAAAGTTGCTGCTGTTAAAGCACCAGGTTTTGGGGATAGAAGAAAAGCAATGCTTCAAGATATCGCCATTCTTACAGGAGGACAAGTGATTTCTGAAGAACAAGGGAAGAAATTAGAAGATGCAACCATTGAAACTTTGGGTACTGCGGAGAAAATAACCATAGACAAAGAGAATACAACTATAGTAAATGGCGCCGGAAAACAGGCTGATATTGATGGTAGAATCAATCAAATTAAAAATGAGATTGAAATATCTACATCAGACTACGACAAAGAAAAGCTTCAAGAAAGACTCGCAAAGTTATCTGGTGGTGTAGCTGTACTTTATATCGGTGCTGCAACGGAAGTAGAAATGAAAGAGAAAAAAGATAGAGTGGATGACGCTCTTCACGCCACTCGAGCAGCTGTTGAAGAAGGTATAGTTGCAGGTGGTGGAGTTGCTTATGTAAGAGCAATTTCAACGCTAAAAGTTGACGGTGAAAATTCGGATGAGAATACAGGAATTGAAATTATACGTAAAGCAGTTGAAGCACCTCTAAGACAAATTGTTGCCAACGCAGGTGGTGAAGGCTCTGTGGTCATACAGCAGGTGAAAAATGGGGAAGACGACTACGGTTACAATGCCCGTACAGATGAGTTTGAACCTATGATTGCTGCTGGTGTAATTGATCCTACAAAAGTAAGCCGGGTAGCGCTAGAAAATGCAGCTTCTGTAAGCAGTATGATGCTAACAACCGAAAGTTTAATTGCAGAAATTCCAGAAGAGGAAAAAGCTGCACCTGCTATGCCAAATCCAGGCATGGGCGGTATGGGTTACTAAACATAAAATGAAACAAAACGTAAAGTCACTCAGATTTGGGTGGCTTTTTTTTGTTTGTATCACTTTATAATTTCTTTCTTTGCTACATGCGAAAAATTCCACTACACTGGCAAGTAATTGTTGCAATTTTATTGGGTGTTTTATTTTCATTTTTGGCCATACAATTCAACTTTAGGGAATTTTGTCTTTTATACATCGCCCCTTTTGGAGATATTTTTATAAATATTTTAAAGCTTATTGCTGTACCCTTAGTCCTCTTTTCAATAATCGCTGGTGTCGCATCTTTAGGAAATGTTAAAAAACTTGGGAATTTGGGAATAAAAACACTAGCAACTTATCTATTCACCACCATGACAGCTGTTTTTGTCGGATTACTTGTAGTAAATATTTGGAAGCCTGGAAAGGATATAAATCCGCAGTTACGCTTGGAAAAAAGAATTGAATATGAACTTTGGCAGAAAAAAAACAATGTAAAAAAACTAGATACAATTTGTCTCAGTTGCGATCAAAACAATCTTCATATCGTTCAAAAAATACAGAACAATAAACTTTACCCAAATAAAAGTGATTTTGTTCAAGACAAAATTGATAAGGCGAAACAAAATAAAACCAAAAGTCCTTTACAACCAATTGTGGATTTGGTTCCAAAAAATCTAGTCCTTGCACTTTTGGAGATGAAAATGCTGCAGATTATATTTTTTGCTATTTTCATGGGATTAGTTTTGGTAACCATCGCTAAAGAGAAAGCAAAACCAGTAATAGAACTTATTGAGGGCTTAAATGAGGTTTTTGTTCAAATGGTAAATATTATTATGGTTAGTATGCCATTCTTTGTCTTCGCGCTTATGGTTGGAACACTAACACAGTCTGCTAGCTCCCTTGGGGATTTAACCGAGCAATTGTATTTTTTGACCAACTATTCTGGTGCAGTAATCATTGGCCTCTTATTCATGGCCTTTGTATTTTACCCTATTTTCATCTCTTTCTTCAAAAGAAAAATAAATGCTAGAAAATTTCTAAAAGGTATCTCTAAAGCACAACTAACTGCATTTTCAACAAGCAGTTCAGTTGCAACACTACCGATAACCATGGATTGCGTTCAAAACAAATTAGGCGTAAGTCAAAATACTACAAGTTTTGTTATACCAATTGGAGCGACAGTAAATATGGACGGAACAAGCCTTTATCAGGCAGTCGCTGTTGTTGCGTTGGCTCAATTTCATATGATAGATTTAGGCTTAAGCCAACAATTAACGATTGTACTTACAGCAACCCTTGCTTCTATTGGGGCAGCAGCAGTTCCAAGTGCAGGTTTGGTGTTGATGATTGTTGTTCTTGAAAGTGTAGGGCTAAATCCCATATGGATTGCCATTATTTTGCCAGTCGACAGAATTTTAGATATGTGCAGAACAGTTGTGAACGTTACTGGAGATGCTGCAGTAAGCCTTATAATGGATAAGCAAAAAGTCGATTAAAGGCAAAATATTTAGATATTTTATGTAGTTTTCTAGTCCTCATCTCAAAATGTTAGACAATATTTTTATTTATTTGTTTCAACAAAAAAC
>CENJ01174093.1_pt1 | contig 18226 bp, 17 predicted proteins | sample 356161 | NCBI WGS metagenome assembly CENJ01 (sample SAMEA2619531, study PRJEB7988) | marine metagenome | biome: marine biome (ENVO:00000447); feature: surface water layer (ENVO:00002042); material: "saline water (ENVO:00002010), including plankton (ENVO:xxxxxxxx)" | depth 5 m
AGATATCGCAACCGAAAAAAAATTATCAAATACAATAAAAAAAATATCATCACAAATAACCACGTTAATAATAAGCCATAATAAGCAAATGATTAAAATTAGCGATTTTGCTTATGAGCTAAACAACTTTAAATTAAAAAAAATTAAATAAAATGGGCAAAATATTTAGAAAGATAATTTATTTCTTAATAAAATATAAGCAATATAAAATTATCATATTTATCTATGTACTATTTGTAAGAAGATTACTTTTTAATAAAAAAAATAAAAATATTTTTGTTTTAAGTAATGAAGAATTTAGAAAAGAATTCTACGTCTTAAGAAATAAATTTAATTTCTTTATAAGTCCAAGTACTATACATGCAATTTTTTTTGATTACTTTTTTAATTGTCAAAGAGATTACATGCATCCAGAATTCTATAATATTAATAAAAGAAGAAATAAGGACCTATTTATCCAAAAAGAAAAGTTTCAAGAATTTCTATTAGAAATATTTCCACAAATTTTAAAAAGACTTAATGTTAAGACTCTTATTTCACCTCATTTCAGATACCTAAATAATATTTATATAACAGATGTATTAATGTCTCTAGATATAAAAATTATCTGTATTTTTAAGGAGAGTTTAAGTCTTGTTTCAAAGAAAACTTTTAATTTGGTAAAAGAAAGATATATCTCCTATAAAAAGATTAGAGTGGATAAATTAATTGTTTTCAACCAAAAAACAAAAGATATGTTTGAAAAAACAAACTCTGTTCCAAAAAGTAAAATTGAAGTTTTAGGTTCTCTAAGAATGTATAATTTATTGAATAATTTCAATAGAGTTAAAAGTGAAAAGCCTAATATACTTTTATTATCATTTGATCAAAAAACCTCATTTTATGGAAGAAGCGTTGATAAAAACTATGATCAAAATTTTGGTAGAGAGTTATTTTTTGATGTCCATGGTTCGTTTATTAGGTTAGCTAAAAAATATCCAAATCTTAATTTTATTATTAGACCAAAAATAAAGTTCACTAGGAAAGGCAGTAATTGGATAAATTTACTTCATGAGCTTTTTGAAAGAGAAAACTTTAATCATAAATTATATCCCAATTTAATTATTGATGATATAGAAAACTTTCATGATAGACTAAAAAATATTTCTATATGTTGTGGCATTCAATCTACGGCACTGTTGGAAGCATCAGTGACCGGAATGCCGGTAATATTAGTTTTGTTCAAAAGATTTACTAGAAGTAATTTCTTTCATGAGTTTAGTTTAAGGCATAAATTAGATTTATTTGAGTCAGTGTACAGTGAAAATGAGTTAGAAAAATGTATATTAAAAAATACCAAAAATTTTTGTGTTAAAGAATCTATAATAAAAAAAAGAAAAAAATTATTTAGTTATGAAGTATCAAAAATAAGTGAAAATATGGTCCAAAGTTACCATAGACTTTTTAATAATTTATAAAAAATATAATAGTTCTAAATGTTTAAAAAAAAAAAGATTTTGATTCTTCCCAGCTCTATGAGATTAGAATTTTTTGGTAAAGTATCATCAATATTAAATATGAATAATGAAGTTTTTAATTTATCTGGTGAAAAAAAAGAATTAGATACTTATGAAAAGCTAGATAAAGGAGAAATTTACTTCCCTTCGAGAAAAAACCTTTTCAATATGAAAAATAAAAATCTAAAAAATATTAATAAATTAATCCAAAAAATTCAAGTAAATCAAGGCATGTCACTTAATAGAATACTTCTCTCTAATGAAAGAGATATTGGTGTACATTATACAAATAACTACTATTACTCTTCTAAAGATAATTTTTTTAAGTCTCAAAAAAATAGTAAACGATTATCAGAAATTATTTCGTTAGGTGTAGAGTTTGTAAGTGATTTTCTCAGCAGAGAATCATTTAATTTAATTTTAAGTGGAAATAATTCCTCCTTTTACCATTTCTTGATATCAGTAATCTCAAAAGAAAAATTAATCCCTTTTTTTGTATCGAGACGTTCTAAAATTTTAGCAGGTCAATTTTACTGGACTGATAGTCACTTAATGAAAAATGAAAGTTTAATAAATTATTACAAAAATATTAAGAGTAAGAAAATTAGCAACCAAGCAAGGAAATTTATTAAAACTTATAGAAATGAACCAAAAACAGTTTCATTTGTAAGTAAAAATTGGAAAAATAAAGAAAAATTTTATACAAATAATTTAAAAACTTTCATTAATATTATTATAAACAATGGCTTAAGTATATTTTTCAAAAAGTACTCCAAAGCAAGATTTTTTAAAAGATTTTATGAATTTTTAATTATTGCTTTAAGAAGAAACAATTTTTCACATTATATTAGTTTTAACAAAGAAAAATTAAAAATAAAAAAATATATATACTTTCCTTTACACAAGGAGCCTGAGCTAGCACAAAACTTTCAAGAACCGCATATAAATAATCAGTTTGAATTGGTAAAATTACTAAGTCTTTTTACTCCGCATGGATACAAACTTTTTGTTAAAGAGCACAGATTAAATCATGGAAGGAGAAACAAATCTTTTTTAAATAAAATTAAAAACCTACATAATGTAGAATTCATTAACCCTTTTGAGTCACAATTTAATTATATAAAATATGCAGATTTGATTATTACTGAAAATGGGTCAACAGGCTGGGAAGGAATGATTTTAAAAACCCCTGTTTTAAATTTATGTGATGCATTTTATAGTCCCATAATTAAAAATAAAGTAACGAATCACTCAAAAATAGATAAATTTATTTTAGATTCACTAGAAAATAAAAGAAGACCCTCAGATATAGAAATTGCTAACTTGTATGAAGCTGAAAAAAAATGTTGCTTTGACGAGGATAAAATTGGAATCACAAAAAGTTTGGAAAATCTTCTAAAAACAAAGGTTCTCTTTTGATAGAATAATATCTTGTAATAGTTAAATTTATTGAAAATTAAATTTATTTTAATTTGTATTAAAATTTATGATTTTACTAATTAGTTGTTAAAACTTCCATCAAAATTTGAATTTAGATCTAGTTGACATTAGTAATTGAAAATGTGATAAACTATAATTTTAATTTTAAAAAATCTTTAAAAAATATATGTCACTTCATGTAAAAGTTTATGGTGCTGGTTCTATTGGTAATCATTTGGCGCACGCAAGCAGAAGTCTCAATTGGAATGTAGATGTTGTTGACATTGATGAAGACGCTCTAGTTAGAATGAAAGAAAACATTTACCCAATGCGTTATAAAAAATGGGATGAAAAAATCGGTCTCTTTAAATTAGGAAATGAAAAGAGGAAAAATTATGACATCATTATTATAGGAACACCCCCGGAAAGCCACCTAGATCTGGCAAAACACGCCCTAAAAGAATCACCAAAAGTAATTTTGGTAGAGAAACCTCTTTCAGAACCAAACTTAAAAAAAATTCAGCTATTTAAACAACAGATAAAAAATAAAAAAACTCAGATTTTTATTGGTTATGATCATGTTGTTTCCGATTCAATAAATAAATTTTTGGAACATTTAAAGAAAGTAAAAACTTCAGAGATTGAAACTTTAGATGTTGAGTTTCGTGAACATTGGGGAGGAATCTTTGATGCACACTTTTGGCTTGATGGTCCTAAGGATTCTTATTTAGGTTTTACAAAGTTGGGCGGTGGTGCTCTGCTTGAACATTCACACGCGATAAATTTATGGCAAACGATCTCAAATGAATTAGGTTTTGGAAAAATAACAGAGGTGTCTGCTAAACTAGATTATTTTAAAGACAATGAATTAGAGTATGATAAGGTTAGTTTATTAAATGTAAGATCAGAACGTGGTTTAATTGGTAGAATTGTTCAAGATGTTGTTACCTTTCCTACAAGAAAAATTGCAAGAGTGCAGTGTAAAAAAAGTTATTTTGAATGGAATTGTGGTTACACTGCCACTTCAGATTGCTATAAATATGGAGAATTTAAATCAGAAGAAAAAATTTTTGAGTTTAAAAAAACTAGGCCAGACGATTTCATTAATGAACTTTTGTACATTTATGATAAAGTTTTTAAAAAAAAGAAAAATCACAGAATTGATATAGAAAAGGGTATAGAGACAATGAAGATAATTGAAGCTGCGATTTTTTCAAATAAACATAACAGAACTGTCTATATTGACCATAATGAAGAAAATTTTGATAAGTGTTTAAACTTTGGGGCTAAATGAGTAACACCAAATATTTTAATGACCTTTTTGTGTTAGATATAGCTAATAATCATCAAGGTGATGTCAGCCACGGTATTCAGATTATAAAAAAACATTCCTTATCTTTTAAGGGTATACCAAAGATAAAACTAGCATTTAAATTTCAATTTAGACAACTTAGTTCGTTTATTCATAAGGACTTTCTGGGTGATAAGAAAGTCAAACATATCAATAGGTTTGAATCTACCAAACTCAATATTGAAGAATATCAAAAATTATTTAAAAAAGTTAAAGAACTTGGCCATACGACAATGTGTACTCCATTTGATGAAGAATCAGTTGATCTGATTGAAAATATGAAGTTTGATATAATAAAAATTGCTAGTTGTTCTAATACTGATTGGCCATTGATACAAAGAGTGGTAGATTCCGGTCTTCCACTTATATGCTCAACTGGGGGGTTAAAAGTTGAGCAAATTGACAATTTAGTAAGTTTTTTTGAACATAAAGGTGTTGATTTTGCAATAATGCATTGTGTTTCATTATATCCTACACCAGAAGACTTACTCTCCATAAACCAGATAGATTTACTTAAAAAAAGATATCCTGGAATTGTTATAGGTTGGTCAACACACGAGAATCCTGAGAATTATGAAATTATTAAAGTTGCTTATGCGAAAGGGGCTAGAATCTTTGAAAGACATATTGGTTTAGAGACATCTAAATATAAATTAAATAAGTATTCCTCCAATGAAAAACATATAGAAAAATGGCTAAAATCTTGGATGATGAGTAAAGAAATTTGTGGTAAAAACTCATTTCGAAAAGTAAGTAATCAAGAAATTCAAGCTATTAATGAGTTGAAAAGAGGTGTATATGCTAGAAAACAAATAAGAAAGAATAAAACTTTATCCTTAGAGGATGTTTATTTTGCGATGCCTTTACAAAGTGGACAATTATCTTCTTCCGAGTGGAGTGAAAATATTAAAAGTTTAGAGGATATTGAGATAGATGGTCTAATTAAAAAAAAATTTGTAAAAGATTCTAAAAAATCTGATCTTCAAATAATAAAAAATTCTATACATAAAATTAAAGCAATACTAAATCTTTCAAAAATTCACCTTAGTTCTGATTTTTCTGTAGAGTTTTCACATCATTATGGAATTGAAAAATTCAATAAATACGGAGCTACTATAATAAATTGTATAAATAGAGCATACTGTAAAAAAATTATTATTATGTTTGCTGGACAAAAGCATCCTCCACATTTTCACAAATTAAAGGAAGAAACATTTCAGGTTCTTAGCGGAAAAATGTATATAAGCTTAGATGGAAAAATAAAACATTTACAAAGTGGTGATACTATTTTGATACAACCGGGTGCATGGCATAGTTTTTGGGCAGATGAAGATTGTGTTTTTGAAGAAATTTCCACTACTCATTATAATAATGATTCATTTTATAAAGATAAAATAATAAATAAGAAAATGAGAGAAGAGAGAAAAACATTTGTCGATCATTGGGGAAGATTTCAAATTATTCCTTAATTATTTGGAAAAATAAATGTCAAATATTTTAGCTGTAATTCCTGCAAGAGGTGGTAGTAAGGGTATCAAGCTCAAAAATTTAAAAAAAATTGGAAATTTAAGCTTAGTTGCTCATTCCATAAATTTTTTAAAACAATTTAAAAATATTAAAAGAATATTTGTATCTACTGATCATGATATGATCATTAAGGAATGTAAAAGATTTGGCATAGATATTCCTTTCAAAAGACCAAGAAAAATTTCAGGTGATTTGATTGGGGATGCCTCTGTTTTATTGCATGCACTTGATAAATGTGAAAAATTTTACTCTGAGAAATATGATATTGTCTTAATGATTCAACCTACATCTCCTTTTAGAACCAAGAGTTCTATAGATGAGGTGTTAAAAAAAATAGAAAACCAGAACTTTGATGCTGTTTGGACAATTTCAAAAATTGATACAAAGTTTCATCCAAAAAAGGTTTTAAGGGTGAATAAAGAAAAAATATTATTTTTTGATAAGTTAGGAGAAAAGATCATTGCTAGACAACAACTAAATGATTTATATCACCGGAATGGATTTGGCTATGCTATAAAAGCTGAGTTTCTAAAAAAAAACAAAAAGATTTTTAGTAATAAAACTGGATTTGTAAAAACAACTGGAAATTTTGTTAATATTGACACAGAATGGGATCTTGAAATTGCAAATTATCTTTTTAAAAAAAAAAAAATGCAAAAATGAAAAAACCTTTTTTAAAAATAAACAATGAATTTTTTCATAATAAGAACCCTTTAATTATTGCTGAAATAGGAAATAATCATCAGGGCTCATTGCAAAAATGCAAGGACCTTTTTCTTGCTGCAAAAAATTCTGGTGCTAATGCCGTTAAATTACAAAAAAGAACAAATAAAAAAATATATACTAAGAAAGCATTTGACGAAGTTTATAATAGTGAAAATTCATTTGCAAAAACATATGGTCTTCATAGAGAATATTTAGAATTTGGAAAATCTGAGTACATTGAATTAAAAAAATATGCAAAAAAGCTAAATATAATTTTTTTTGCAACAGCTTTTGATATTGATAGTGCTAACTTTCTTAATGATAATATAGATTTGCCAGCGTTTAAAATTGCCTCTGCTGATATTTTGAATTTTCCTTTAATTAAGCATGTTGCATCTTTTAATAAGCCGATGATTCTTTCAACTGGATTTTCAGACCTAAAACAAATTGAAAAGGTTTATAAGATTCTTACAAAAAAAAAAGTTAATTTTTCATTTTTACAATGTACAGCAGCTTATCCGTGTAAGTCTGAGGATTTAAACCTTAAGGTAATAAAAACATTTAGAGAAAAATTTAAAAATATTTTAATTGGTTTTTCATCTCATCATAATGGTATATCTCTGGAGGTAGTTGCTTATATGCTTGGCGCAAGAATTTTTGAAAAACATTTTACTCTAAATAGATCTTGGAAAGGAACTGACCACTCCTTTTCTCTAACGCCTTTAGGACTATCAAAAATGGTAAGAGATATAAAAAGAATTGATATTGCTTTAGGTAGTAATATCAAAAAACCATTAGATGTAGAAAAAAAACCTGTATTAAAAATGCAAAAAAGTTTAGTTGCATCAAGAGATTTAAAAAAAGGAACAGTTATAACCTTGGGAGATATAGATTTTAAATCTCCCGGTGGGGGTATCGATCCATCGCGGATAAAAGAGATCGTTGGCAAAAAAATTTTAAATGATCTGAATTTCGAAGAAAAATTTATGATAAAATATTTTAAAAAAGTAAAATGAATAAAAAAGTAAGATTTATAAAACCAATAAAACATGAAAAAAGGAATTGGGGTAGTGAAATTTTATTAGCAGTCGTTCCAAAAAAATATAGTTTGAAAAAACTAATTATGAAGGCGGGTACTAAAGGAGGGTTACAATATCATCATAAAAAAAATGAGTGTGGTTATATTCTTTCAGGTAAACTCCTTATAAGGTTTGATAATGGCTCAGGAAAATTAAATGAAAAAATTCTTAGCCAAGGTGATAGCTTTCAATTTCCTCCAGGTGCAGTCCATCAGGAGGAAGCGCTAACGGATTGTGAAATAATTGAGGTGTCGACACCCTTTTTTAATGATAGAGTAAGAGTTGAAAAAAAATATGGTTTAGTTGATGATGAAGGATTACCGTCAACAAAAATTGAGGAAGTAATTGAAAAATGAGAAAGCCTAATGGTAAAATTTTCAACTTACTCAAAAAGTATGGGCTGACGTCTGATAGAAGTCAACAAGTACTATCAAAAAAAACTAGGGATAACGATAATCTAAAAGTTTTTAGAGATAAACTTTCAGGTGTGATTTATATTGATAATTTTTTTGTTGGGAATGAAGTATATAAATCTGGAGATTATAGAAAAAATAAATTAGATCCTTCTTTTGAAAGACTTTCTGATTATGAAAGAAGGGCAAATGATTTTAAAAAATTTTATGTTGGAAAAAAAATATGTGATTTTGGTTGTGGTGATGGACAATTTTTAAAAAAAACTCAAAAGCTTACGAGGTATTCTTGCGGTATTGAAATTCAGGATGATTATGTAAGTGAATTAAAAAAAGAAGTTGATATATACAGAGACTTAAGTGAAATTAAGAAAAAAATAGATTGTTTTTTTTTATTTCATTCATTTGAACATTTAATTGATCCTGAGAATGTTCTTGAGCAAATTAAAAAAAAAATAAGTAATGATGGAAAAATAATTATTGAGGTACCCCACGCTAATGACGTATTAATTACGTTGTATAAATCAATAGAATTTTTAAATTTTACTCTTTGGTCTCAACATTTAATTTTACATACTCGTGAAAGTTTAAGAAAAATATTAGAAGGTACTGGTTTTAAAAATGTTATTATAAAAGGTGTTCAGAGATATAACTTTAGTAATCATATTTATTGGTTAACTAAAAAAAAACCAGGTGGTCATAAAAGTTCTTTTAGTTTAATTGATGATGTTGATCATAATAAATCATATGAAAATATGCTTAATAAAATTGACAAGACTGATACTCTCGTAGCAATAGCTGATGTGAATAAATGATACAAAAATTAATAAGACTTAGGTATGGTAGAAATATTAGAGCAAAATTCCATGACTTTAATCTAGACTTTATATTTATTGATCATTTAATAATAATTTTTAAATATCTTATTTATCCATTTGAGTATCTAAAAAGGAAATTTATATACTTTCAAGTAAAACTTAATAAAGAGAACTATAGAATCGTATCTAATCTTAATGGTTTCTCAGAAGAGAATGAATTATTATATAAAAAAAAAAAAGTTATAAAATTATGTGAAAAAATATTTGAGGATTTTAAATATTCGGATAAATATAAACTAAGTGATGATTATTTATATAATTTGTTAGATAAAAAAACTATTCAAAGAAATAGATATTTAATAAAATTTGCTTTAGATGATTATTTAGTAAAAACAGCAACTATGTATTTAGGAATTTTACCAACTATTGGTTCGATTAAACTCTGGTGGACACCCAAAAATAAACTTAGTAAAGGCAGTCAACGCTTTCATATTGATCAGGTTGATAGAAAACAATTGAAATTACTTGTAAATATAAAGGATACGTTTAATATACATGGTCCTTTTACATTTCTTCCTAAGAGACTTTCAAAAAAAATTATGCATACTTCAAATAAACCATTTGAGAGCAAAACTGATGATGAAATTTTTTCAAAATTTAATAAAAAGGATCTTATTCAGCATACTGGTAAGTCCGGTTCAATGATCTTTGTTGATTCTTCAAATTGTTATCACTATGGTGGTAGAACAAAAAAAAGAGATAGGCTGATATTAATGATACAATATTTACCTTTTCACTGTGTAAAAGAGACGTCTGATATAAATTGGATCGACACATTATCCCATCTTAAACCTTACTACAAAAAAAATATAATTTTTAACTCTCTCTTAACATTACCTCCATCTCCATTTAGTAAGTATGAAAAAAAATAACGATAAAAAAATATTAAAGGAACTAAATAGTATTTTTATTAATGTATTTGATGATGAAACTATTCAAATAGATCCTCATACAACTGCCTCTGATATCTCTAATTGGGATAGCCTAAATCATATACGTTTAATACTAGAAATTGAGTCAACCTACAAGATCAAATTCAATCTTTCAGAAATTGAGGATTTAAAAAATGTTGGGGAGTTTATAAAACTGTTAGAAAAAAAAATAAATGATAATTAAAAAAAAAAAATTTGAAGATTTAAAAATAGGACAACAGTTTATCAAAGTATACAAAATTGATGAAGAAGAACTAAATTCGTTTTCGGATTTATCGGGTGATTTTAATAAACTTCATTGTGAAAAAGAGTTTGCTATTAGAAAAGGTTTTAAAAATATTGTAGTGCATGGTGCATTTGTTATTTCAAAAATTTCAAGTATTTTAGGAATGGAGTTTCCTGGAGAGGATTGTATTTTACTATCTATAAATATTAAATTTGCTCAACCAATATACATAAATGAAAAATTTTATATTAAATTAAATATTAAGAAGTTATCTTCATCAGTATCTATGATAATATTTGATCTTAAGGTAACTTCTCAAGACAAAGTGAAATATTACGGTGAGATTAGTGTCCTTAATAGACAATAAGAAGAAATATGCAATTGTAATTGGTGGTTCAGGAGAAATAGGAAAATACCTTTGTTTAGAGCTAGAAAGAAAAAAAATTACTCCTATAGTCTGTTCATACAGCAAACGAAAAATTAATTCAAAATATTACTGCTTTCATGTAGACCTTACAAATACAAGAAAGATAGATAATTTTCTTTCAAGTCTAAAAAAAAAATTTAATAATATTGAATATATCTTCCATCTTGCTTCTGGGGGACTAGAACTTAAAAAGATTACAAGATTTAATAAACAAAAGCTGTTAAATGATTTTAATATTGCTGTGAGTGGCCCTCTAAAAATAATCTCCTTTGTAATTTCTAATTACTTTTTGAAAGAAAAAAAAGGAAGCATTAATTCTGTTCTTTCAGAGGCGATGGGTGTTCAAGGTAATGAATTAATGCAACTAATGGGTTCATATTTAATATCAAAAAATGCCTTAAAGGCAATGCTTGATGTCATTAAAAAGGAATTTAAATGGATAGAAGTAAATTATTTATTTTTAGGATTTGTTCAAACAAAGTTCATAAATGTATTTGACAGAAGGTTTTTACAGATAGTATCAAGGAAAAAGAAAATATTGAAGCCACAAGATGCAGCAAAATTAATTATAAAAGGAATTTAAATATGTCAATTGATTTACATACTCTGCCGTGGTTAGTAAACAATAAGAATGAAAAAACAAGCAAAGAAAAAAATATTTCAAAAAATTTAATGGATTTAGCTTCCCAATTTATGGATGCTAATCAACTATTATCATTTTACGAAAAAATAAAAAAAATTGATAAAAGAAATTTAGCAAAATTATCTTGCGTTAGAATCCTTTTGCTCTCAAACAAAACAACTGATTTTATTAATAAATCAATAACATCCTCCGGAATAAGAAATGGCTTATTTATAAAAATAAAACAAATAAATTATTCGCAGGTGAGTGAAATAATTTTTAAAAAAAAAATAGCAGACTTTGACTATATTTTTTTGATGTTTGATTATGAAATGTTTAATTTACAAAACCAAGGTGTATCTGCTTTAAGTGCTTATAATTATTCAATTGAATTTATAGAAAAGATCAAAGCTATATACAATTCAAATATTATTATTACAACATTAGTTTGCCCAAATAAAAAAATTATTGGAAATTATGATTATAATCTTAAAGATTCTTTACAATATAAAATTGACCATTTTAATAGAAAAATAAAAAAAAAATCTCAGCAATACTTGATTTTTGATGTATCTGATTTAGCTAGTTCATTAGGAATATCTGAGTGGTTTGATAATAGATTACTTAAATTTTTCCAATCACCATTTTCCCATAAATTTATTCCTGTATTTGCTGAGTATTTTTGTAAAATTATTCTAGCTAATATGGGGCTTTCAAAAAAAGTTTTAGTAACTGATCTTGATAATACAATTTGGGGTGGAATTGTAGGTGAATGTGGTTCAAAAAATTTGAAAATTTGTATTGGTGACCCTTTAGGAGAAGTATATCGAGAAATTCAACATTATCTGCTTAATCTAAAAAAAATGGGTGTTGTTCTAGCTATTTGTTCAAAAAATAATTTTAAGAATGCTATTTTTCCCTTCAGGTATAACAAAGAGATGATTCTCAAAGAGACTGATATAAGTGTTTTTATTGCAAATTGGGAGGATAAATATAAAAACTTACAGAGTATATCAAAACAATTAAATCTTCCGTTAAATAGCTTTGTATTCTTTGATGATAGCAAATTTGAAAGAGATATGATTAGAAATCATCTTCCTGATGTAGCTGTATGCGAATTACCCGAAGATCCAACATATTTTGCTGAAACACTCTCATCAGGGAGATTCTTTGAATCAAATTTTTTATCCAAGGAAGATAAAAAAAGAACTTTAACTTATAGATCTGAAATAAAAAGAAATCAACAAATGACTAAATTTCGTAATCAAAATGAATATCTAGAAAGTTTAAAAATGATTCTTATTTTTGATTTTATTGACGATACAAATATTGAAAGGGCAACTCAACTTTTTAATAAAACTAATCAATTCAATTTAACGGCTAAAAAAGTTTCACGAGAAGAATTAGAAAAGAAAACAAGATCAAATGATTATTTTTGTTTTGTTGTAAGACTTAAAGATAAATTTGGTGATAGTGGTATAATATCGACCATGACTATAAAAAAAGAAAAAGAATCGTGTTTCGTTGAAAATTGGGTAATGAGTTGTAGAGTCTTTGGTAGAAAAGTTGAGTATAAAATTTTCGAGGAAGTAAGATTGTTTCTTATAAAAAAAGAAATTAAAGAAATTACTGGATATTTTGTTGATTCAAAAAAAAATAGTTATGTAAAATATTTATACAAGAATTTGGCTTTTTCTAAAAAATTAAATAATAAGAAAGAATTTTTATGGGTCTTAAAAAACATTAAAAATATTAAAAAAGAAAATTATCCCTTAGAAACAAAATTAAATCTAAAATAATTTATGCTGTTTAATACTTTTATCTTTTTATTTATTTTTTTCCCTACAGCTTTTCTTATTTCAAGAGTTTTATATGGTCAAGAAAAAATCAAAGGACTCTTAATTCTTTCTTTAATTTTTTATGGTTTTCATAATATTTTTAATCTACTTATTTTATTATCATCAATTAGCTTTAACTACTTAAGTGCAAGGAGTAATAACAAAAATATTTATTTTCCAATCATAGTAAATTTATCAATTTTATTTATCTTTAAATATGCTTCTGGTATTTTTAATTTTTCCTTTTTGGAGGGTAATTTTATCTTACCATTAGGAATCTCTTTTTTTACTTTTCAACAAATATCCTATTTAATAAATAATAGTCAAAAAAGTCGACAAGAACATAACTTCACTGAATATGCTTTTTATGTTAGCTTTTTTCCTCAATTGATTGCTGGTCCAATTATTAAATTTAATGATATGATACATCAAATTAAAAGTCAGAAAATAGTAAAAAAGAATATTTTTTACCATAAAGCTTTTATTGGAATAATAATTTTATCTATCGGCCTTGTAAAAAAAGTTATATTTGCAGATACATTATCAGAATTTGTAGATCCAGTATTTTTTGATATTAAGGCCGGACAAGATAATGTTAGTATGATTACAGCATGGTTTGCTGTTTTATGTTTTTCATTTCAAATATATTTTGATTTTTCTGGTTATTGTGACATGGCAATGGGTATGGCTTTGATGTTAGGTTTTAAGATCCCTATAAATTTTTACTCTCCTTTTAAGTCGGAAAATATTTCTCAATTTTGGAGTAGATGGAATATTACATTAACAAACTTTTTCACATCTATTTTATATAATAATTCTGCTATAATACTTGGAAGAAAGTTTAGTTGGATTAACTATGAAAAATTAAAATTTGCAATAATACAAATATTTCCGTTTTTTATAACTTTTTCTGTAATTGGAATATGGCATGGCTCAGGCCTAAATTTTCTTATATTTGGTTTAGTTCATGCAGTTTTTTTATCTGTATATTATATTTTTAGTAAGGTAAATGTTTTTCAGATCAACAAGAATCTATCAATATTTCTTACATTTTTATGCGTTACACTCTCATTTGTATTTTTTAGAAGTGAAAATCTTGATGATTCAATGGTACTGTTCAATAAATTATTCTTTTTTGAAAATCTCATAATACCACAGTCATTATTCTTTTTGAGTGAAAAACTTCCCTTATTAGGCCTATTAAGTTATGGTGAAGTTTATTATTGGCAAGGAACTCGAACTATTGTTTGGATAGCTTTATCATTTGTTATTTGTTTCATGTTTCCAAATGTTAATGAAATTTTTAGAAAATACAAAATATCATTACAAAACGTACCTCAAAATCAGAAAATAATTCAAATACCAAACCCTGTAATATTTTTTTTAATAACTTTATTTATACCAATCACTTATTTGCAGAGTATACCTACCTTTTATGAATTTATTCCAACAAAAATAAGTCTTGTATGTTTTTTTATTTTAATATTAACGATGTTCATATTACCAAAAAAAAATTTAAGGATTAGAGTTGATTTTAAAACTTTTATGATTTCTGTTTTACTAATGTTTGTAAGCTTCTTAAAAATATTCACTGGTAAGGAAAATGAGTTTATATACTTTGCATTTTAAAAAAATTTTTTATTCTAAAGTTATAGTTTTTATTCTAGTAATTTTTATTTTTCTAATTTTATCAGAGTTGCTTATAAGAAAAATAATAATCCATAAGGATCCATTTAATAATTCTGTTGAACTTTTCTGGAATAGTTTAGATAACTCAAACAATAAAAGTGCAATTTTTGGCTCTTCAGAGATAGCTAGAGGATTACTAATTAACAATAATAAAATTTACAATCTTGCGTTGGGTGGCGAACATCTAGCTCTTACAAAAGTGAAAGTTGAACGTTTTATAGAAAATAAAGAAGAATTAGATTTGATAGTCCTTCCAGCAACAGCTACAACACTTAATAGAAGTTACGACGAGGCCATTAAAAAAGATTATAGAATTAATTTTTTTAATAAAAAAAAAAAACCATATTTATATCTATTTATGAAATATCATAGAGATTATGTGCTTCGATATTGGTCAAAATTTTTTATCGAAAAAAAATTTTTCTCAACAGTTAAACTCTTAGAATATGGAGGTCAGGTAAAAACAGCAGAAGATAATTTTGTTCCTTACTTCAAAAGGAATGATTCTGAAAAAGATAAGATGACTATGAAAGCCTATTTAGAAAACTATGAATTTTTTTATCTATTGAAAGAAAAATCCCCAGGCTATTTGATTTATGATAAATTGATAAAAAATATATTAGAAAAAAATGGAAAGGTATGTCTTGTTCATATGCCTTATGTTGGAAAATATAATCAGTTAAGTAAAAATAATAAATGGCTTAGAGAAGAAATGCCCGAAATATGGAGAAGTTTAGAATCAAAATATAAAGGTAGAGTAAGATTCTTGAACCTTTCATCGTATGTAAAAAATGATAAGTATTTTAGAGATGCTACTCATTTGACAAGAGAGGGTGGTGAAAAGTATGGTAAGTTGATTTTAAATATGTGTTTAGAGAAATTATGAAGAATATTGCTGTTGTAGGAATGGGTGAGATGGGTTCTATATTTTCACAAAAAATTAAAGATGCCAATGTTTTTACATATCTATCAAAAAATAGATCGACTAAAACAAGGAATAGGGTGAAATTATATAAAATTGAAATTACTTCAAGTTTTTCTGAGCTTGTAAATAATGCTGATATAATTTTTTCTATTCTTCCATGTGAAAAAGCTTTAGGTTTTGCAAAAAAACTATCAAAAGAAAAAATAAAAAAACCAAAGTTTTTTATCGAATGTAACCCATTATCAACGATAAAGATAAAAAAGTTAAAATCTTATTTTAAATCTACAAAGTTTATTTTAATTGACGCATCTATAATTGGTCCACCACCATTTAAGAGTAGTACAAGTTTATATATTTCAGGAAAAAAAGCAAAAAAAATTGAAGAACTAAATATTGAAAATGTAAAAATTAAGAATCTTGGGGACAACTTTGGCGACGCATCTAAGCTTAAATTATTATTTTCTGGAATAAACAAAGGTTTAAATGCATTAGTTTATCAAATTGTAACCACTGCATCAGATTTGAGACTTGATGTTGAATTAATGAATGAAATAAGTAAAAGAATTCCTTCTTTATCTAAAAGACTTGAAAACCAAAAGTTAAAAATTTTAAATAATGCAGAAAGATATATTTATGAAATGAAAGAGATTTCTGATCAATTGAAAACAAATGGTTTCTCAGGTAATTTTCATAAAGATGCTTCTGCAACATTCAAATATATATTTCAAAATGAACGAAAACTTAAGAATTAAAAATTTTAACATTTATAAAATACCAGTTGGATGGAAAGATTGGGTGTTTTTAAAAATTTCAGTTAATGATGAAATTTACGGTTTTTCAGATTGCACTGATGTAGGTAGTTCTGTCGATGGACTGGTATCTATGTTAAGAAAGTTTTGTTCAAGTATAGTAAATATGAACCCACTTGAAACAGAAAATATAAGACAAACTTTATTTAGATCATCACGTCAAAGTTCTGGTGGTATTAACTCTAAAGCTATTTCAGGAATTTTAAATTGTCTAATTGAAATTAAAAGTAAATTATTCAAAGTACCTGTCTATTCTCTGTATGGTGGGCCAGTTAGAAAAAATGTTGATTTATATTGGTCACACTGCTTTACAACAAGAATTAGACAAAATCATACTCATGGATTTACTGTAATAAAAAGTATAAATGATTTAAAAAATTTTTGTAAAGAAGTTAATAAGTCTGGGTATAAAAGTGTTAAAACAAATATCATTGTTAGTAATAAGGATGAAAGTTTGAGTGTAGTTGCACCAGGTTTCAAATATTCAACCAATGTAGAGGATTCACTTAATACAAAAGAAAAAATTAATAATTATATTAAAATTTTAAATATAATTAAAAAAAACTTAGATGAAGATATTGAAATTATAATTGATTTAAATATGCATCTTCCGAAAAATATTTTAAAATATTTATTTTCTTCATTAGTTGATTTTTATCCAAAATGGATTGAAGTAGATTCAGATAATTGGCAGGTAATAAAAAATCTAAAAAATCATAATTTACCCTTAGCATCATGTGAAAAAAAACTTTCTTTACATGAATTTATCCCTTTTATTTCATCAGGAGCAATCGATATTTGTATTATTGATGTAAGATGGACTGGGTTTGAAGAGTCACTTAGGATTGCTAATTTTTGTAATCTTTTTAATATTAAGGTTGGGTTACATAATTCAGGGTCTAATTTATCTACGATGATGGCAGCACATTTGGGTGTCTCCATTACAAATCTAAATAGTGTAGAATATGATGTTGATGAGAGTCCTGTAAGGGAAAGTATCTTTAAAAATACTCTTGATATTCATAATGGAAAATTATTATTATCAGATGAAATAGGTTGGGGTGTTGAAATTAACGAAAAGTTCATTGCAAAGTATGCACAATAAAAAACCCTTAGTTTTAGCAGTCATTCCTGCTAAAAAAGTATCAAGAAGACTAACCGGAAAAAATTTAAAAAAATTATGTGGTCACCCATTAATAGCTTGGACAATTGATGCTGCAAAAAAATCGAAAAAAATTACTCATTTAGTTGTTAGTTCCGATTGCCATAAAACCTGTAAAGTAGCAAAGAAGTATGGAGCAATGGTTCCATTTTTAAGGCCATCTAATCTAACAGGAAATAAAGTTACTAATTACCCAGTTGTAATGCATACATTAAAATTTATGGAAAAAAAATTCCAAATTAAATACGATATAATATTATTACTTCAACCAACTTCTCCAGTTCGTTCAACAAAACATATTGATAATTCAATAAATGACTTAAATAGTTCAAAACTAAATACAGTAGTTAGTGTTAAAGGACCATATGTAAAAAGAGATCCAATTTTAAAAAAGATTGATAGGGAGGTTCTTAAACCATTGTGTAGTTATAGCACTGAAAAAAACTCTAAAGGATTTTATTTATATAATGCTTCAATTTATGGTGCAAAAAGAGATTATTTTTTTAGAGAACAAAAGTTAACCTCTAAAAAAGAAGTTCCAATTATTATGAATAAGTTTTATTCTATAGATGTTGATGATAAATCTGATTTAATAATCGCAGAAAATTATCTAAAATATTTGAAGAAAGTTATAAAAAAATGATTACAAGACCACTTAAAGGTATTATACCAGTTGTTATCACTACATTAAATAAAGATCAATCAATAGATAAGAATGCTCAGGAACGACT
>CENJ01003623.1_pt1 | contig 18222 bp, 11 predicted proteins | sample 356161 | NCBI WGS metagenome assembly CENJ01 (sample SAMEA2619531, study PRJEB7988) | marine metagenome | biome: marine biome (ENVO:00000447); feature: surface water layer (ENVO:00002042); material: "saline water (ENVO:00002010), including plankton (ENVO:xxxxxxxx)" | depth 5 m
TAATAAATTAAGTTTGCTCAAAAATAAACATAACAATTTTATGAATGGCTTTATTGTTAATGTTTTTAAAATTTCTTTTTTAATAATATTTGTTCTTATTCAAGTTTCTTGTGGAAGCTTCCAGCCTGTATCCTATTATTCTGACGGAATATATTCATCTGATAATGTGATTGTTATTAGAAAAAGTGATTTAGATAACGATTCCAACTCATATTCTAGATATTTTGATCAAGTAGCAAGACAATATGATTTGGATGACAGGAGGAATGATGTAGTATTGTCCGATATAGATTCTATAAATTCAAATAATATAGATAATTATAAGACTAACCCACAATGGGGGGGTGGTCAAAAAACAACACAAATCTTTATGTTTAATAATGGTCCATGGGGTTTTCAAAATTTTAATAATCCATTTTACGCAGGCTTTCACAGTCCATTTTGGAACGGTTGGGGATGGGGAAATCCTATGAGATGGAATCGTTTAGGTTTCATGGGATGGAATAATTGGCCTTGGTATTATGGTTGGAATGCCAATTTCGGTTTTTACGATCCGTGGTTGTTTGGTAATCCTTATTGGGGATTCTCAGGATTCAATTATTTTAATAGTCCTTACGTGGGTAGTTATGGTGTAAGAAGCTCTTCACAATTCGACCGTGTTAGAGGCTGGGCTTATAGCTCCACCTACAGAGGAAAAAATACCGGACCTACGAACAGTAACTTTAGGGCTCGTTCAGGTCGGGCGCAGTCTAATAATGTACGTTCTACAGCAAATAGTTCCATTCCGGATTTAGTGTCTGAAGGCCGAAGATTAACACAAAATAATAATTCTGAACAAAGAAGGGTAAATTCTAATTCAGATGCTCAACGAAGAAGAATTGAATCGATAATAAGACAATATCAGTCCAGGGGATACAACGTAGAATTACTTCCTTCAGGAAGCAATAATGATTTTTATAAGTTAAGAGTTTCTGAAAATTATGGATACCAAGGAAGAAGTTCTTTAAATAGTGATAATTCTGTTTTTAGCAGGTCATCTTCTCAAAATAATTCTAGTGGTAAGACAAATCAGAATTATAATCAATCAAATAGCTATTCTAGGAACTTTTCAAACTCATCGAATAGCAGATCATATAGCTCTCCAAATAGAGGTTCATACAACGCATCAAGGGGCAGTTCATATGGTTCGTCTTCAGTAAACAGATCCTCAGGGAGGTCATCTGCAGGGAGATCCTCTGGAAGAAAACAGTAATAAATAATATCCTATGAAAAGTCATTCATCTTTGTTTATAGGTCTATTATGTCTTAGCATCAATGCTCAGTCTTTGAATGATGCGTTAAGATATAGTCAAACATCATTATCAGGAAGTGCGAGATATAATGCTTTATCTGGTGCTTTTGGGGCTTTAGGTGGGGAACTTAGTTCAATTAGTATTAACCCTGCTGCTTCTTCTGTTTTTTTGTCATCAGAACTTTCAGTAACTGCAAATGCTTTCAATAACGAGGTTACATCTTCCTACTTTAATAATAAAAATATTAATTCATTTAATGGTGTAGATTTATCTCAAGCTGGAATTGTGGTGGTTTTAAAAGATGAGGGAAGTAGCAAATGGTCAAAAATTTCGTTTGGATTCAATTATCAGGTAAATAATAATTTTGATAATAACATCCTTGCAAGGGGAAATAACTCGAACAACAATGGGATTGATAAATACTTCTTATACCACGCGATGAATAGAAATTTAGATGATATTTCTCAAATAAATGGCGAAAGCTTTAGGGAAGCTTATATCAATATTGGAGAACAGCCTAATTTGGGTTATTCAGCTCAGCAGGCACTTTTTGGGTACGAAGGATATGTAATAAATCCTCTTTTTTCAGGAGATTCCAATCAGCCAAATGATCCACTAAGCCCTATTAATCCAGTTTATGATTACACCTCCAATACAGTACCGTTAAATAACGGATTCTATCATGAATATTTTCTAAATAGCTTTGGTATAAATAGACTCTACACTTTTAATATCAGCGGTTCATTTAAAGATAAATTTTATTTTGGTTTAAACATTAATTCACACAGATTTGATTATACTGAAAAAATTGATTTCTACGAAAGTAATTATGCTAACGAATCTGGTATCAAAGCACTAAGATTTAATAATTATTTAACAAGTTTAGGTGAAGGAGGTTCTTTCCAAATTGGAAGTATATACAAATTGAACAATAAAATAAGACTGGGCTTAGTAATTAATAGTCCCATTTATTACACCATAAATGAGAGTTTGAGTCAATTTTTAGTTACAGATCTAGATAGTAACCCTAATAATGATGAGTTACTATTGGATCCAGAAACTGAAATATTTTTTCCAGAACATAAACTTAACTCAGCTGGTTCTGTTAAAGGAAGTTTTGCTTATATAATTAGTACAAAAGGGCTTCTTAGTTTTGATTTTACTAGGAAGAATTATTCTGGGATGAGATACAGACCTGGTGGAAATAATTACTTAGATACGAGTCTTAATAATGAGATTAGAAACAAGTTACGAAGTAATAATATAATTCAAGTTGGAGGTGAAATAAGATTAAACCCACAAATAAGTCTTAGGGCTGGATATCTTGCAGAAAGTAGTTCTTCGAATTTATATGATAATAGCATTACTAATTTGAGTTTCGGAATTGGTTACTCATTTGATTATGGAATTATAGACTTATCATATCAAAATACAGATTACAATAATCTAAGGCCAATTTTTAATGAAGGACTGATAGATTCTATTGGATTGTCAACCACCAGAAATAATTATGTTATTACATATAGATTAAAACTTTAAGAACTAGTTCACTGGCACTTTTAATAATCATTTGAGTATATTTGCAGTGAATTGTAAAAAATGAAAGTCGAAAAAAAAACTTATTCTGAAGAAGATTTAAACCAGTATGATCACTTTAGTTCGAATTTAAAAACCCCTCTTAGAAAGGATGCTTTTAATTTATCTAACAAAGAAAAAATTGAGATCATCAAAACTAAAGTAGCTGACATCATTCAAACTTTGGGCCTGGATCTAAATGATGACAGTATTAAAGGAACGCCCAAAAGAGTAGCTGAAATGTATATCAATGAAATTTTTAGCGGATTAGACCCAAAAAACAAACCAAAAGCATCAACTTTCGAAAACAAGTATAAATATGGGGAGATGCTTGTTGAAAAAAATATTACTCTTTTCTCAACTTGTGAACACCATATGCTACCAATAATTGGTAAGGCGCACGTAGGGTATATATCGAATGGAACTGTGGTTGGTTTATCAAAAATGAATAGAATAGTTCAATATTACGCTCAAAGACCGCAAGTCCAAGAAAGGCTTACTTTACAAATAGTTGAAGAAATGCAAAATGTTTTAAAAACAAAAGATGTTGCTTGTGTAATTGATGCAAAACATATTTGTATTAATTCAAGAGGAGTTTGCGATCCAAATTCAAGTACTATAACCTCTGAGTTTGGAGGTACATTCAAAAATGAGGCTAGAAAAAATGAGTTTTTAGATTACATTAAGATTGAAACAGAGTTTTAATGCAAGATTTATCCGTATTCAACTCTTTAACACGAAAAAAAGAAAAGTTTACCACTTTCCGTAAAAATATAGTTCACATGTACGTGTGTGGGCCAACTGTTTATAGTAATGTTCATCTTGGTAACTGTAGAACTTTTATTTCTTTTGATATAATTTATAGATATCTGCTCAACTTAGGATATAAGGTTAAATATGTCAGAAATATTACAGATGTTGGCCATTTGGAAAACGACTCTGACGATGGAGAAGATCCGATTTTAAAAAAAGCTCAAAAAGAAAACATTGAACCAATGGAAGTTGTTCAAAAATACACCATAGATTTTCATGAGAATTTAAGAAAACTAAATACTATTCCTCCAAGTATTGAGCCTACTGCAACTGGCCATATTCTAGAACAAATTGAGTTAATTGAGAAGATTATTAATAACGGATTTGGATATGTAAGAAATGGATCCGTTTATTTCGATGTACTTAAATTCAATAAGAATTCTAAATACGGCAAATTAAGTAGGCGAGACTTAGACGAATTGGTTCACAATTCCAGAACACTTGATGGTCAAAGTGACAAATTAAACCCCCAAGATTTTGCACTTTGGAAAAAAGCTGATTCCAAACATATAATGAAGTGGAAATCTCCTTGGGGTGATGGTTTTCCTGGTTGGCATACCGAATGTAGCGCAATGAGCACTAAGTATTTGGGAAATAAGTTTGATATACATGGTGGAGGTATTGATTTAAAATTTCCTCATCATGACTGTGAAATTGCACAATCAGAAGCACTTAATGAAAATTCAAAAATCAAGTACTGGCTTCATGCAAACATGTTAACACTCAATGGAAAAAAAATGTCAAAATCGACTGGAAATAGTATTCTCCCGGGTGAATTGTTTGACGGTGATAATGATTTTTTTTCAAAAGCTTTTTCTCCAAACGTAGTACGTTTTCTGTTCCTTCAAGCTCACTACAGAAGTATATTGGATCTTAGTGAAGAAGCACTACTGGCATCTGAAAAAGGTCTTAAAAAACTTGAAGTTGGTATAAAAAATATTTCTAAGCTTAAAACTTCAAAGTCAAGTTCTGGATTTGATTTTTCAAAATGGGAAGAGAAGTGTTACAAAGCTATGAACGATGATTTTAATACCCCTTTATTAATCGCTGAGCTTTTTAATGCAATACATTATTCCAACTCGGTGCTGATGGGAAAAGAAAAAATTTCAAAAAAAGATAAAAATCATCTTTTTAATAAAACTTCTGTTTTTTTCTCTGAAATACTCGGTCTTAATTTATCAATTGACAATAAAAATATTGAGTCTAGCAAACTACTTGGCAAAACATTAGGTCTTTTAATTAAAATTAGAAATAAATCAAGGGCAGATAGAGATTTTGATACCTCTGACAAAATAAGAGATGAGTTAAACAAAATAGGAATTACTTTAAATGACAATGAAGACGAAACAACCTATGAATATTAAATTTTTTATTCCAAGTTTACTAAAATTCTTATTTACAAATATTATAAAAATATACCAGAGGTTTATTTCACCTTTTTTTCCATCCAGTTGCAAATTTTCACCTTCATGCTCTAAATATGGAATTGAGGCTATAAATAAATATGGAGCTTTAAAAGGGGCTTTTTTGACATTTAAAAGAATCATGAGGTGTAATCCTTGGAGTAAAGGGGGGTATGATCCTATTCCATGAAAATATTTTTTATAAATTTAAATTAAAATGGCATGATTATATTAAATAAAATTATTTGGGAACCTAGTTCGACAATTTTTTCAATTGGAAATTTTGGTATTCATTATTATAGTTTGATGTTTATAATTGCTTTTCTTTTTGGATTTAATATAATGAAGAGAATGTATGTTAAAGAAAATATTCCTACAGAAAGGCTAGAAACCATGCTTTTTTACATAGTCCTTTCAACACTTATTGGTGCAAGACTTGGTCATGTTATTTTTTATGATTGGGCATATTACCAAAACCATTTATTGGAGATTTTCTTGCCAATTGAAAAAAGCTCAAACGGATATTCTTTTACAGGTTTTAGAGGCTTAGCAAGCCACGGTGCCGCCATAGGTATTCTAACTGGAATAATAGTTTATCAAAATATTTTCAAAGAAAAAACCTTACTCTGGATTCTAGACAGATTGATTATCCCAACAACTTTAGGGGCTGGTTTTGTTAGAATAGGAAACTTTTTTAATTCAGAAATAGTGGGAAAATACACAGGAAACAATTTTGGTGTTATTTTCGTTAATCGAGGTGAAACAATGCCTCGTCACCCAGCTCAATTATATGAGGCAGTTTGTTATTTTATTCTTTTCTTTATTCTAACTCAAATATATAGAAGTGAATTTAAAAATAAGAGTGGATTTTTGCTTGGTTTTTTTATGCTTACTTTATTTAGTATTAGATTTTTAATTGAGTTTATAAAAGAGAGTCAGGGCGGATTTGAGACAATTTTACCGTTATTTTCTACTGGTCAATGGCTAAGTATTCCATTAATTTTCTCTGGAATTATAGTTTTAATTCGATCAATCAATACGTCAAAAAATTAAATATATTAATTTTTTGTGTTTTGAGTGTCAAACATTACAGGTGTGGCAATAAATACAGATGAATATGTACCTATTATTACACCTATTATCAAAGCAAACATAAAACCTCGAATCGATTCACCTCCAAATAGAAAAATAGCAAGTAATACCAATAGAGTCGTTAAAGAAGTATTTAACGTTCTACTTAAAGTTGAATTTAGAGCTAAATTGACAGTTTGTGATATTTTTTCATTTTGATTGGTTTTGGTATACTCCCTAATTCTGTCAAAAACAACGACTGTGTCGTTTAGTGAGTAACCAATAACGGTTAATATTGCAGCAATAAATGCTTGATTTATTTCCATATTAAAAGGCATAATGTTATATGATAGGGAAAAAATACCCAATACAATTAAAACATCATGAAAGACAGCAGCAACTGCTCCTGCAGAAAATTGCCATTTTCTAAACCTTATAAGAATATATATGAAAACAATAATCAGTGAACCAATTACAGCTAGATAAGAATTCTTTTTAATGTCATCAGCGATAGTTGGTCCAACTTTAATAGAAGACATTATACCTATTGTTTTAATCTCTGATCCATTAATAAATTCGTCAATGGTGTAATCCTTAGGAAGAAAGTTTGATAAAGAAGAAAAAAGTTTTTGATAAATTTCATTATCAATTTGAGTACCCTCTTGATCAATCTTGTATTTTGTTGTAATTTTTAACTGATTTGCTTCACCAAATGTTTTAACCTCTGCACTTCCTAAAGAATTAGAAATTGATTTTTCAATTTCACCTGGGTTGACAACCTTATCAAATCTAACTATATATGATCGTCCACCAACAAAATCAACACCCTGATTTAATCCCTTGAAAGTTAAAGAAATTAGACTTGTAAAAACTAATACTGCCGAAATCGAATAGGCTATTTTTCTGCCTTTTAAAAATTGAAAACTTAAATTGGTTAATAAATTCTTGGTCAATTTAGTTGAAACATTAATTCTTTTCTTTTTGGAAATTCTGTTTTCAATAAATAACCTTGTTACAAAAATTGCTGTAAACAACGATGTTGCAATACCAATTAAAAGTGTTGTAGCAAACCCTTTAATAGGTCCAGTTCCAAAAATAAATAAAATCATTGCAGTTAAACCTGTTGTAATATTTGCATCTAAAATCGAAGAGAGGGCATTATTAAATCCATCATCAACTGATTTTTTATCTCCTTTACCTCTTCTTAACTCTTCTCTAACTCTTTCAAATATTAAAACATTGGCATCTACAGATATTCCAATAGTTAAGACAATACCAGCAATTCCTGGTAGAGTTAACACAGCTCCCAAGCCAGCTAAAATTCCAAAAATTAAAAGTATATTTAGCGATAAAGCTATGTCAGCAAATAAGCCTGACCATCCATAATAAAAAATCATCCATACCAAAACTATAATCAATGCAATTAAAAAGGAATATAATCCACTTTGGATTGCTTCTTTTCCAAGTGAAGGTCCAACAATCTCAGATTGAATAATATCTGCTGAAGCAGGTAATTTTCCTGCTCTGAGTACGTTTGCAAGATCAATCGCCTCATTTAATGAAAATGAACCTGTAATTTCAGATCTTCCTCCAGATATAGCTCCATTACTAACTCCAGGTGCGGAGTACACTAAATCATCTAAAACTATCGCGATACTGCTGCCATCTTTGAATGCTTTGCCAGTCATATTTTCCCATATCCTAGAACCTTTTGAATCCATTTGCATAGACACTGCGGGTTGACCTATTTGACTGTAGGTTTGAACAGCATCTACTATAACACCACCACTTAGAGGAGGTTGATTATCTCTGTTTGACTTAATTATAAATAAATCAACCAAATCATTATTTTGATTTGCCTTACCCCACATAAACTTTACATACCTTAAATTAGAAGGTAAAAGTCTCCTAACCTCAGGTAAATCAATGTAGTATTTAAACAAATCCTTATCTTTTTTTGACACCTGTGCTAGAACTGGGCCTCCCTGAAAACCAAGACCTTTAATCAAATCATTCAAAGGGTTTTGAATGCTAGGACTTAATGAATCTGTTTGTGCTATATCAGAAAGTAAATCATCAATTCCAGATTCTTTGGATTGGCCATTACTAAGCTGATTCTTTTCAACTTTTAATTTATCTCTTAACAACAAATTTGCTTGTGATAAAAAGTTAAAAAACTGATCATTTTTAAAAGTTTCCCAAAATTCTAATTGGGCTGTGCTTTGAAGTAAATTTTTAACTCTCTCTACATCTTTGGCTCCAGGAAGCTCAACTAAAATTCTTCCCGTTTGTCCCAACCTCTGTATATTTGGTTGAGTAACACCAAACTTGTCAATTCTTTTTCTAAGAACCTCAAATGCTGATGTGATTGATTCATCAATTTTTCTTCTAATGATTGGTTTCACTTCATTATCTTCCATATTAAAGTTGATTAAATCACTCAAGTTTCTGTTCGAAAAAATATCAGGATCTGACAATTTTGATGTCCCTTTTATATTTTCAAATGAACTGAAAAATGATTCAACATAGGGTACATCAGACTGTTTTTGCAATTCATCAGCAGTTTCTAGAGCTCTGTTAAATACTGGATTTTTAGTATTATTTGATAAACCTTTTAATATATCTTTTACAGATATCTGTAAAATAACATTTATTCCCCCTTTTAAATCTAAACCACGATTTAGTTCTCTTTTTTTTGCGTCATTATATGAGGTAAAACCGTAAATAGAAATGTTTGCAATTGAATCTAGGTACTGTGATTCTAAATTATCTCTTTTGGAAATAAAATCTTCATCGTCGTCACTAATTTTAGAATTAGCGTAATCTTTTGCATTTTCTTCTACACCACTTGAAATAAATGTAAACGATAGCTGATATATGCTAACAATTAAAAATAAAAAACCAAATATTTTAACAAGGCTATTATTTTGCACTTTGAAATTATTATATAATGCGGCATCTAATATAAAAGTTTAAATCTCTAAACACAAACACAATTAGGTATGATTTAAATTAATAAAAACTTAAAAAAAATAATTTATTGCCTAAATATCGATATTAGATAAAATCTTTAAGGGATTTATTCATAGTAGCTATTGCCTTGGCGCTTTCATTAAGTTTATTTTTTTCTGAAGAATTCAAATCCAAATCGATTATTTCTTCAATTCCTTTTTTACCGATAATGCACGGAACACCTATGCATATATCTCTTAGCCCGTATTGGCCCTCCAAATAAACAGAACATGGAATAATTTTCTTTTTATCGTTTAAAATACTATCAACCAAATAAGAAACTGATGCGCCAGGTGCATACCAAGCAGATGTCCCAAGGAGCTTTGTAAGGGTAGCTCCACCAATCATAGTGGAAGAAATTATGTCTTTCTGCTTTACATTAGACAATAATTTGGTTACAGGAATTCCATTGTATGAGGCTAATCTCATTAGAGGAATCATGGTTGTATCTCCATGTCCTCCAATAACCATAGCATGAATATCAGATTGAGGTTTATTTAGTGCTTTAGACAAATAAGTTTTAAATCTAGAGCTATCAAGAGCTCCACCCATTCCAATTACCTTGTTTTTTTCTAGTTTATTAGATCTCAATGCCAAATAAGTCATTGTATCCATAGGATTTGAAACGACTACTATAATTGTATTAGGAGAAAATTTCAATATGCTTTCAGTAACCGAGTCAACTATGCCTGCATTAATACCAATCAATTCCTCTCTAGTCATTCCAGGTTTCCTTGGAATACCTGAAGTTATTACAACGACGTCACTATCTTGAGTACTTTTGTAGTCATTAGTAACTCCTTTAACAATTGTATCAAAACCAAGAGTAGAAGAGGTTTGAGTCAAATCCAAAGCTTTTCCTTCAGCTAGCCCTTTTTTAATATCTAAAATAACAACTTCACTAGCGATTTTGTTGATAGCAATATACTCAGCGCATGATGCGCCAACGTTTCCAGCTCCAATTACACTTACTTTCATAACAACTTAAGCATCAATGTTTGCATAAACAGCATTATTTTCAATAAATTCTCTTCTAGGTGGAACATCGTCACCCATAAGTATAGAAAAGGTTTCATCAGCTCTTTCTTGATTCTCTACAACTATTTTTCTTAAAGTTCTATATTCTGGATTCATAGTAGTATCCCATAATTGTTCAGCATTCATTTCTCCAAGTCCTTTATATCTTTGAACTGACGCACCTTGACCAAAGTCAAGCATTATTTTATCCCTTTGATCGTTATCCCATGCATATTCCTTTTTATTTCCTTTTTTAACTAGATAAAGAGGTGGAGTTGCAATGTACACATACCCTAAGTCAATTAATTCTCTTAAATATCGAAAGAAAAAAGTCAAAATTAGTGTAGAAATATGACTTCCATCAACATCGGCGTCACACATCACAACAATTTTGTGATACCTTAGTTTTTCAATATTGAGAGCCTTACTGTCTTCTTCTGTACCAATAGTAACACCAAGAGCAGTGTACATGTTACGTATCTCTTCGTTTTCGAAAACTTTATGTTGCATTGATTTTTCAACATTTAAAATTTTACCTTTCAAAGGAAGAATAGCCTGAAACTTCCTGTCTCTGCCTTGCTTTGCTGTACCACCAGCAGAGTCTCCCTCAACAAGAAAAATTTCACATTGGGCAGGATCTTGTTCTGAGCAATCAGAAAGTTTTCCAGGAAGCCCTCCACCTGTTAACACTGTCTTTCTTTGTACCATTTCTCTTGCTTTTCTAGCAGCATGCCTAGCCTGAGCAGCGAGTATAACCTTTTGGACAATTATCTTCGCATCATTAGGATTTTCTTCCAAATATGATTCTAACATTTCAGAAACTGACTGAGAAACAGCTGACGTTACATCTCTATTACCCAATTTGGTTTTTGTTTGACCTTCAAATTGAGGTTCAGCCACCTTCACAGAAACAATTGCTGTCAAACCTTCTCTAAAATCGTCACCACTTATTTCAAACTTTAACTTGTCTAACATTCCTGAAGATTCAGCGTATTTTTTTAATGTAGCAGTCATACCTCTTCTGAAACCTGACAAGTGTGTTCCACCTTCATGTGTATTAATATTATTAACGAAAGAATGTAAGTTTTCAAGGAATGAAGAGTTATAAACCATCGCAATTTCAACTGGAATCCCATTTTTTTCTCCTTGCATGGAAATGACTTCCTTGATTATAGCTTCCCTAGTTTTATCTAAATATGTAACGAATTCTTTTAAACCTTCTTTAGATTTAAAAATTTCTTTTTTGTAATTACCTTTTCGATCTTTCTTCCTTTTATCTTCAATAGATATTTTGACTCCTTTATTTAAAAATGATAGTTCACGCATCCTACCAGAAAGTATTTCATAGTCATACTCTAATATTTGCTTAAAAATTTCAGGATCAGGTTTAAATGTAACTTCGGTACCTTTTTCTTTGGTTTTACCAACTTCCCTCACCTGGTATTTAGGTTTACCTCTTTCATACTCTTGCTCCCATATAGAACCATCTCTATAAATAGTGGCTTTTAAAGATTCAGAAAGAGCATTAACACAGGAAACACCAACACCATGCAAACCTCCAGACACTTTGTATGAATCCTTATCAAATTTACCTCCTGCTCCTATCTTTGTCATTACTACTTCCAACGCAGACACTCCTTCTTTTTTATGTATTCCAACAGGTATCCCTCTTCCATTATCTTTTGTAGTTATAGAGTTGTCTTCATTGATTATTACACTTATAACATCGCAATGACCTGCAAGTGCTTCATCTATTGAATTATCAACCACTTCGTATACCAAATGATGAAGGCCTCTTGAACCAATGTCACCAATATACATTGAAGGTCTTTTCCGAACATGTTCCATACCTTCTAATGCCTGGATACTATCTGCAGAATACTTTGTTTTTGCTACGATTTCGTTCATTATATATTAAGATTATATCTATTTGTGGAGTACCATAAATTTACGAAAATAAGCTGTCTAAAATTGAGAAATATAAACTACTGACAGACTAAGTTATTAACATCAAATGTGAATAAATCTGGTTGTTAAAAATACTAAAAATTGAAATTACTGTTAGTAAGATTTATTGTGAATATTTGAAATAGCTCTTCCGCTTGGATCATTCATATTTTTAAAAGCCTTATCCCATTCCAGGGCAATAGGAGTGCTACAAGCAACAGAAGGTTCGGAGGGAACAGACATCGCAGCAGCATTACTAGAGAAATGATTTTGAAAAATTGACCTGTAGTAAAATTCTTCTTTGTTTTGAGGTGGGTTAATTGGGAAATATTTATTAGCATTTTTCATTTGCTCGTCAGTTACTTTTTGCTCAGTAATATCTTTGAGTTTATCAATCCAACTGTATCCAACACCATCAGAAAATTGTTCTTTTTGTCTCCATACCACTGACTGTGGTAAATATTTCTCAAAAGCTTTACGTATTACCCATTTTTCCATTCTTTGTTCTGTAATCATTTTGTCTTTGGGGTTGATTCTCATGGCAATATCAATAAACTCCTTATCAAGAAAAGGGACCCTGCCTTCAATCCCCCAAGCAGCCAAGGATTTATTTGCCCTTAAGCAATCGTATTGATGCAACTTGTTTAACTTTCTTACAGTTTCTTCATGAAATTCTTTTGGGCTTGGAGCTTTATGAAAATATAAATATCCTCCAAACAATTCGTCTGCTCCCTCGCCAGACAAAACCATTTTAATTCCTAGAGATTTTATTGCTCTTGCCATTAAGTACATTGGAGTCGAAGCTCTAACAGTAGTGACATCATATGTTTCTAAATGATATATAACATCGCTTAAGGCATCTAATCCTTCTTGTATAGTAAATTTTATTTCGTGATGAACAGTCCCAATATGATCAGCAACTTTTCTTGCAGCCACTAAATCAGGTGACCCCTCAAGACCAACTGAAAAAGAATGTAGTTGAGGCCACCAAGCTCCTTTGGTATCGTCAGATTCAACTCTTTTTGATGAAAATTTTTTAGCTAAAGCGGATGTGATTGAAGAATCCAAACCTCCAGATAAGAGCACTCCATAAGGAACATCACTCATTAACTGCCTGTGCACTGCATTTGATAATGCTTTTTCAAGTTGATCAATATCTGTTGAATTATTTTTGACATTATCGTAGGATTTCCAATCTCTAGAATACCAATTTTTAAATCCCTCTTCATCACTTGATAAATAGTTACCTGGTGGAAATAGTTCAATTTTTTCACAATTGGACTCTAATGACTTTAGTTCAGAAGACACATAAAAAGTTCCAATTTTGTCCCATCCAATATATAATGGGATAATTCCAATATGATCACGGGCAATAAAATAGCTGTCATCAACAGTGTCATAAATAGCAAAAGCAAAAATACCATTTATGTCATCTAAAAAATTTTTTCCTCTTTCCTTAAATAATGCAAGAATAACTTCACAATCAGAATTTGTTTTAAAGTGGTATTTATTTTTAAGTTTTTTTCTTATTTCTCGATGATTATAAATTTCCCCATTAGCAGCTAATATATAACGCTTGTCATCTGAAAAAAGTGGTTGCTTACCGGACGTTGGATCAACTATAGCAAGTCTTTCATGGGCAATAATAGCATTATTGCTTGAATAAACACCACTCCAATCAGGACCACGATGTCTAATTTTTTTTGACATCTGGAGAACTTTTGGGCGAAGTAATTCCATCGGCTGTTTTAGATTAAAAGCACAAACAATACCACACATAGCTTATTATTTAATTAAAAATTCAAATATAATTCAAAATTTTAGTTATAATTAAATTAAAAGTAAAAAACATCAATCAAATTTTTGAAAAACTATAGATCCATTAACTATAGTAGCCACCACTTCGGCACTCGTTATTTCTTCCTCTGGGACTTTCATAATATCTTTTGTTAGGATAACAAAATCTGCAAACTTACCTTTCTCAATACTTCCCTTAAAAGAATCTTCAAAATTTGAATATGCTGCCCAAATAGTCATTCCTTTTAAAGCCTCATTTCTTGTCAAAGCATTTTCCTTTAAAAAACCCTCCGACGGATTCCCATCGACATCTTTTCTTGCGACTGCCGAGTGAAAAGTTAACAATGGGTTTACTTTTTCTACTGGAAAATCAGTACCCAAGGCTATTTTACCTGACCAATCCAATAGTTCTTTGTATGCATAGGCCCTATTTAATCTTTTACGACCTAGTCTTTCATCGGCCCAATTCATATCACTAGTGGCATGGGTAGGTTGAACAGATGGAATAATCTTTGAATTAAACTTTTGAATATCAAATTCATCTACTACTTGTGCATGTTCAACTCTCCATCTTGGATCTTCAATGTCTTTTAAAATGTAATTATAAACATCTAATACAATTTCGTTTGCTTTATCTCCAATTGCATGTGTATTTAGTTGAAAACCTTTAGAAGATAGTTTATTCGCTAAATCAAAAAGTTCCTCTTTTGTAGTGATTGTTAATCCTTTGCTTTTATTTTCATCGGAGTAAGGATTTTTTAATAATGCTCCTCTACTTCCTAAAGCTCCGTCTAGATATGCTTTAACTGATCTAACAGTTAATTTTTCTTTTTCAATTATACCATTTGTTAAATAATAATTGAGATTATCATTGGTGTTAGAAATCATTGCGTAAACTCTAATTTTCAACTCTCCTATTTCCTGTAAACTATCAATAACTTGAATTGTTTTTTTATCTAACCCTGCGTCATCAACAGTTGTGAGGCCATTTTCTAAAGCTTTTTTTTCAGCGTCAATTAAAGCCTTTGTTATGTCTTTTGAAGTATTAGGTGGTAAAATGCCCATTGCCAAATCCATTGCGTTATCCACTAGCACGCCCGTTGGTTTGTTATTTTCAACTAAAATAGAACCTCCCTTGACTTTAGTTTTGGAACTAATACCTGCTTTTTTAATCACATAATCATTAACAAGAAGTGCATGACCGTCGATTCGCTTAAGTAAAACTGACTTATCAGGAAACAACCTATTTAAAAAAATGTTATTTGGGAAAGCTTTATTTTTCCATAAGTTTTGATCCCAACCACTTCCAATAATAATATCTGATGGACTATTTTTGTTATAAGATAAAAGTCTTTTTTCAATTTCACCTATGCTTTTAGATCCCCTTAAGTCAACTTGTGTAAGAGATAAACCTAAATTGAAAAAGTGACAGTGAGCATCAATAAAACCGGGATAAATCGGTAAACCCTTAGCATCAAATTTAAGCGCGTTGGGATATAAATCTATAATCTCATCTCCACCGACAGATAAAAACTTTCCATTCTTAATTGCAAATGCTGTGACTTTTTCGAAAGAGTCATTTAGTGTGTAAACATTAGCATTAAAGACAACCCAATCCGCTTTTCTGTATTGACATGAAGTAATCAAACAAAAAGCAAAAAAAAACTTTAGGATTCGTTTAATCTGTAATCTCATTTTTCTAAACTAGAAAGATACATCAAAATTATATTTTAGGCCAAGTGAAATTTGCAAAGGATATACCGTATAATTGCTCCAAAAAAACTGATTTTGATTTAATAAATTTTTTCCTCTTATAAAAACTTCCCATCTATCATTTAAGTTATATTGGATATTTGCATCAATTTGGGTGAATGGATCAAGTGTTTCAAACAAAATGGGTGAGTTCTCAATATCCTGGCCAAGAAAAATATCTCTAAATGAATTAGTTCTAACACCAACATACTTTAAAAATAATTGAAAGTAAATTTTATTTGATATTTTTAATGTACTATCAAATTGAAGAGAAATTTCAGGTAAATTGAGGGCTTCAAACAATTCAGGTGTTTTATTTCTCAAATCATAGTTAAAATAGGCTGCTTCAAAATTTAATCTGCCACCATTTTTAAAAACTCCTTTCAACTTAGTTTTGATTCCAGTACTTAACAAAGATGTGTATAACACTTCAAATGAATTACCGAATCTATATGCAATAATATTGTTTACATCAAAGTTCTTTCCAAAATTTCTAAACATAGGTCTGTTTTCTTCAGATAAATAAAAAAGATTCCATTGAAATTCCCAACCCTTAGACAGGCTCGACCTAGTCCCTAACTCAATTTTATGAGGTGAGAAAGAAGACCTCAATCTTACTGCAGGTGCTATGTAAGGATTAACGTGCGATAAAGTTCTAAAACTGTTTTGATAAAACTCACCATTTAAATTTAAAAAGGGAGCAAAATTTGAATTTTCTGGTTTAAAAGTAATATTAACATCTGGAAAGTAATAAAGATTTTTTTCAGCATACTCGTCTCCTGTAATAAAATAAGACTGTATCCCTAATCTAAATTTAAATCTACCTTTTTCTTTGCTTGAATAAATTGAAACCCCCCCAAAACTTGAAAATAATTCACTCTCCATTCTTGTGTAAAAATCTTCTTTAAAGTTGGTTGAAAGAATATTGATCTTGGGAATAGCAGTTAAGTATATTGCCCCAAAATCTAATTGAAATTTTGATGAAAAAGAAATTTCATTTTCTCGCGTAGAATAAGAATCTGCAGTGTAATACGAATTTAAAGAAAACCCTTTAACTATTTTATCGTACCATTTCCAATCTGAAGTAATTGAAAAATACGTAAGCCTTTGAACAGGATCGAAATTTGATAACACATAGTTATCTTCTATAGCAACAGGGAGGCCATAAAAGGACTGCCGATGTTGCCTGAAATTAATTTGAGAAAAAGAGTTTCTTTTACTGGTTGAAAATTGATGAGAAATATTCAAATTAAAATTTGATTGCTTAGTATCTATTGAAAAATCATTAATGTTTTTTAATAATCCATCGTAAAACAGAAACCAATCAACGTTTTGTCTTTTATCAAGGGATATGGATGAACCGTAATCTAAGAGTAAATTATTGAAATTACCAAAACCTAATGCTAATCTTGAATTAAAGCTTTCTTTTGTGGGTACTATTTCAAGTTTCTTTGGAGTCCCTTTTGACGGATCAAATGTAGAAGCTACAGCAACTGAGGAAATAAAAATTTTTGGACTTTCAATTTTTGAAGTTAGAGTATCAGAAATAATTATTTTTGATTTAATTTTTTTTGCAGCAGGAATTTTCGGAACAAATGACTTTTTAACAGTAATTTCTTCTTTTTTAATACTCTCAACCTTTTGAGAATAAACAAAACATGAAAAAAAACCTATTGTGAAAAGTAAAAGTAATTTTAATTTCATTATTAATTATTTATCTCAACTGATGAATTTTTTTTAGATTCAATTTCCTTAATTTGAAGTAAATTTTTCTTTGCCTCCTCGACTATATCTGGCATTTGACCAAAATTCTCTATGACAGACTCTAATATAAAAGTAGCTTGAAACGCATCTCCTAATTGATAAAAGTTTTTTGACATAAGTAACAAACTTTTCCCAGTCCATTTTTTATAACCACTAAAATCATTTGAAATTTTCTCTATAACTAAATTTGAATTCAAGTAGTCATTTTTATCAAAATTGTCTAAAGCTTTGAAATATAAAGCTTCTACTACAAATTCTTTATTGGCATCATTCTCGAGTTTTTTGTACGCATCTAAAGCCTTTTTTTTGTTTCCAAGATTCATAAATGATCTTGCAATAATTAAGTAGGCGTCACTTTTAATTCTTCCATTTATTTTTTTAAAAGAAATTAATTTTTCACCATAAATAACAGCTTTGTTATAGTTTTTGTCTTCATAAGATATCTTCATAAGATTAGAAGCTGCATAAATTAGATTTTCGTTTTCTTCGGCTGAGCCTTGTAGTCTTTCTAAAAAAATAGTAGCCTCAGAGTTATTATCTAATTCAATAAGAGACTGGCATATCCTAACAATTGATTTTTCAGTATAATTATTTCTAGTACCAGATATAACTTTTTTGAAATTTAAAATCGATTCATCCCATTTTTTGTTTGAGTAAAGAATTTCTCCCAACATATAGGATATTCTTTTTATATCTAGACCATTAGGGTAATTTAAAATATAATCGTCAAGCGCTTTTTTGAGTTGTTTTTCTTTTTTTTGATTTACTAATACATCTAT
>CENJ01022812.1_pt1 | contig 18216 bp, 18 predicted proteins | sample 356161 | NCBI WGS metagenome assembly CENJ01 (sample SAMEA2619531, study PRJEB7988) | marine metagenome | biome: marine biome (ENVO:00000447); feature: surface water layer (ENVO:00002042); material: "saline water (ENVO:00002010), including plankton (ENVO:xxxxxxxx)" | depth 5 m
TTATTATTCACATCATGAAAAAATTTAAATTTCTTACATTATTAATTATAGCCAACCTAACAATAAATATAAAAATGTCCGCACAAAAAATAAATAACGAAATAGACTCTGTAAGTTACAGCCTAGGGGTAAATATTGGAGAAAATATAAAAACACAGTTTCCAGATATTGACCTTAAGAATTTTGAAGCTGCAATAAAAGATGTTTTAGACGACAGCAAAGAACCTAGTATTTCGGGAGCCGATGCGCAAAAAACAATTCAAGAATATTTTACGAAACAACAAGCCAAAGCAAGTGAATCTGTGGTTGAAGAGGGTAGAAAGTTTTTAGCTGAAAACAGCAAGAAGGAAAATGTAGTTACTTTAGAAAGTGGATTGCAATATGAAGTAATTAAAACAGGGGAAGGTGCTAAGCCAACATTAAATGACCAAGTTACTACACACTACCATGGAACATTAATTGACGGAACAGTTTTTGATAGTTCTGTAGAAAGAGGAGAACCAGCAAGTTTTCCAGTAAGTGGTGTAATCAAGGGATGGACAGAAGCACTACAATTAATGAATGTTGGATCCAAATGGAGACTGTTTGTTCCTTATGATTTAGCATATGGTGAAAGAGGAGCTGGTCCACAAATTGGTCCATTTACTACCCTAATTTTTGAAGTTGAACTAATAAGTATAAATTAAAATGAAAAATATAATATTCCTATCCTCTCTAATTCTGTTTATAGCATGTAAGACGGAGAAAACTAATAAAACTGCAAATTTAATTACTGAGCTGGACTCAGTAAGCTATAGTTTGGGGGTTAATATTGGTGAAAATATTAAAACACAATTTGAAGACATTAACCTAGATAATTTTGAAGCTGGTATAAAAGATGTCTTAGAAAAAGATTTAGAAGCTAAAATAAGTGATAATCAAGCCCAAGCAATTATCCAAAGTTACTTTTCGAAAAAACAGCAAAAACAAAGCGAATCAGTTATAGAAGAAGGTATAAATTTCTTACGTGAAAATGGAAAAAGAGAAGGAGTTACAACTCTTGCTAGTGGACTTCAATATGAAGTAATCAATGATGGAACAGGACCTAAACCTACCATTGAAGATAATGTAACCACTCACTACCATGGCACATTAATAGATGGAACTGTTTTTGATAGTTCTGTTGACAGAGGGGAGCCTGCTAGCTTTCCTGTGGGAGGAGTAATTAAAGGTTGGACAGAGGCATTACAGCTTATGGCAGTAGGATCAAAGTGGAAACTTTATGTTCCTTACGATTTGGCTTATGGAGAAAGAGGAGCTGGCCCACAAATAGGCCCTTACAGTACATTAATTTTTGAAGTAGAATTAATTAGTATTAATTAATCTCTTTTTTAAAAATAGTTTGGGTTGGGAAAGCAAACTCCAACCCTTCTTCATTAAATCTTCTTAAAACTTCTTTATTGACGAGAGTTTGTGTATTTAGCCAATGAGATTCTGGCTTAACATAATACATGAATAGAATGTTTAATGAAAAATCGCCAAACCCATTGAAACCTGCAGCATAGTCATTGGTAATAGCATCTTGCCCTTTTACAATATCTTGTAATATGTCTATTGCTTTTTGCATCTGCTCTTCATTTGTGTCGTAGGTAAGTCCTAAGTTAATTTTAACTTTTAATGCTGGTTGTGAAGTAACATTGATGACACTATTATCTGTAAAAGTACAGTTTGGAATTGTTACGATTCTTCCTTCTAATGTTCTTATTCTAGTACTTCTAAGACCAACTTCTTCCACTGTTCCATCATGTCCATCTATTTTTATTCTATCGTTAATTTTAAACGGTTTATCTAAAAAAATCATTATACCTGCGAATATATTTTTAACCGAATCCTGGGCTGCTAGAGCTAGTGCTAATCCACCAATTCCAAGTCCGGCAATCATGGCTGTAATATCAAAACCAATATTATCCAATCCTATTACTATTCCTAGAGACCAAATAATAGCTCTTACAGCTTTTTGAATAACTGGGATTAAATGGCTGTCAAAACTAGTTTCAGATTTTTTAGAAATAGGCAAAATAACTTCTGAAATAAGAGCATCAATTATTTTAGAGACAATTGAAGTTAATGTGATTGTAAAGAGTAAATAAGCAATATTCACTAGAATTGTCTCAATATTTTTATCAAAATGTAAATAGCTTACCGAAAAATAATAAGCACCAATAACTACTAAATTTGTAAGTGGCTTTTGTAAATTTTTGACTAAAATATCGTCTAAATTAGTCTTGGTTTTACTAGTTAGGTTTTTAAAAACTGATGAGAAAATCCAGTACAATATTTTTACTAAAAGAAAAGAACCAATTAATACTAGAAAGGCAATAATCCAGTGTTGAATTGAATTTCCAAAAAAATCTTTATTTAAGTATTCCATAGTTATAAAAATATTAAACAAATCTATTATATAAAATTTAAATGATGGTTATCAGTACTCTAAAAGAGTGGAAATAGCTTTTTGAACTTTAGAAGCATTTGGCAAATAAGTAAATTCTAAGTTTTCATTCAAAGGAATAGCTGGAGTATTTTCTGAACCTATAATTTTCACTGGAGCATCTAAAAATTCAAAGCAATTTTCTTGAATAAGTCCTGCAATACCAAGTGAAAAACTAGCAGAGGATGGTTCTTCAGTAACTATGAGAGATTTTCCATGTTTTTTCACAGATTTTAAAATTTGGTCTTCATCCAGGGGGGACAAGGTTCTTAAGTCTAATATCTCTATTTTTCCAGCAAAATATTTTGATGCTTCCAAGGACCAATATACTCCACGACCATAGGTTATAATTACCAAAGATTCTCCAGATTTTTCATGCTTTTCTTCAGCTTCTATGACTTTACATGCTTTACCAATTGGTAAAATATAATTTTCGTCTGGTTCAATTGTTTTTGCATTTTCTGTCCCAGGAATTTTAGACCAATATAGTCCCTTATGTTCTAGAATTAAAACAGGATTTGGATCTAAGTAGGCAGCTTTCATTAGTCCTTTCAAATCTGCACCATTTGAAGGGTAAAGCACCTTTATTCCAATTATATTAGTAATTACAGATTCAATACTTGAAGAGTGATAAGGGCCTCCTGAGCCATAAGCACCAATAGGTACTCTAAGAATCATGCTAACAGGCCATTTCCCGTTTGACAAATAATAAGATCTACTTATTTCTGTAAATAATTGGTTTAAACCAGGCCAAATATAATCTGCGAATTGAACTTCAACGATTGGCTTTAACCCAACAGCAGACATTCCTGCAGTGCTACCCACAATAAAAGCTTCTTGAATAGGAGTATTAAACACTCTGTGGTTGCCAAATTGTTGGGCCAAGGTAGCCGCTTCTCTAAAAACTCCACCTAATCTCCCGCCAACATCTTGTCCGTAGAGCAAACATCTTTTATCTGCATCCATCAATTCTCTAATGGCAAATAATGCAGAATCTACCATAACTGTTGCCTCCTTATTTTTGGGAGACCTCTCCCCATTCTCTTCTTTGACTTTTGTTGGGGCAAAAATATTTTTAAAAAGTTCGTCTGGCTCGGGGTCTTTTTCTTTTAAAGCCTTTTTGTACTGTTCTAAAACTATCTTTTCAGATTTTGAAGAGATGTCGTCAATCTCAGTTTCTTTAAAACCATTTTCTATTAATAATTCTTTTAAAATTGGCAAAGGATCTCTTAACAAATGAGCATCTAAATCGTCTCTATACCATTCCATTCTAACTCCGGAGGTATGATGGTTTAGAAGTGGGACTTTTGCATGAATTAATACCGGTCCTTTTCTATTTCTAGTTATCTTAAGAGCTTCTTGAAGAGCAATGTAGGATTCTTGAAAATTAGTTCCATCTACAGTAAATACTTTAAGGCCTTTAAAGCCTTTAGCGAAATAGGAAATATCCTGAGCTCTTGTTTCTTCTGCTTTTGCAGAAATATCCCATTCATTATCCTGAACAAGATATATTATAGGTAGTTTTTTTAAAACCGCCATTTGAAATGCCTCTGATACTTCTCCCTCTGTGCAAGATGCATCTCCAAGAGAACAAACTACAATAGGAGCATTCTCATTGTGTTTTGACAGACCGACTTCCTCTTTATATTTTAATCCCATTGCAGCACCAGTTGCAGGTATTGCCTGCATTCCTGTTGCAGAAGATTGGTGGGGTATTTTTGGAAGTTCTGAATTATTTAAACTAGGATGGGAATAATAAGTTTTACCGCCTGAAAAAGGATCTTTTGATTTAGCCAGTAGCTGAAGCATCAAATCATATGGATCTAATCCAATAGATAAAAGCATAGAATCATCTCTATAATATGGATATAAAAAATCATCTTTTTTTAATTGGATACCAGCAGCAATTTGAATGAGCTCATGACCTTTAGAGGTAGCATGGACATATTTTGAAGTAATGGATTTTTCTCGTTCAAAAAGCGCACTCATGGAACGAGAAAGAGATATTAAATTATAAACTTTACCTAAAATAGATTTATCCATCGATTTAATTGATGAATCAAATATACAAATTAAAATATTTAAGACATTAAAACAATTTGAAAGAAATTAAATTTTGTTTTTAAGTTATAAATTAAAATTAAAAATTATTATTTTAGTTAAAAAAGAAATTAAATTCTTAAATATTTACAATAATTAATTGACTATAATTTGTTAACATTATAAGAAGCGAAATTTGAAAAAAACATTAGATTTGTAATCAAATTAATTCTAATGGAAGAACGGAGCCTTCTCATAAAAAAATACATATTTCCTGCCATAGTAATTTTACTTGGGCTTTTATTATTGAATACTGCCCTATTTAGTGGCACGGGAAGTATTAACCAATCTGGAACATTCCTAATGGGCGCTATTGTTGTGCTTTTAATGGGAGTTGTCACAGTTCTCTACATTAAAGAAATCATTGGCAAGAATACTCATTTAAAAATTTTATTTGCACTACTCTTAAGCTGCTTATTTCTAGGCTATTCTACCTATAATTCTATCTCCACTACCATAGCTCAAATTGAGCTAAAAAAAGAAATTGATGCCAATATCAAGCAAGGCTTAAGAGATATTGAAATAGTACAGTTGGAATACAAAAAAAAATACGGTTGGTACAGCGATAATTTTGAGGAACTTAAAAGGTTTTTAGCACAAGACAGCGTTTATTCTATAAGCACTATGGGAGTTGTCCCGGACTATAAAATCACTGCTGAACATGCCGAAATTCTTGGATACGACGCGATACTTGACTACATCCAATTAGAATCTTACGATGAAAAAGAAGCTTTAATATGTGGTTTATTAACAAAAGATACATCCTGGATAAATGTTTTAGAAAAATTATTCCCTTCAAATTCAGACTCTACAAACAATAGATTGTATGATTTTAAATTAGAAAATTTAGACTTAGTTCCTATGTCCGATAAAAAATATTTTAAAATGTACGCTGGTATACTAGAGTCTAGTGACGATGTTTCATTTGAAATAATTAATTACAAAAAAGAAAATCCTTATGAATTTGTATCCTCCTATTTAATTGACTTTAATGGGAATGACACAGCTTATTACAACAAGGATATTAAAGGATTAATCGTTAAAGATTCAATTCCTCAATTACCACAATTCAATGTAGGAGATAACATAATTTCAGTAGATTCAATAACCTATAATAGACCCTCAGACTTCCTAGAGGTTCTAAAAAACAAGAAAAAAGACACTATTTTATTCCATGTTATTAGATCCAATAAAGAATTAAAAATTAAACTAACTCAAAAAGATATTGTTTCAAGACCAACTAGATCGTATTGGACAGACTTTGAAGATGTATTATCTTACAATCTTCAGCCGCCACTTTATAATCCTGAGCTTTTTGATCCTTTTTACGTTGGTAAAGACTTTATATCCAAAGAAGACGAATTCTCTAGTTCAAGTCTTAAGATTTCAAATTTCAAATCAATGGTTAAAAACAGATCAATGGACTCTACTAATATTTCGTTCGAAATTTTCAAAGGAGACAAAATAAAATTTACAAATCTAAACGAAGATTCTGAAGATTACTTTTACTTACTGTCCAAAGTAGGAACACCAGTATTTACCGCATTTGATCCATCTCCATACGACCCACTTAACGAAAGAGACACTTTAACAACCGGCTCTTTGACAGAGGTGAAAACTAGTGGGAATTGGAAATAACCCCACATTTTGAAATACTCTCCTTCAGACACATATATCTTTGAAAACAATTTTTTTAGAATTTCTGAATCTGGATTTTGGAAACTAACCAAAGAGTCTGAAATTAAAGCAAGTTCAAAAATTGAAACTCTTTATGTAGACAGTCCATACTTTACTTTAATTCCAAATGAATTAGCTACCCACATTCCTTTAGATGAGAAAAAAAGATTTATTTCAAATCAAGAAATAGATCTAAACTATTTAGAAGATAAAATATCCAAGTATCAAACTATGATCTTTTGGGGTATTGATAAAGAAATTCTGAGCGCAATCAAAAATAAGTTTCCAACAGCAAACTTGAAACATTTTTGTGAATCAATAATATGGTCCTCAAATTTTGATTTTAAATTGAAGTATTTTCTTGGAGAAAAATGTATTTACATAGCATCCTTTAATAATAAAAAACTAATCTTGGTCAATAGATATAATATTGAAAATAGTGAAGATTCACTTTACTTCCTGCTAAGTGTTATTAAAGAATCAAAATTCATAAACGAACCATTTACTATTGAACATTCCGGAATTGAAGACAAGACTTTGGCTTCCAAAATAAAAGATATTTTTCCAAATATAGAAATACATTACGACCAACAATCCAACTTTAAAAATTTATGATTTGAGAATTATTTCAGGAAAATTTAAATCTATTCATATTCCATTTAACAAAAGTATAAAAGCTAGACCCACAACAAGTTCTGCAAAAGAGGCCCTATTCAACATCTTGGAAAACAAAGATATTTTAACAGATTCTGAAGTATTAGACCTATTTTCAGGAACTGGAAGTATTGCCTATGAATTTATTTCGAGAGGCGCTAAATCAGTCATTTGTGTAGACAGACAAATAAATTCAATAAAATTCATTCGCTCAATAGCGACTAAACATGCTATGAATATCACCACCTACAGGGCAGACGCATTAAAATATGTTTTAAAAAGTAGGAAGAAAAGCTTAGATATAATATTTGCAGACCCACCATATAACCTAGAAAATATTCAAGAAATTCCAGAACTTATCTTAAATAGTGGAATTCTTAAAAAAAATGGCTTCCTTATTTTTGAACACGGCAGAGACGTTAATTTTCAAGAATCCACTAACTTTGTCGAAAAAAGAACGTATAGCAATGTAAATTTTTCTTTTTTTAAAATAACAAGTGAAAAATAAAATTGGAATATTTCCAGGGTCATTTGATCCAATAACATCAGGACACAAACACATTATTGTGAAAGCTTCTAAACTCGTAGATGTTTTGATAGTAGGAATTGGAGACAACTCCTCCAAAAAAAGCTTCTATTCCGCGGAAAAAAGAGAAGAATGGGTAAAAAACACTTTTGCGAACTACGATAATATTTTAGTCAAAAAATACAGTGGACTAACAATAAATTTTGCAGAAAAAGAAAATGCAGAATTTATTTTTAGAGGGCTTAGATCTTCTTTAGACTATGAATACGAAAAACAAATAGCTGAAACAAATTCAGTGTTGAATAAAGAAATTGAAACTATTTTTTTACTATCAGATAAGCAATATGGAATGATTTCTTCCTCAATTGTCAGAGAAATCATAAAAAACAATGGGAACATTAAGGATTTTGTCCCAAAAGAAGTAAAAATCTCTTAGCCATGAATAGGCTTACAACATCACTTTTTTTTATCTTTTTTGGGGTAAAAATAGCTCTATGCACCGGCATTAGTATCTACGCGCCAGCTTATAAAAATCAATCAATAACTTGGAAAAAAAAGTCTGATTATATAACCAATGTAAACGAGATAATTGCACATGAAACAATTGATTCCAGTGGTTATGTAAAATTATATTTCGATTTCAAAGACAATGAACTTACAGAAATTTCAATTGGTAGATCTCATAGTATGTTATATGTTGATACTTCAAACTACGAATACAATCTTTATTTTCCTAAAGACACTCTTATTGAAGAAGCCTCTCTTCAAAAATCAGAAGTTCAAATTGTATTTTTAAATCTAGAAATAGATAATATCAACAGTTTGATTTTAGATTTCAATAATCAATTGGATTATTTTCTTTATGGCGATACTAGTAAAATTATTAGAATGGCTAAGCACAGCAATGAATTCCAAGACAGTCTTAATAACTTTAAAATATTACTTAGTGATAGATATAAAACTAAAAAAATAAAATATTTACATAATTATATTAGATATGAAATTGCAATTCTAGAACAGTTAGCTCACCAAAATAAAGGAGATTATTTCAAGGCATATCTCTATGAGAATTATTTAAAAAGAAATAAAATAAACTACAAAAACGATGCATATATGCAATTTTTTAATCTTTTTTATAGCGATGTTTTTAAAATTGGAGGGATTGAACTTAACGATCAAATAAAGTTTGCCATTAACAACTATAATGAATTGCAAAAACTAATTGAAATTATCCAGTCTTGTAAATATTTTTCATCTTCCCAACTTTCAGAACTCGCAATAATTAAAGGACTTTTTGACGCATATAATTCACCTAGCTATGTGCCAGAAAACATCTTATCATTTTTAAAAAAAATATCTCTTGAAAGCAAATGGCAAGAACACAAAACACTGGCAAGTAACTGTATTAAAGAACTTACCAAATTCAATATTGGTTCTCCATGCCCAGAGCTAATTGTTGAAGATCAAAATAACGAAAAAATAGAAATTCATAAATTAAAAGGCAAATATACTTATGTTAATTTTTTTGCGACTTGGAATTATAAAAGTCTCCATGAAATGGAAATTATTAAACAATTTAAAGAAAATTACAGTTTTGTAAATTATATTTCAGTTAATCTAGAGAATAATGAAGAGGTATATAAGAGCTTTATAAAATCAAATTTAAACTATCAATGGCCTATTTGTTTTCCGTTAAACAAGCAAAAAATAGTTGATGATTTTCAATTAGACCATCTTCCAAGTCATCTTTTAATTGACCCAGACGGAAATATTTCTCAATTCCCTGCACTTCCTCCTAGCCCACTTTCAAAAGGTTATAATAGCACAACTATTGACAAAACATTTTTCACAATTGAAAAAAATACTAGAGTGAAAGAATCATTTAAAATTGGAAAGAAAAACTAAACATGTAAAGAATTCCAAACTTCCTTAATCGACTTGTAGGACTCATTAGATTTTAAAATAGATTCCTTCAAAGAAAGCCATTCTACTTTTTCAATACCTTCCTCAGCTTGTGGAAAAACATTTTCAGAACCAGAATAACTCATTTCGTACCAATGGGTTCTTTTTATAATTTTTTTAGAATTTTCAGTGTAGGTGTGGAAAGAAATATAAATTAGTTTCTCAATTTTAAGTGAAGAATCTAAGCCACACTCTTCCCTAACTTCTCTTAGAGCAGCTGTTTCAAAATCCTCTTGATATTCTAATTTTCCTTTAGGAAGATCCCAAATCCCATTTCTGCAAATCCAAAGGAAGTTTCTATTCCTTATTACAATTCCGCCAGATGCTTCGACAAATTTACAATCAGAATACCAGCTTTGTATACTTTTAAGTGGGTTGGTTGTGGTATAATTAAAATGAAACTTATTAATTTTATTATACTTAGAAACTTCTGAAAGGTGATTTATACTTATAGAATTAGTAATACTTTTTTTTGCAGAGAAAATGATCTCACTTTTGCTATCAAAAACTTTATAAATTTGCACAATGAATAGTTCTAAAAATAATGCTGCTAAAGTAGCTGATTTTCTTTTACAAATCAATGCAGTAAAATTACAACCCTCTAATCCCTTTAAATGGGCATCAGGATGGAATTCCCCAATTTATTGTGACAATAGGAAAATACTTGCATATCCAAAGATTAGAGAATTTATTAAAAATGAATTTATTAGCTTAATTAAAGAATTTGATACTCCAACTTGCATAGCTGGAGTTGCTACTGGAGGCATTGCAATTGGAGCAATTGTTGCAGAAGAACTAGGGCTTCCATTTTGTTATGTTCGTTCTGAATCAAAATCTCATGGAATGAAAAATAATATTGAGGGAGATTTAAAGCAAGAGGATAAAGTTTTTGTAATTGAAGACCTAATCTCCTCAGGGAAAAGCAGTATCAAGGCAGTAAGAGATTTAAAAGAATTTGGTGTTAAAATCACAGGACTTGGAGCAATTTTCACATATGGCTTTGAGGTTTCTGAAAATAATTTCTCAGAAGAATTTTGTTCATTTAAAACATTGTCTAACTACTCCGTTTTACTTGAAACTGCTTTAAAAAATAATTATATTTCTAATGAAGAACTTGAAACATTAGTTAAATGGAGAAATTCTCCTTCTACCTGGACACCAAATGCTTAAAATAAAAAGTGAAGAGTTTACTTTTAATGGTAAACAAGCAGACTGTATGGATTTTCTTTCAGATTTGAATAATTACAAAAACCTTTTTCCAAAAGATAAAATTAAGAATTGGAAATCTGAAGAAAACTATTGTGAGTTCAATCTACAAAATGCCTATACTTTAGAAATATTAAAAGAATCTGTAACAGAAAATATTGTTTTTTTAAAAAGCGGAGTTAAATCTCCATTTTCCTTTGAAATTAAAATTGAAGTTAATGAGAAAAGTAACGATTTATGTTGTGCTCACATTGAAAGTAAAGCAAATGTGAGTTCAGTTCTTAAAACAATTATTGGAAAGCCTCTAAACGAACTATTTAACCATATGGCTTCTAAAATTGAAGAGTCTATTTCAAAAGATTAATCTCCTTTATTTCAAAAGACTTTTTATCTCCATTCTCTAGCTCTAAAACCATTTTACCAAAAGAATCTACTTTAATTAATTTTCCTTTAAAATTGATTTTATTTTTTTCATAGTTACTCCATTGGTTATGATTGAAAAGAAAGCTGTGGTATTGACGGTCTATTTCAAAAATGTCAAAATTTCTAAGTCTAGAAAATTGAGTATCTAATGAGGAACAAAGAGACTTCAAAATTGAATTTAAGTTATAGACTTTAGAGGTTAGATTTTTAAGACTTATAACATTCTCTAGCCCAGAAAAAACAACTTGGTTAACATTAAGACCAATTCCTATTATTGAGGAAGATAATTTCTCATTTTTCCATTGATTCTCAATTAAAACACCTGCTATCTTACTACCGTTTATCAATATATCGTTGGGCCATTTAATGAAGGCTTTAATTCCAGTGATTTTTTCAATACATTCCCTAATTGCTAAAGCAATAGCTTTACTTAAGAAGAAAATATTTTCAGAATTTAAAAAAGAAGAATCAAAATAAATACTAATCAACAAGTTCAAACCTTTGTCAGATTTCCAAAAAGAAGATCTTTGACCTTTTCCATGTGTCTGAAAGTCTGCCATTATTACAGTTCCAAAACTGATTTTAGTTTCTTTGACTAGTTTGGCAGTATAATTGTTAGTAGAGTTAACAGAACTAAGTTTTATGATTTGATTTCCTAACGATTGGCTTTTCATTTAAATAAATAAACGACAAACAATTCAACAAATCAAATGAATTAACCATAATTAGTTAGTTTTACATTCTATTTAGCTAGTCTGAATAGTATAATATTTAAAAGTATGCAGCTTAAAGAAACAATTGTAGAAGGTCTCAAAGATGGAAAAGCAAAGGATGTAGTGTGTATTGATATGAGAAAAGTAAATGGCTCTATCTGCGACTACTTCATAATAGCACATGGAGACTCTGCAACCCATATTGATGGAATAAATAGATCTGTATACAAAAGATGTGTTAAAGATTTAAATGAAAAACCTTGGAAAGAGGAAGGGAAAGGAAATAGCGAGTGGATTCTTATGGATTACGTTAATGTAGTAGCCCATATCTTTTACAAGGAAACTAGATCTATTTACAACATTGAAGATCTTTGGGGAGATGCACCAGTGAAACAATATTTAACATAATTAATTATAGATGTCAGACAATAAAAATAAAAAAAAGATCAAAGGGAACTTACCAAAGTTTAATTTTTACTGGGTGTATGGAATTGTAGCAGTAATTTTGATTTCTATCAACCTTTTTAACCCAGTAAATACGGGTATTTTAAAAACTAACTATTCGGAGTTTAAATCTTTTGTTGAAAATAAACAGGTAAGAAAAATTGAAGTTATAAATAAAAAAGAAGCTAGAGTTTATATTTCCCCTGACCAATTAGATCAACCCCCACACAAAGACAAAAACATACCAAAAAATAGTGTTTTTGGTGGTCCAAACAACGGCCCGCATTATGTTTTTAACATCCCAAATAACGAAAGTTTTTCGATTTATTTAGAGGAGGCTCAAAAAGAATATGCAAGAAAAAATCAAACCTTAATGTACGATTATGTGGAGGAAGATAATTTTGGAAAAGATATTTTAGGATGGATTATATTCTTTGGAATTATGATTGCTGTTTGGTCTTTTATTATGAGAAGAGTTTCTGGAGGCGGTGGCGGTGCAGGAGGACAAATTTTTAATATTGGGAAGTCAAAAGCTCAAATGTTTGGTCAAGGCAAATCTACCAACGTAACTTTCGACAATGTTGCTGGTCTTGAAGAAGCAAAAGAGGAAGTAAAAGAGATTGTTGATTTTTTAAAAACTCCCAAAAAATATACCGCTTTAGGAGCAAAAATACCTAAAGGTGCACTTTTAGTAGGACCTCCAGGCACAGGGAAAACATTAATTGCAAAAGCTGTAGCTGGAGAAGCAAAAGTTCCTTTTTTCTCCCTCTCAGGTTCAGATTTTGTAGAAATGTTTGTGGGTGTTGGAGCCTCTAGAGTTAGAGATCTTTTCAAACAAGCAAAAGAGAAAGCACCATGTATAATCTTCATTGATGAGATTGATGCAATCGGTAGAGCAAGAGGCAAAAACCCAAATATGGGCTCTAATGATGAAAGAGAGAATACACTAAACCAATTATTAACCGAGATGGACGGTTTTGGAACTAATTCAGGAGTAATTATTTTAGCTGCAACCAATAGAGCAGATGTTTTAGATCGTGCACTAATGAGAGCTGGAAGGTTTGACAGACAAATTTATGTCGATATGCCTGATTTAAATGAAAGGAAAGAAATATTTGATGTCCATTTAAAGCCACTTAAATTGGAGAAAAAACTAGATAAAGATTTTCTAGCCAGACAAACTCCTGGATTCAGTGGTGCAGATATTGCAAATATTTGTAATGAAGCTGCTCTTATAGCAGCAAGAAAGAAAAAAACAAGTGTCCAAAAGCAAGATTTTTTAGATGCAGTGGACAGAATTATTGGAGGATTAGAAAAAAAGAATAAAATAATAACAAAACAAGAAAAGAAAACAATTGCATACCACGAATCGGGTCATGCTACCGTAAGTTGGATGCTAGAGCATGCAAATCCACTTGTTAAGGTAACTATAGTGCCAAGAGGAAGAAGTTTAGGAGCAGCTTGGTATTTGCCAGAAGAACGCTCTTTGACAACCACGGAACAGATTTTAGATGAAATGTGTGCTGCTTTAGGAGGAAGAGCTGCAGAATCAATAATTTTTAATAAAATCTCTACGGGAGCATTGAGTGATTTAGAAAAAGTAACTAAGCAAGCAATGGCTATGGTTACAATTTATGGTTTGGATGATAAAATTGGAAATGTTTCCTATTACGATTCACAAAACCAAGGCTACGGCTTTACAAAACCATATTCTGAGGACACTGCTAAAATAATTGACCAAGAGATAAAGAAGATTATAGATACACAGTATGAAAGAGCAAAAGCAATTCTAAAAAAACATGAAGATAAACTTCATCAATTAGCAAATAAGCTTCTTGAATCAGAAGTGATTTTTAAAGAAGACTTAGAAACAATTTTCGGTAAAAGGCCATTTGAAAAAGAGGTTATCGAAGAAAAGGTTAAAACCACAACAAAAACTCCTAAAAAGACTGCGAAAAAAGTAGCTACAACAAAAAAAACAAGCTCCAAAAAATCTGCCTAATTAATTTTTGGTATTAAAGTTTCTTACTTTTAATTTATTATTTCAAAATGAGTGAGTTTGTAAAGAGAGTTTTATCTGGTGTTCTATATGTAGTTGTTCTATGGTCAGCGACTAGTTATTCTCAAGTCTCTTTTGGTATATTATTTATTATTCTAGGTTTAATTTGTCTTTTCGAAATGTGGATGTTAAGAAAAGGAAAATCTAAAATAATTCCATTCATCTATGTTATAACACCTTTTTTCATAGTTCAACTTTTTGGATTTACTGACCATAATTATCCACAGAAAGAATTTGATTCCTCTCCAGTTCTAATTCTATTTGTTTTAACTTGGGTTTTTGATTCCTTTGCATATATAATTGGATCAAAATTTGGAAAAAATAGAATTATACCCAAAATATCCCCTAAGAAATCTTGGGAAGGTTTTTTTGGAGGAATGGCATTCACGGTTTTATCTGTATATTTTTTAAATGCTTTTTTTGATTCTTTTTCTATGAATTTTTTAATACTATTGGCTTTAATTGTGCCTTTTACAGCTACAGCGGGTGATTTAATAGAATCCCATTACAAAAGAGAAGCAGGAGTCAAAGACTCCGGGAACTTAATTCCAGGGCATGGAGGATTTTTAGACAGAATGGATGCTCTAATGATATCAATTCCTGTTTTATATCTATTAATAAATATATTAAAATGAAAATACATAAAGAAGGCTACCCAACGATATTAATAACCTTTATACTTATTGGTTTAATAAACTTCTTAAGTTTTTATTACTCCAAGCTTATAATTATACAACTTCCCATTCTTTTGGTCTCGTTAGTATTTTTTTACTTAATACTCCATTTTTTTAGAAATCCAATCCGAGACGTTGAAGTGAATAACAGACATATAATTGCTCCTAGTGATGGAAAGCTTGTTGTCTTAGAAGAAGTCTTTGAAAATGAGTTTTTAAAAGTGGACTGTACCCAACTAAGTATTTTTATGTCACCATTAAACGTTCATAAACAGTGGTACCCTGTTAATGGTGAAGTGATTTACAGTAAAAACCACGATGGTAAATACTTAGTAGCTTGGCATCCCAAATCTAGTACTGAAAATGAGAGATCTACAATAGTAATTCAAACACAGGAGAATCAAAGGGTGCTATTTAGACAAATCGCTGGTGCGGTAGCAAGAAGAATTTGCAACTACTCTTCAAAAGGAGATAAAGTAAATCAAAACATGGAAGCTGGTTTTATAAAATTTGGCTCTAGGATTGATGTATTTGTTCCTAAAGGAAGTAAAATTAAAGTTTCACTAAATGATATTATTATTGGGGGTGAAACTATCCTTGCTGAGATTTAATCACACTATTTTACAGAGTTATCAAAAAATTAATACTTTTGTATCGAAATTAATACATTTGTAGCTACTTAAATTGTACTCACTAAAAAATTATCTTAAATGAAAAAATTATTACTATCCCTTGGTACTATAGCAATTTTCGGGATTGGCACTACTACAAGTAGTCTTAATCTTTTTGATAATTCTGAGACAATGGAAAATAGTTTTTCGAGAATAAATGATAAAAAACTTTCCAACTCAAAGAAAGAAAATATCTCACAAGAAACAAATATTGAAAGTTCTTGTTGTCCTAAAATTTTAAATAACTAGAATTTCCTAAAGACTCGCTTTTTTTCTCAATAGCGGTGAACATCTGTATCTATCTTCGTGATAAAGTCCATAGAGAGTATCAATCTTACCTACAACCCAAGAAAAAGATTTTTCTTTTCCCCATTTAATCAATCCTTTTGGATAATTAACCCCTTTAGTCATAGCTAACTCAATATCTTGTTCGCTTGCAATCCCAAGATATAAAGCATCCATAGCTTCATTGATTAACATCACTAAAATCCTTTCAAAAATATCCACTAATAGCCTTTCATCCTTGGATGGTAAAACCAATTCAATATTATCGCCATAATCATAATATCCTTTGGAAGATTTTCTTCCATGCCATCCTGCATCTGCATATTGTTTTTGAGTAAAGGATGGTTTGTATCTTGGGTCGTAATAAAATGCCTTAAAAACAGATTCTGTCACTGCATAATTCACATCATTTCCAATAAAATCCATCAGCTCAAAAGGCCCCATTCTAAAACCTCCAATATGCTTCATCGCAAAATCAATTGTTTTAAAATCAGCAATCTGCTCTTCATATATTCTTAATGCCTCACTGTAAAAGGGTCTTGCAATTCTATTAACAATAAACCCAGGAGTATCTTTTGCAACTACTGGTTTTTTATTCCAATTTAAAAGTAGTTGATGAATTTCTTTTACTAGTTTGCTATTAGTTTGTAAAGCTGGTATAATTTCAACTAAAGGCATTATTGGAGCTGGATTAAAAAAGTGAATTCCTATGAACCTAATTGGATTTTTCAAACACGATGCTAAGCTAGTAATGGAAATAGAAGAAGTATTGGTTGCTAATACACAATCATTACTTACTATAGACTCTATTTGGCAAAATATTTCTTTTTTTGCCGCACTATTTTCTACAATTGCTTCAATAATCAAATCTGAATCCTTCATGGATTCTAAGCTTTCTACAATTTTAATATTAGATAAAATAGAATCTTTTTTAATAGTGCTTATTTTCCCTTTTTCTATAAGCCTTATCAAAACTTTTTCTAACTTTTTTAAAGCCTGTTGACATGCAGATTTGTTCTGATCAAAAATGAAAACATTACAATTTGAAGTAGAAGCAATTTGAGCTATACCAATACCCATAGATCCAGCACCTATTATTCCAACATTTTTAAAACTTTTCATAAAAACTCTATTTAATAATTAAACCATACTATTCAAAGTCATCGTAAATCAAGTATTTTTTTCTAATTAATTTAAACTTCTCAAGCTCCTTTTGGTAAGTTTCCCTAATTTGAAATCCATTTGCCCCACCTTTAATTAAATTCATAATCTTATCTGTACCGGCCAAAAGATTGAAAAAATCATTTTTATTAAAAAAATCTATAGCCTCATTAGACATCTTAAAACTTTTTACCAACCAATCAAAATTCAATGCACTGATATTTCTTAAAGAATCCAAACTTAATGTCCTTAAATCTTTTCCAAAACATTCTATCTCTTTGTACTTTGGATATTTAGAGCCGTAGGAAGATTTAGGAGTAAATTTAAATAATTTAGAATCAAAATATGGTGCTCCATACAATTGAAAAGGAGAATCAGTTCCTCTTCCAATACTAACATTAGTTCCCTCAAAAAAACATAGAGAAGGATACAAATAAACACTTCTCATATTGGGTAAATTTGGCGAAGGAGGAATAGGTAAATTATATTTCATTAAGTGGGTATAGTTCAAGCATGGAATTACTTCTAAAGAACACTTTACAGAGTCTTTAAGCCAGCTTTCACCATTTATCATTTTAGCATATTCCCCAATAGTCATTCCGTGAACTACAGGAACTTTATGCATTCCAACAAAAGATTTAAACTTTGGATTGAGAATTGGCCCATCTACATAAAAACCATTCGGATTAGGTCTGTCAAGTAAAATTAATGGAATGCTATTTTCTGCACAAGCCTCCATAACATAATGCATACTGCTTATATAGGTGTAAAACCTAACTCCTACATCTTGCAAATCAAAAAGAATTAGGTCTATATCCTTTAAGACTTCTTTGGAAGGTTTTCTTCTACTTTTCCCATACAAGGAATATATAGGCAACCCAGTTTGTAAATCAATTTCATCTCTAACTTTGGCACCAGCATCTGCATTTCCTCTAAATCCATGTTCTGGAGAAAAAACTTTAACAATGTTAACTCCTTCATTTAAAAGTATGTCTACTAGATGATCATTTTTAATCTTAGAAGTTTGATTGGCGACAAAACCAATACGCTTGCCCTTCAATTGCTGAAAATAAAGAGAGGTTCTTTCAGCTCCTACAATTATTGACTCTGATTGGCAGATGGCATTGAAAGTATTTAGGAAAAAAAATAATAATAAATACTTAGTTAATATAAAATATTCTTGAAAATGTTGAT
>CENJ01077660.1_pt1 | contig 18214 bp, 21 predicted proteins | sample 356161 | NCBI WGS metagenome assembly CENJ01 (sample SAMEA2619531, study PRJEB7988) | marine metagenome | biome: marine biome (ENVO:00000447); feature: surface water layer (ENVO:00002042); material: "saline water (ENVO:00002010), including plankton (ENVO:xxxxxxxx)" | depth 5 m
GAGGAGGAAAAAGCCGAAGAAGCCCAAGACGTAAAAGCCGTAAAGGACGTAAAAGCCGCAAAGCTAAGCGCAGAACCGCTAAAGTAGGAAGCAAAAGTAATCCATACAAAAATAAAACCGCTTGCATGAAAGGACGTAGAAGTGGAAAAGTTTTCTTTAAAAGAAAAGGACGTGTAGTTTCTATGAAGAAAAAGAAATAAATTAATTAGTGTTTTTATTTAAATATTTAAATTTAAATAAAATATAATGAAAACAATAATATTTGGTAGTGACCACTCTGGAGTTAAATTAAAAAACTTTTTAACATCAACACTTAGCGTTGATTTCGATATTAATATAGTTGATTTAGGGACATTTACCACTGAAAGTTGTGATTATCCTGATTACGCAAAAGAAGTATGCGAATCTGTATTAAGCATGGAAAATTCTTTAGGTATTCTTATATGTGGAACTGGAATTGGTATGAGTATAGCTGCTAATAAGATAAAAAATATACGATGCGCTAATTGTTGTACAGAATATATGGCAGCTATGGCTAAGAAACATAATGACGCAAATGTTATATCTATTGGAGCTCGTACAACTTCGGATAATCTTGCGTTTGATATAGTTAAAATATTTATAAATACAGAATTTGAAGCAGGAAGACATAAACGACGTATTGATAAATTGAAACAATTACATGTTAATTCCAAAAATCTATGCTAACTGTATTAGCATTTAAAAATTTGTTGTCTATAATATTTTCTATATTTGTAATAAAATATTTTTTACTCACAATTATTTGATTTTCACTTTTACACTTTTTACAATATAATTTATATAAATTGATATAATTGATATTTGTTTCTTCTTTATCAAAAGTTAATTTTTTTAATATTTCAAAAATTGATTTTTTCTTATCCCATAAGTGACAAATCACGCCAATAATATATTTTTTTTCATGTATTTGTATTTCTTTATAAAAATGATTAATAACGTGTCTTATTTTACGTTCTGATAAAAAATATTTTTTATAATCTGAATGAGGACCAAAATTATAACTTCGTAACCAATTAAAATATATATCTTTCATTTCACTGATTTCTATACATTCATCTAAGTTTTGTTTTACATTTGCTTCCCAAAATTTTTTAAAGCATTCTACATATAAAATATGTATACTGGTACATTTCATAAAAGCATCTTGTTCTTTGTTCCATTCAAATTTTTTTTGTAACTCTTCTTTTAATGTTTTTTGATATAATGGCACAGGTATATTTTTTTTTTTCAACCAATCTTTCCATATATATACCATATCTTCCCAAGATATTTTTAATTTTTCATCATTAGAAATAAAATCAGAAACAAAATCATCTACTATAGTTTTAGCATTTTTATCCATCAAATATGTTATCGTTTCATTTAAACTACTTTTTTCTTCAATTAAATATTTATCTGCGTCACCATATTGTTCGGAGTAATGACACGCAACTGCTATAAAATCACAATAATGTTTTTTTAACATTTGTTCCCATGATTCTGTCATTAATATACTATTATCAAATTCAATAATTCTACATAAACTATAATTATGTGAATGCCATTTATATTTAATATTTTTAATACAATTGGTTCTTCCTAATATCTGACATATATTTAATTCTACATAATCAATAAAATCTTTAGATTTTTCTGGCAATAAATAAATTTTATCTTGATTTTTCTTTAATATACAATCTCCTATTATTGTTAATATATATTTACAATATGGCTTTGATAAACAAAATACACTCATATATTTTAAAATGTTTTGTATTGTGTAAGAATCTGGTATACTTGTTAATATACTTTGTTTTTTTATAGAAAATATTATTTTATTTTTTAAGGTTTGTTTTTGTTGAGGTGTAACAATATGATTATGTGAAACTGTATTTAATATACTATATAATATTGCGTCTTCTTTTATAATTTCATATTTTTTACCATCATAAACAATAAATGTGTCATTTGTATCTATATAAAAATATTGCTTATTTGGATTATTTATAAAATTTAATACAAAATTTTTCAAATCTTTTCTTAATTTACCACTATGCCTTACTTGATATTGATTCAAAAAATCTACAAATTTATTTTGTATGAAGTTTTCTATTGATGAATAATAATTATCATCATCATAAGACGGATCATAATGATGTTCTATCAATTCGTTTATTTTTAATGTAATTTTATTCATTAACTAAATATGTATTTTATTTTTAAGTTAATTATTTATAGAGTATTTTAAATAAGTATTTAAAGATTACAAGGTAAAATTATTATATATATGCCAAATGTTCTTGAAATAAAAACAGTTCAAATTGCACCTTTTCGAACATTAATGACTGCTTTAAAAGATATTTTACTTGAAACGAATATCACATTTTCACAAGAAACCACTGATGAAAAAGGTAATATAATACCAGCAGGTATACGTATTATAAATATGGACAAATCACATACTATATTAGCGCATTTATTTTTAGACGCAGTTAAATTTGAACATTATTATTGTAAATATCCTAAAATTATTGTTGGTGTGAATATGTTTCATTTATTTAAGTTAATTAATACTATTGATAATGATGACACACTAACTATTTATATTGATGAAGAATGGTATAGTGATGGTGTAGTTGAATTTTTAGGCTTAAAATTTGAAAATGGTGATATTCAACAATGTAAAAATCAAGAATTAAAATTAATTGAACCTGATGATGAAGAGTTAGATTTACCTAAAAATATTAGTTTTTCTTCTATAATAAACTTACCATCACAAGATTTTCAAAAAATAATTCGTGATCTTAGTAATATTTCTGAAAGATTGGAAATCAAGTCAGTTGGTAGTGAGTTGATTTTTAAATGTAAAGGACCTTTTGCTACGTGTACTGTAAGGCGTGAAGAATCAGAGGGTGGTATGGAAATTATAGAAAAACCAGATAGTAATGTTATTATACAAGGTGAATTTTCATTAAAAAATCTAGGATATTTTATAAAATGTACAAATTTATGTAGTTCAATTGAAATGTTTTTAGAAAATGATTTGCCTGTTATTGTTAAATATTCTGTGGCTTCATTAGGTGAAATCAAATTATGTTTAGCACCATTACCACCAAATTAAAACCATGTTTTTTGTGATAAAATATTAGAGTTATATGTTGAAACCGGCCTGCTTAATGGAACTGCTAAAGTAGAAACATCATTTTTATATTTTATATATGCTTCTGCTTCACCAATTATTTGGGGGATTGCGTAATCTAAAACATGTTTGTTTAATTCATTAATTTGCATTTGAATATTGCCCGGCAAATTTCTTGAATTTTGCAGAAAAATACTCCTCATAATAATTTTAAGCGTGTCCTCATCTTGTTTACCAATTTGAAATCTTGTTCTAGATTCTTCATGAACACCTTTAATTAATTGTTGTTGTAAACTTTCAATATTTTCAACTGAAAAAAAAGCTCTTGAAACCGCATTTGCTTGCATATTTCCTGTTAAAGCTTCGTCGTATGATGTTGATTTTTTATTTAAAGGAACTTTTTCATATAAATTAAATCTATCTTTAACATTATTTCCTAATATGTTTACTCTACCGTTTATATTATTCATTATAATAAATCAATAGAAAAAATAATCTATATTTAAATATATATATAATGGAATTAGGTGGATTTCAAAAAACTGTTTTATTAGTAGCTATAGGTATTTTATCTGTATCTTTATTTGGCATTGCTGTGATTTTAATGAAAGAAAAAAGAAAAAAAGTATTTCCAAATGAAATACCAGAATGTCCTGACTATTATCAAACATTAGATTCAGGTTGTTCTTTATTATTACCATTTAATAAAGTTTCAACAAAAAGTGAAGATCCCGGTGGATGTGCAAATCCTGGAAAGATTTTCCAAACACAAGCTAAATATAAAGGTTCAAATGCCCGTAAAGAAAAATGTAAATGGGCTAAAAGATGTGGTTTAGCATGGGATGGTGTTAGCAATCAAAATTTATGTTAATTTAATAAAATTTAATTATATTAAATTAACATGAAATATTTAGAAACTTTACCTGATGATATAAAAAATCATATTATGAAATTTATTCCTAATTATTTTATGCGTTATGTGAATAAATTTTATGCTTCAATTCATAAAAATTACTTGACAGATATATTAAAAGATTGTCCAAATAATTTAATTCGTTCTATTATTCGTAAAGATGATAATATGTGTTTAAAAATGGCTATTAAGTTAAATTACATAAAATGGAATAAAACTAAAAAAATTAAGTACAAAACCCATAAATTCCCCAATTTTTATTATTATGTTAGATTCTTATGTCAATTTTATAATGCTAATAAGTGTAAAGAAACAATGATAGAATTTGAAAAAAAGAAGTATATATATGAAATTACGAGATGCGAAAAAAACAAAATATATAAAAAATCATGGTTTAAATAATATAAAAACATTATTATTATTAATATAGTTATGTTTGTTTATTTTTATTCTATCCAAATGAAAGATAAATTTTTGAGAATAACAGGATATAGTGAAGCACTAGAACATTATTTTGATATGAAAATTAAAATAATATCTTACGAAACAGCTATGAAAATTGTAAGCACAGAAGAAAAAACAGTTGTAAAAGGTAATACAAAATTTTATTTAATAGAAACTAATTTGTTTACACAATTCATTGAACCCGAAATTTATCAAAAATTTGACTATAAAAAATATAATTTACCAGAAACAGTTTATATGATGATTATTAGTTTATTAACTTGTCGATTATAAGAATTTATATTTTATATGATAATTACTATTATTTAAATAATAACCATTTTGTTTTTTGTTAAATTTGTGCTTTTGTAATAATAAATTTGTATAAGGGTTATTTATATCAAAAATATTTAAAATTTTTTTTGGTTTATGCAATACACGTATATTAATAGCTCTTCTATTTGAAAATTTTATAAATGGATCACTACAATGGTAAACCAATGGATTCATTAAAAATATATCTCCTATATCACAATTTAAATATTTTATTTTTGGGTTCAATTCAGATAAATTATCTATTTTTTGCACTACTTTTTCTGAAAAAAAACTACCACCATTTTCTATTATTTTGATATTATTTTTTTTTATTGAAATAACTTTTGAACTATCAACATCGTTTGTTTCTAAAATAAACATATTTCCACGTGGCTGTATTTTTTTATCTTTCTCTAGTAATATCCAAATTTGAAATCCATTGTTTTCTTCAAATGTAGACCATTGAACATCAGTGTGAAAAAATGGAAAATAATTTCCAGAAACGTTTAACAAATCAACATATATTAAATCATCAATATTTATATTCTTACCGTTTAAATGAATATTATTTAATATTGTTTTCATTAACTTATCAATTGTCTTATTAGAAACATTTGTTTTTTTTAATTCATTTATCATATTTTTATCTAATTTGTTTTTTAAAATAGTATATTGATTTTTACTTTTTCTATCTATATTTATATTATTATTTATATAATCAATATCTCCTAGATAATATGGTTTTATTATTTTATCAAAATTATCAACAAAATATTTACCTTTATAAAGATTTATACGATTGCTTATTTGTTTTAAATAAAAATAATAAATATTTTTATGATGATATTTCATAACATATGAATAAAAAAAATATAATATTATAATTATTGGTATCCACATTGTATTATAAATTATAAAGATTTTATTATATAAACATAATATACGCATTATAATATAAATGGAACAGCTAAATTTAAATGTATTGTTAAATAGATTAGAAGAAGAAAAAAACTTAATTGAATATTTGAAATATTTTGAAGAAAATAAGAAGAATTTATTAACAAAACGCGGTGTTTATATTTATGGAGCACCAGGAATAGGAAAAACGATTTTTGTAGAAAACATACTAAAAAAATTAAATTATGATATTATTAAATTTGATGCTGGGGATATAAGAAATAAAATGGTTATTGATACAATAACTAAGCAATGTATGTCAGATAAAAATATTATTTCTATGTTTCATAAAAAAACAAAACAAATAGCAATTATTATGGATGAAATTGATGGTATGAATAGTGGAGATAAAGGAGGTATTAATTCATTAATTAAATTAATTAGACCAAAGAAAACAAAAAAACAAAAAAAAGAAGATACAACAATGATACCTATAATTTGTATAGGTAATTATCATATTGATAAAAAAATAAAAGAAATGATGAAAGTATGTATTAAAATCGAACTTAAAACACCAACAACACAACAAATAAAAAATATAGTTCAATTAATCATGCCAAAATTAGAAGCTGATTTATTAGAAAATATGGTAAGATTAATACAGGGTGATTTGCGAAAATTAAAATCTTCATATAATATTTATAATAATCAACAGAGTATATTGAAAAATCAAATAGTTAAAAATATGTTTCAACCAAAACATTACAATGAAGATACTAAACTAATAACAAAAAAATTACTAAATAAATATTACAATATTAATCAACATCAAACAATTATGAATGAGACCGATAGAACTAGTGTTGGTTTACTATTTCATGAAAATATTATTGATATTATTGAAGATTGTGATAAAAAATATAGTATACCATTTTATGAAGAAGTATTAAATAATATTTCTTTTTCTGATTATATTGATCGAATAACATTTCAAAAACAAATATGGATATTTAATGAAATGAGTTCTTTAAATAAAACTTTTTATAATAACTTTTTATTACATAAATTTTTACCTAAAAAAAAGCACTATGATCCAGCTGAAGTAAGATTTACTAAAGTTTTAACAAAATATTCTACAGAATATAATAATATGTTGTTTATACAAAATTTATGTAGGCAATTAAATATGGATAAAAATGATATGTTTAGTTTTTTTTTAAACCTAAGAAACAATAAAGAACACGAAGATATAATCGAAATGTTTAATGATAATTATGAAATAGGTAAATTAGATATTAACCGCATTTATAGATATATTGATAATTATACTGTAATAAAAATATAGAATAAATAATTATACATTTAATAATTATTTATTTCTTAATAGAACTTAGATATTTGTTTATACTATTTGCTTTTCTATCTCCTTTATATTCATCTACTTTATCATTTTTATCATCTACTAAAATAATAGATGGAAAACCTCTTATAGTAAATTTTTCAACTAAATCTGGTTTTTGTTTTCTTTCATAATCTTCTAATTTAATATGTGAAGTATTTGTTGATTTTAATTTATCCCATTCTGGTTTCATACTTTCGCAGTGTGGACAACCATCCATATGAAAAAATATTAATTTTTTTGCCTTCTTTAATGATTTCTTACCAAAGAAACCTTCAATCAAATAATTTCGGTAATTCCAATTACCCCACATTAATCCCTTATAAATATATCTTCCCACATAAAATATAAATATTACAGTTATAATTCTAACTATAATATGTCTTTTTTTAAAGTCTCGTAATAACGCACCTATTGATTTTTTTAAATCTTTCAACATTATAATATATTTAAATATATTATTTTTTCTAAAATAAATTATTGATTAATATAAAATTCTCTCATTTCTCTATTTTTAATAAAATTTTTCACTTTATATCCTGTTTGTTTTACAAATTTGGGATTAGGATTAACCAATAATCGCCTTTTATCAAACGTATTATTATCATGCGCAAAAACTAAAATACTTTGTCTTGGGTCTAATTGTACAAATGGGATCGTATAATTTTTTAAAAATTGTTTTTCTTCAGCCATTTCTGCTTCATCGTCATATTTTGTTTCTTTTAATAATTCTCTTTTAAAAGCAAATGTTCCTGCTGTTGCGTGTCTATGTCCATATGGACCAAATTCCCAAATTTTTGCTGTATCTTTAAAATAAATATGAACAATACTACTACCTGAACATAAAGCTTCTTTTTTTGCCGCCAATTTTGAAACCGCGTGTGATACTCTTGTAGGTGGGTAGTAATCGTCATCATCCATATAAACAATAATGTCTCCGGTTGTTTTTTCATGCATTAAATTTCTTTTTTTTCCTAATTTCATTTTTTCTGGATAATAAAAATATTTTACACCTGGAACATCTTTAAATAAATCTTCTACTTTATCTTCACCATCATCAATTACAATCCATTCAATTAATTCTTGAGGATAAGTTTGATTTAAATAACATTTAATTAAAAATGGTATAAATTTACGTCTGTTATATGTAGGTGTACATATGCTTACCGTTTTTCGTCCGGATCCACCATTGTTTACTTTTCTTTTGCTTTTTTTTCCCATTAATAAACAATTTATGGTTATATTATTAAGTTATTTTAAATTAAAATAAATTGAAAATAATTTGTAGAAATATTATTACTATAATTAAACAATGAAACTAGAACAAATAAAAGCAGAAAAAAGAATCCTTGAAAATATATATGGCATGGATATGTCTATATTAGATAAATTGGATTTACACGTAACAATCAATGGAGGATTATCTACAGAAGAACTTATTAAAACAATTGATTACCATAATTTCACTGAGGAATCTTTTAATTATTTAATAGATATAATTAACAAGCATCGTTGTACTTATAATGGAGTTGGACCATTTCTATTTCGAGATGGAGGTTGGCATAATATAAGAGAAAAGAAAATTGATGTTATTAAAAAATTAACCGAAGAAAACATGAGATTAAAAAAAGATATAGAAGATTTGAAAGAAATATTAGAATCTAGGGAAGAATTTATAAAAGATCATTGTGCGTAGACAATTAATTCAATAATTTCGCTATAAAATTTCTCTTTTTTGTTTTATTTTTCCTTTTCTTTTTTGTTTTTTTTGTTTTTTTCTTCTTAGGTTTACTATTCTTTTCACCAGGATTATATTTTAAAAAATAAAATTCCCATTCTTTTCCACCTCTTTTATTTTTTAATTCTTTAAATTTTTTTGATTTTTCTAATCGTATGTCTTCCAATGTTTCTTGTTTACCATAACAATCCATACTAAATCTTCTTAACAAACCTTTTTGCTTCAATCTATTTTTTTGTTGAATGTCAAATAAATATTGACACATGCATAATATTCTATCTGGATCATAATAAGTTCTATCTACAAATAAAAATGCCATATAAAAACTTAATAATGTATCTAATGTTGCTATTTTTATTTTTTTTTTATTTTGTGTTATAACATTATAACTATGACAAGCTAATGGTTCATAAATAAAAACTACAGTTTCATCATTTATTGTTACTTCATAATGTTTGGCAATAATTTCACCTACTCCTGGATGTTCGTATATTTCTACATTTTTATAATCATTACTTTCCAAATGTTCTTTTAATAAAAACGCAGATTGTTCTGGTTCTTCAGATAAAACATCAAAATCAGGTATTTCTGGTATTTTTTTATTTTCATAATTTCTTAACGTTTTAAAATAATTTTTATGAGCAAAAGCACCGAAAAACACTAAACCCTGATTTATCAAATTTTCTTTTACTAAATTAAATAGTTCTGAAAAATCTTTCTCCACATAGTCATCAACATCAAAAATTCGTTGTATCATTTCAATATTACAACCTTTACTTTTTAATGGATAATTATTGTTTAAAATTGTTAATCGTTTCAATACTTTTTCCCATCTTTCTGTATTGCCTTCTGGTCTCGATAATTCTAGAAACATTAACATTCTCAAGTAATCTGGTGGACAATAGTAAATACCACCAATTTTTTTTCCTTTTTCTTTTAATTTTTGGTATAATGATTTTTCGATGTTTGTAATATCAGCAACAGGAATAAAATTAACAAACACTTTAAATGTTCCAGCATGAACACCAGCTTTTGCTTCTACTTCGCTAAAACCTGCTTTATGGTATATATCTGCTAATTTTTTTGCGTCATTTACAGGATCTGGTGAAAAGAAATCATAATCAGGCAATTCAATAGATTTATCATAAAATTGTTCATCTATAGGTAGAATATTATTGATTGCTGTTCCTCCATAACAAATACGTTTGGTAGTAATTAAAAATTTTTCTACTATTTTTATTATTTCAATAATTTCAGGATTATTCATTTGTTTTTTTTTTGTATTTGTTGTTATTCTATCAACAGCACTTCTTAATATTGTTAACTCACACTCGTGAAATGACATTTTTCTTGTACAAGACATAATATATATTATATTAATAAAATATATTATGTTACATGTCTCCAGGTATTTTCATCATTTTATCTACTGTTCCTGAATTAACTTGTTTTTCCACCGATGGGTCCATTTCACTACTCATACCTAAACTCTTACTTTGTTCTTTATCTTTTCTAACCTTGACATCCCACATTCTTAAATTATCTGGTTTCAATATAAAAGCAGACGATGCTTTGTTAAATTTATTACAATATGCCTTTATATCATTAGAAATATCACCATTTGATAATCCTAGACAAACTGAACCAACGCCTTGTTTGTGACAATATTCAGCATTATTATAGTTAATACTATCACCCTGGTCCATTTCGTCTGGAATACATATTGTTAGATGTCTTTTACAAGCATCCTTTAAACTTTCTAAATTATGATTATTAATTATGTCTTTCGTCATTTTATATAATTCTGTTCCTTTACCGTTTGTTAAATTTATATAATCTTTAAAACTAGAATTAAGCATAGCTGATTTATCATCATCATGGCAAATTATACAAACACGACCCATTAAGTTTGTAATTTGTTCTTGGTTTAATAATTCACTATTTCCTTTTGCAACAGTATGTTTTGTCCATCTTCTATTGTTAAAGTGACTTTTAACTTTATAAGCCATTCGTTCATATATATTTTTGTTTTTGGTTTTAATTCTAAATTGTAAAAATAAAGGATCACTATTGTTTTGTGATATACCGCTCCACGCCATTTTATTTATACTACTAAATACGGTTCCAAGGTCTAAATGATTAAATGTTCCTTTTTCGCTATAATTATTATTATCACTTACGGCAACAACTGGTTTTCCATCAAATGAAAATATTTCAAAATCTAAAAAACGAACCCCACGGCCAATAACATGTTCTAATATTTTTTCGTCTACAAAATTATTATGATAACCACCACCAGCACAAGAATTAAAACTACTAAACACAAAATAATCTCTTAATTTTCCTTTTTCACCAGGAAGAGCTCCTATCCCCTGTAATTCTGTTTCAGGCATTTGATATTCAAATAACGAATAATTAAGTTTTTTTAAATTTAATATTTTTATTAACCATGTAAATGTTTTCCATACTAATAATACAGCAATTACTATTGCTATTAGAAAAACACCATACATATCATTTAAACTAAAATCCTCAGCACTTAATATTTCAGCCATTATATATATATATTAATTTAATATTTTCTATAAGATTTAATTAAATTATCATTTTAAAATAATTACATATTTTATATCAAATGCCCGGAGGTTTAATGAATATCGCTTCGTATGGGAATGAAAATCTTATTTTAACAGGAAATCCAAAGAAAACTTTTTTCAAAACAACTTATCATAAATATACCAATTTTGGTATGCAAAAATTTAGAATAGATTATAAAGGATTAAGAACATTAAATTACAAACAAGAAACAGTTATGGACTTTAAAATTCCTAGATATGCTGAACTATTAAATGATACATATATCGCAATAACTATGCCAGATATTTGGAGTCCTTTTCATTTTGATAGTAATAATCATCCACGACCTTTAGAATTTAGATGGGTTGAAAATTTAGGTGCGATGATGATTAAAAATATAGAGATTCATAGTGGTGGAAGCATACTTTCACGTTACAGTGGAGAATATTTACATTGTTTAAAAGAACGTGATTTTAATGAAACTAAAAAAAAAATTTGGGATAAAATGACAGGCAATATATCCAAATATAATAATCCTGCTTTAAAAAATAACAATACAAACATGTATCCAAATGCGTATAAATCAAGTGATATGGATATAGAACCTTCTATTCGTGGAGATAGATTATATATACCAATAGGTTCATGGTTTTCTAATAATTCAAAATTATCATTACCTTTAGTTGCTTTACAATATCAAGAAATATTTATAAGAATTACTTTTAATCCAATAAAAGATTTGTATACTATTTTAGATGTTGAAAATATGGATATGGAAGAAGGATATGCTCATAGAATATGTCCAAATGTAAATAATCCATTACATCAATTATGGAGATATATTCAACCACCTTTAAATAAAAAAGCTACACTTTATGCGAATTCAAGGGTTGATTGGAATGCCGATGTACATTTAATTGGAAATTATATATTTTTAAGCAATGATGAACGTAGATTTTTTGCTCAAACAGAACATAAATATTTAGTAAAACAAGTATATGAATATGAACATTTAAACTCAACCGGTTCAAGAATTGTTGATATAGAAAGCAATGGTATGGTTTCTGGTTATATGTGGAGATTTAGACGAAGTGATGCACATATGAGAAATGAATGGTCAAATTATACAAATTGGCCTTATAAAAATGTTATACCAATACCAACTGATTTAAGTGGTATAGATTTTTATAATCCATTTAACTATGAAATTACAGGTAATTTAAATGACGCAAATAGAAAAATGATTTTGGAAGATATGGCAATTTTAGCAGATGGAACATATAGAGAGAATCTCATGAAATCAGGTATATTTAATTATATTGAAAAATATATTAGAACTGATGGTTGTGCTGAAGATGGATTATATGTTTATAATTTTTCAGTAAATAGTAAAAAAAATGATTATCAACCATCAGGTGCTTTTAATACATCCAAATTTCAATATATAAGTTTTGAATTTAATACTATTCAACCTCCTGTAAATCCTGAAACAAATGATATTTCTGTTATTTGTGATGATGATGGTGAGATTATTGGTGTTAGAAAAAACGTTTTTGATTTAAATGAATATAATTATGATTTAAAAATTTTTGAAGAAAGATATAATGTTATTGTTATTAAAAGTGGTAATATTGGTTTATTGTATGCTCGTTAAATATAATTAATTTATAAAAATTATATTTAAAATAAGTTGAATAATGAATTGTATGCGGCTGGTTTTTTATTTGGATCCTGTGGGTGATAATCTTTTGTATATGGATCACCATATAATTGTGCTCCTACACGATTTTCATATAAATAATTACCATATTTTTCATCATTTAATTTTGGATTATTACTATACATATTACTGGTTGATCTATTTATATTTTGTTTTGGTTGTCCCATGCTATTATAAGGTGTTTCATTCTCATTCGCTAATCTATTTACACCCATTGTATTATTTGAACCAGCACCATTTCTTGATTTTTGTAAAGCAATTAATTCGTCTGGAGTAAATTTACGATTTAAAGCACTATGTTTTTTCAATCCAACCCCTTCTTCATCTACTTCAATTAATTCTTTACCGCAATCTCCACATTGTTTAGAATAACGACAACCATCTCTTTCTAAAATATATGGTTTTCCAGCACCACTCTGGTCATAATTAACATAATCTTTATCATATTTATTCATACAACGATAAGGGCAATGTCTATAATATTTTTTTCCATCTGCTGTTTCTTTTGTTATTATTTTGCTTTCACAATTGCCTGTAATAAATACTGGTTTTAAACAATTTTTGGCGCACTCTTGAATTTCTGACTCTGCACTATCTGGTTGGGTTGTGTCTTCATTTTTTGGTTCAGTTATTTGTATACCAAATATAAACTCTGTAGTTTCTTTATCTAATTCTGTAACGGACTTACCATCATTATCTTTTACAGGTTGGTTGTTTTCATCAAACATCATACTTTTAACCTGATCATAATTAGTATCTGGTAAACCGTTATCTTTTAATATTTTTAATAATTCAACTGTTTTTATTTTTTCATTGGTTTTAAAATGATTCCACAATATTTTATTTACTTTTTTGTTAAAGTCATCTTTTTCTTTTTGACTAAATCCTTCAACTACTTGATAAAAATATCTTACAACGTCTTTTTTTATATTGTTAAATACGAATAAAAATATTACCACAATAAATATATTTAATAAAAGTTTCATTTATATATATTATTTTAATATTATTTTTTACAATAAAGCATTGTTGTAAAATCGCATACACTCATATTTTCTTTTAGTGCCCATAACCACATAAATAACTTCAAAATCATTATTATTATAAAAACTAATATCGTGTTAAATGCTAATGTAATATTCTTTTTTTGTTTAACATCTAATAATATTATACCAAATATCATAATAAATATTAATTCAATAAATACCATAATAAAAATATGCATTGTTATATATTAAATAAATATAATATAGTCTATTCCTAAATTAAATCATTATAATTATTTTATTATCTCTTAAGTATGTATCATGGCAATAGATACTGCTAGAATTGAAGCTATAGGAAATATTGTTAAAAATGCTTTATTAAATTCATTAAAAAAAATAAGACAAGTATTATTGTATTTTTTTTTAGCATTTAGTAATATTTATTTGATAAAACATATGATTATATCATCCGATAGTCCAGATTATCAAGAAAGTGCCGCCATTCATTATGATACAAAAAAGGCTCCATATGATGGACCTGATCCTTCAAAATTACCCACACCATATGATATGCAACAACCTCCAGATCAACGAAGTGGAAATCCAACTGGGGGAGATATGGTTGCTGAAATACAACGTTCTGCTGTTGGTGGTGCTATGAAAATATTTTATAGCATGCAAAATACGATGAAGAAATATTTAGGTGGTAGTGTTGGTAAAAAAAAATGTCCAAGCGATATAGCACCAGATCCTAATAAAATTAAAAAACAAGAAACGAACGCTTTATGGTTTAAACTATTATTAATTAGTTTGTTTTTACCATTATATTCATTTTTTGGTATTATGATTTCTTGTTTTATTGCTTTTATTATGCCATTTGTTTCCTTTTGGAAATACAATAGTAGTCCTCATTGGGGCGATGATGAAACAACTGGAAAACCTGGATATAGTGAAATGATAGGTGAAACAGAAGATGATAGTTTACCATCAAAAATAGGTTCAGCAATTAAAGCATGTTTTGTTGGTAAACTATTTCTAGCACATTGGATGTTCACTATATTTAAATGGTTTATGGTTGGTATTATTTTTGGTGTTGGTGATTTCATGTACGTTTTCATTAAATTATTGCTAGTTCTAATGATATCTCCATTATTTGATTCATTCAATAGTTGTTTACCTAATAATAGGTTATTTTTCCCAAATATATTCTGGTCTTTTAGAAACGTTATTTTAATGATTATTAATTTACTTATTATATTTAATGCTATTGATCAAGGATTGCCAGGTGAATGGATAACAGGATATATCGCAGCATTGTTGATAATATATTTTAAATTTATGAAAGGAGGTAATAAAAATAAAGGTTTGAACAGACGAGAAGTTGCTACATTAAATTTATCGTAAATAAATAATATAATAGTTATCATATTATTTATTAATATTCAGGTTTATGTCTTTTAAAAATACAACCATGAGTTGATAATCCTTCTATATTCCTCATTTCATTGGGATTTTGATACATTAAATCTGTAGTCCATACTTTTATTATACAAAATGCCTTTTTAGGTGATATTGTAATACCCGTAATTTTTGACATCAATGTTTTGTTACTAGATAATGTTTCTCCTAATAGTGAATAACTTAATTTTTTCCATATTTCACTAACTTTCTTGTTGTTTACTTTAAATGAAAAACAACCTCCTTTACGATTTTTTGGGTCTTCCCATGAAGGAAATATATTTTTTCTCATTAAAAATAACATACAATTTTTGACCATTGCTTCAGGAATAATATTATACAATGAAACTATTTCTTCAATGTTTGAAATTTCTTGTATAGGTATATAACTTTTGTTCGACCAATCAGTTACATGTGGTAAATGTGCCCACAGAACCCATTTATCAGATAAAGTATGAGTCGATATTTTACTATTTTCCATTACTGCTGAATTTGAGGTCATATTATGTATTATAATTACATCAATTTTTTAAATACGTTTTGCAATAAATATATTAACATGCGTCACTGTTTATCTCGTAAGTATTGTTTGTTAATAAAACACTATCGTATCTTTTTAATTCATTCATTTTTATATTTGTGTCAATAATATCTAATTTATAATCATTATTTAATTCAATGTTGTAAAAATAATACAAATACCATTTTAAAAATGTTATATCTAAAATCTGATTCCCATTTACATAAAATTTTTCTAAATGTTCATTTATATCAATTGATTCGTCGTTATTATGTAATAATATCTGAATAAATGGTTTTTCAATCGTAACTATATCATTCAAATATTCTAATTGCTTTGTTTTTGGAATATCTAAAAAGTATTTTATATCAATTTCTTTCCAATATTCTTTATTGTCAATCATTTTTGATATGTATACAATTTTTTCACTTTCATCTATATGTTGTTTAATGGCTTTGCATGTTAATAATTTATCAAATGTATATTTTTTATTATACGTATTTTTTTTTTCATTTATTATTAATGTATTCCATTCATGTTCCTTTTTTTCTGATGATTCATTAACAATATTATTGTTTGTTTCTATGTAAATTTCTTTGATTTTATCACGTAATATTAAACTCTGTTTTGTAACTTCCCACGAAGCATCGTAAATAAAATTTTGTGTTCGTTCAGGATTTATAACGTACGAAACGCCAAGAAATAAACCTCCTAAACATACCGTATTAAATAAATAATAACCAAGTTCGTAAATCATTATTATTTATACTAGACAAAATAAATTTAAGTTATTTATGAATAATTTATTACTAAAGCTCCCAAATCTTTCATTTTACCTAAAAAATCTGTTTTTTGTTTATCATCCAATTTTAACATTGTATCAGCCTTTAAATCATTATGACATTTTACTCTTTTTTGTAAATTTAATATTTTCATACACTTTTCAACACCTTCTTTAAAGAATGTCGCTACTTCTTTAACACCTATGGTAGACAATACCTTTTCAATTGTGTAATTATTATATTTTTCTGTAAACATTGGGTCTGTTGTTGGATTTGCTTTTAATGGAGAACTTGGATTTGAACTAACTAAATCATCCATCCTTGAAGCAAATTCTATTCCTTTTTCAGGTGTCATTTTAAACATTATATCTTGTAATGCTTTTGTATAACATTTATCCATATCTTTTGGTTCTTTCATATCTAAACATTCACTTGCTTTTTTCTCAAAATGTTCAGCTACTGAATCATCTGCTAAATTTTTTAAAATGCTTTTAACCATTGTAATATGCATTTTTGCGGTTCTAATATGCGATTGTCTTTCTTTTTCTACTTGTTGATCTTTTTCTCTTTCTTCTAAATCTTTATTGTTTGGTCTTAAAAAAGGATTTTCAAAATGTGCTTGTGCATGTTTTAATAAAAACTTTTTATGTTTCAATTGTTCCATATCATCAGACCCAACAACTGATGCTGCTATTGATTGTGTTTTTTTATTTACTGCTTGTTTAATCGATGTTTCTTTATTTTGTGTTTTTTGTTCTTCATTTTTTTTTACTTGTTCTTCTCTTGTATCTAAAATTTTTGTTTCTCTGTCATATACTTGTAAACGACCAGATGATGGATCTAATCCAAACATAACTAATAAAATACTAACAATTACGGTCATAAATATAAATGGAACAAAAACAATAACCCATGATACTATGCCTAAACCATTAGCACATAGACTATTTAATAAAACAACAAATAGTAATGATATTAATAATTTAAACATAGCCGTATTATATTGTCCTTTTACTGTATCTATAACTATCTGAGTTACAGAAAAAACTAAATATACTAATGCTGGTGGACATAATGTTGAAAACGCCATTTATATTATATTGTGAAAAAAATACCATCTTTAAAATATCCAACTTTATCTCCACAATCACCATCAACTAAATATTCATATACCTTACCATTTATCCTATCATCTGTATAATATAACTTACCTTTTATAGTAACCTCTTCTACTTCTATATCAATATCAGTGTCTTCTTCTTCCTCTTTCTCTTCCTCTTCCTCTTCCTCTTCCTCTTCCTCTTC
>CENJ01150260.1_pt1 | contig 18213 bp, 15 predicted proteins | sample 356161 | NCBI WGS metagenome assembly CENJ01 (sample SAMEA2619531, study PRJEB7988) | marine metagenome | biome: marine biome (ENVO:00000447); feature: surface water layer (ENVO:00002042); material: "saline water (ENVO:00002010), including plankton (ENVO:xxxxxxxx)" | depth 5 m
TTTAAAACACTGTAAGAAGCCTGAAACTTTCCAACATCAGTAGAGTTCTCTGATGTAAATTTACCCTCTTCATTAGAAACTAACATTCTTGAAAAATCACTATCTAAAGAATAATTGTTAGATATCACATCTAGAGGAAGATAAGAGTAGAAAAGAGGGGTTCCATCAATTTTAAATATTGAATATTCAACACTATGAATTCGTGTTATTTCTTCAAAATCAGATTGATAATCTTCCCAAAGATCATAATTTTCTGAAAGATTGTATTTATTTACTATATAGTTTATCTGTCTTTTTAATTGACTTTCCTTTCTTTCTTGTCTGTATGAGTTATACTGGTCAGACTCTGTTCTATACTGATAGTATGTCGATCCAAGAACAAGCAAAGTTGCTGTAAATACCAATAGAATCATTGAGATAAATATTCTCAATCTCAATGACATTTTATTCTGGAACATAACTAATCAATTATTTACAGAGTAAATATATTAAAAGTTTTGCCACAAGGTAAGTGACTAACTATAAATAGATAGACAAGTGACAAAAATAAAAATCGTAAAATTAGATGCCTATGAAAGATTAATCAATAACAACGTGATCACCACATATATTATTAACTTCAACCTTCACATTATGTTTTGCACAGACTAATGACTCTGTCATGTTTGTACAATTTACGCATGTATTAACTGTTTGAATCATCTTTATATTTTTTATAAAATTAGTGCAAATAAACCTTAGAATGATTATAAATTACTCATTTACAGTAATTTATAATGGTTATAAATAAGATATCAATATTCTATGTGAAGTAGTTACTACACCTTTTATCAAATTCTAATAAATCATTTTTATTAAAATCAATAAATAAGTCGTTAGAACTTGAAATATTGTTGTTACTAAAGAAGTGAATTATATCACCATTTAAAGTAGCCTCGATTTTGTACTCTTTACCAATAAAAGAAATTTTTTCAACCTTCACTTTATACTTAGAATCTTTAACGATTTTTATTTTTTCAGGTCTAATGTAAAAATCCTTATTTTCAATTTGAATCTGATTGAGCTCTCCAAGGATTTTTGCGCAGTAACAATTTGCAGGGTTACAATACATCTCCTCTGGATTATCAAATTGTTGAGCTATTCCTGCCTTAAAAACTAGTAGCTTATCAGAAATGTCAAAAGTATCTTTAATATCATGAGTTACAAGAATAGTTGTTGTGTTGGTTTTTTTTAAAATCTTATAAATCTCATTCTGAATCTTGGATTTAATAGCAGAGTCTAGATTACTAAATGGCTCATCCATTAAAAGAAGATCAGGCTCTCTTACAAGGGCTCTTGCTATTGAAACTCTTTGTTGCTCTCCTCCTGATAATTCATGAGGAAATCTTTTCAAAAGACTGCCTAAACCCAATAATTCAGTGTAATAATCAATATTTTTAAAGTAGGATTGTTTTAAGTTTATTTTGATATTATCAAAAACATTTAAATGAGGAAATAAAGGATAATCTTGAAAAATAAAACCAATTTTTCTAAGATGTGGCTTAATAAAAACATCTTTATCATTTAGTACCTTATTGTTTAAAGTTATTCTACCTGAGTTTATTTTTTCAAGACCAGCGAGACATTTAAGGAATGTTGTTTTTCCTGAACCACTCTCTCCAATAAACGAAACAAACTCTCCTTTCTTAACAGAGAAGTCCAATTCTTTTATAATCGGATTATCCTTATTATAATACTTAACTAATTTTTGAATGTCAAGATACATCTAAACTCTTATTGATTATTTTCCTCAAAAATATTAATAATACTGAACCAAATAAAATTATAATTAAAGAGTATATAGAAGATTTTGCTATCATCTCCTCAATCGCATATTCATATGTCTTAACAGCCAAAGTATCAAAATTGAATGGTCTTAGTATAAGTGTAATTGGGAGCTCTTTTATTATATCAACAAAACATAAAATAAATGCGATATATATAGAGGTCCTATTTACAGGTAAATGGATCTTACTAAAAATTTTGAAATTTGTCATACCTAAATTTCTTCCTGTTTGATCAAATGATTCAGGATGTTTTTCAAAACTAGATTTCAAAGGAGATATTCCAACTGCCATATATCTCATTACATATGCATATACAAGTACAGTTAGTGAGCCAAACATAATTGAGATTCCAAAAATATTTGAAAATGCAGAAATAATAAGAATTAGTGATAATGCAATTACTGCTCCAGGAAGTGCGTAGGTTAAAGAAACTATTTCACTGAAAAAGAATATGGTTTTACTTTTTGATATTTTTTTAAAAAATTGAAATAGAATTGCGATTATTAAGATTATAAAAGATGAAATTAAAGCTAAAAAAAATGAATTAAATGATAAAGTAGATAACTCATTAAGATCTACTGAAGCAAATGTGTCAATGGTATTTCTTAGAATATAAATTACAGGTATAAAAAATCCAAGTAAGAAAGGAATTAAACATATAAAATAAATAAGACCCTTTGATGATTTACTTAAACTGTAATTGCCTGATGTATCATCATTTGGTTTATAATTATAATTGTATCTAGAACTTGAATATCTCTCTAGAATGAAAAAAAACGAAACAATTATTAATAAACAGACTGCAAGTATTGAGGCAGTATTAACGTCTTCCATTGAGTACCATGATCTAAAAATTCCACTTGTAAAGGTGTTAACTCCAAAATATTTAACTGCACCATATTCATTTAGAACTTCCATAATCACTAAAAAAAGACCTGAAAAAATTGATACTCTTGAAATTGGAATTATAATTTTAAAAAAAGTTTTTAGTTGAGACATCCCAAGATTCCTAGCAATTTTTATATAGTTAGATCCAATTAGAGAAAATGAGATTCTACATGCAGTATAAATATATGGGTATAAAACAAGAGCCATCAAGACTGATAAAATTTCAATTTGAAGATAGTCATGATTAAAATATGGGTAAATACTTGGATAAGACTTTCTAATTAAACTTTGCAGTGGTCCAGTGTAACTCAATATGTCACTATATGTAAATGCTATAATATAAGACGGTATAGCTAGTGGAAGAAACAAAAATATATCAAAAAGGGGTTTTGCTTTAAAATCCGAAGTTGAGATAAACCATGCTGGAATTACCCCGAGTATCAAAGAAAAAATTGAAGTAAGGATAACCAGATACAAAGTGTTAAAAGAGTAGTTAAGAAGAAGGTTGTTCCATAAATAGATAAAATTATCAAGGTTTAAACCAAAAACACTATAGATTAAGTATATCAATGGACATATTAATATAACTGAGATTATTAATGTTAATGATTTAACACTCATTATTCGAGCTTATATAATTTATTTCCAACCTGCAGTGTCAAATATACTAACCGCAGTTTTTCTCTTTTGCCCCAACATATTTAGGTCAAGTGGATCTATTTTAAAACTTCCCCAACCTTTTACAATTTGATTAGGTTCAATATTTGGTTTTACGGAATATTCAAATGTATTATTTACATATGTTTTTTGAGCATCATCACTTGTCAAGTATTTTATCAACTTAAGAGCATTAGACTTATTTGGAGAATTCTTCGCCAATGCAATTCCTGAAACATTTATGTGAGATCCTCTTTCACCTTCAGCTTGATTTGGAAAGAAAACTGATATTGCTTTGCCAGCATTAATCTCCTCTTCATTTTCTGAAGACAATAACAGTCCGATATAATATGAGTTAACAATTGCTATGTCTCCCTGGCCAGCAGCAATTGCCTTTACTTGATCTCTATCATTTCCTTTAGGGTCTCTGGCAAAATTAGAAACAAGTGCATTAGTCCAGGACTGTGTATCCTCTTCACCAAGATTAGCAACTAGTGATGATAATAAAGCTTGGTTATATGAATTAGATGAAGATCTAACTAAAATTCTACCTTTCCATTTACTATCTGCAAGACCTTCATATGTAGTTAACTCATTTTCTTGCACTCTTTCATTACTATAAACAATTATTCTTGACCTATAAGTTATAGGAACCCAATAGCCATTTTTATCTAAAAGACTTTCTGTAATTCCATCAGTCAGAGAATTATCCTTATACTTTTGTAGTAATCCCATATCAGAAGCTTGCCATAACTTTCCAACATCAACAGTTATAAATAAGTCAGCTGGACTACTTTCTCCTTCATTTTTCATTCTTTGCAAAAGTTCATCTGCATTTGATTTTAATACGTTTACTTTAATTCCAGTTTCCTTCTCAAAATTATCATACTGTAACTGATCTACATCATAATGTCTTTGACTATATATATTAACTATCATCTCGTCCTGAATCTCAGAACATCCAATTATAAATAAGAATAAAAGTGATACTATTTTTTTCATAAAAACTATTTAAGACAACAATATTAAAAAAAATACTCTTATTTAGAACTATTCTAAATAAATTATTTATATTTGAAAGGGTATAATTTAGAACGGTTCTAAATAGTGACAAATCTTAATATGAAGATTTATTATTTCTAAAGACTATTTAGGACCGCTCTAAATGTGTAAAACATGAATTAAACACAACGAAAATTATGAAAAAAATAGTATTTACCCTAACGTTAATTTCTACATTATTGTCATACTCACAAAATCAAGAACAAAATCAATTAAAAATTGATTCAATAACTGCTCTTGATGAAGTTATTATTAAACCAAATACAATACTTGGAAATAAATTTGTTGCAAAAAATAGGACTGGAGCTGCATATTTTTTATCAACCACTGAGCTAGCTGAATTTAACTTCTCTGATATTCATAGAGCATTAAATAAGATTGCAGGTATTAATTTTTATGAAGAGGATGGTTTTGGGCTTAGGCCTAATATTAGTATAAGAGGTACTTCACCTGAAAGAAGTTCAAAAATTGCAATAATGGAGGATGGTATATTAATCTCACCAGCCCCTTACAGTGCTTCATCTGCTTACTATTTTCCATCAGTAGCTAGGATGCAAGCTGTTGAAGTTCTAAAAGGTAGTAGTCAAATTCAATACGGACCATATACAACCGGCGGAGCTATAAACTTTGTTTCAACTGAAATACCAGAATCTTTCAAGGGAAAAATTACAACCAGTTATGGTAGCTTTGACACAGGTCAACTTCATTCAACATTTGGTAATAGTTTCGATAATTTTGGATATATGATTGAGTATTTAAACTATAATTCAGATGGATTTAAAGCATTAGGTAATAACTTAAATACTGGATTTGATATAAATGAAATAACATCAAAGATCAGACTTAGTAGCTCAGATCAATCATTAATATCCCAGAGTTTAGAATTTAAGTTTCATTATTATGATGAAATATCAAATGAAACTTATTTAGGTCTAACAGAAGATGATTTTGATATAAATCCTTTATTAAGATATCCCGGTTCAGAAAAAGATAAAATGGATGCAGAACATACACAGTATTTAATCACTCATCAATTAAATCTCTCTGAAAGGTTTAAAATTACATCTAATATTTACTATAACGGTTTTAAAAGAAATTGGTATAAACTCGATGATATAGTTTATAATGGAGATTCACAAAAAATTTCAAAGGTATTGTCAAACCCAAATCAATACTCAGGACATATCTCACTTGTAAGAGGAGAGTTAAATGAAACCGATAATTCTTTAAAAGTTAAAGCTAATAATAGAGAGTATTTGTCTAAAGGAGTTCAAACAAAAATTGATTATCATTGGTATGGGAAAAATGAGTCATTCAATGACTTAGAAATTGGTTTTAGGTTTCATTATGATGAAGAAGATAGATTTCAGTGGGAAGATATATATAATATAAATAATGGGTTCTTGTCACTCAGTGAGTATGGAGATAGAGGATCGCAGGGCAATAGAATAAGCTCTGCTAACTCATTTGCTTCATATATTATGTATAAATACAAATCAAAAAGATTAACGATTACCCCAGGAATAAGGTATGAATCTATAAAGTTAGAGAGAGATGATTATGGTAAATCAAATCCTCTAAGAAATAAAGATGAGGTATCAAATAGACAGAATAAGGTTTCAGTATTTATACCCGGTATTGGGATAAATTACAGCTTTAATAATAAAATTTCTATGTTTGGAGGACTACACAAGGGGTATTCACCTCCAGGAAGTTCAGTTGGACAAAAAGCTGAGGAGAGTGTTAATCTAGAGATAGGAACTAGACTATCATATAAAAACATAAATTCAGAATTGATTTTCTATCAAAATAACTATACCAACCTATTAGGTAATGATCTTGCAGCAACAGGAGGTTTTGGAGAGCAGGATCCCTTTAATGCCGGTAAAGCTTTAGTAAACGGATTTGAATTTTTATTGAGAACTAATTTATTAGAAAGTAATGAACTTTCTATTCCTTTTTCGCTTTCCTATACTCTTACTAATGCAAAATTTCAAAGCAATTTTGGAAGCACCCAAGATATATGGGGAGAAGTTAATAATGGTGATAGGATTCCATATATACCTCAACATCAATTAAATTCCTCAATAAGCTTTCAGTCTGATAAATATGAAATTAATTTAAGTGGAAATTATAATGGAAAATTTTCAACCGTTGCAAATGGTTCAGTTGAGATACCTTCTTATTTAATTTTTGATATATCCTTTAGATATAATTTAAATTCAAATATTACATTTAGAACAAAAATGTTAAACCTTTTTGATAAAAATTATGCAGTTTCAAGGGCTCCTGCAGGATTAAGACCAGGCCATCCTTTCGGAATTTATGCTGGCTTTGAATATCGATTTTAATTTTTTATGAATTAAAAATTCTTTTACTTTTGGGTAGCTATGAATCAAGAACGTGAAATTATTATCTATGATGGCATATGTGTACTTTGTAATTTCTTTATTCGGTTGATTCTTAATAAAGACAAAGATGAACATTTTAATGTAACTAGTCTACAGAGTAATTTTACAAAAACTCACTACCCAGATGTACTGAAAGTTGATTCTGTTGCTGTAATAAAAAAAGATGGTACTATATTGCAAAAAAGCAAAGCAGTTTTTTACATCTTGAGAATAGTAAAAATGCTTTTTATAATAAGAATCTTAATACTGATACTACCCACCTTTATATCAAATATTGCTTATGATATCGTAGCATTTACCAGGTATAAATTTTTTGGAAAATATGAGTCATGCCCTATAATTAATGGAGATTTAAAAAGCAGAATCATAGAATAAGGAAAACTTATGAACCTATAACGATATTTTTTAGCAACTATTTAGAACAATTCTATATTAGTACTGAGAACTTCAAACAATACTTTTAGAACCTTTAGCGTTATTATTTGTAAATTTGTAAAATTAAATTTGCAAATATTACTCGATTTTGATTGGTTTAATAAGTCTAAATTTTAAAAATGCCCCTCTCGATCTTCGTGAGAAATTCTATCTCGATAATGCAGATAAAATTGTATTTCACAATTTACTTAAAAAGAATGTTGGTGTAGAAGGTCTAATGTTATTATCAACATGTAATAGAACAGAGATATACTTTGAATTTGAGAATCACATTGGAAAAGAAAATAAGTTCATACACAGTATTGTTAAAGAGTTAGCAGATTTTAGAAAGTTTAAAGATTCTATATCTCCTCACCTTATGATGGTGTCTGGTTCCTATAAAGTTTCAAAACATTTATTTAGATTAGTATCTGGGCTCGAATCTATGATAATTGGCGAATTTCAGATAGTTGAGCAGTTGAAGGATGCTTATGATTTCTCATACAAGCACAAAATGTTAGGTCCTATTTTAAAAAGAATGTTCCAGAAATCATTGGAAACTGGTAAGTTTATTAGAACAAACACTAAAATTGGTAAAGGTGCTGTATCGGTTAGTTACGCTGCAGTAGAGAAGATCCATAAAGATCTGAATATAAGCAATCCAAAATTTCTTTGTGTCGGTTTAGGTGAAACATCTCAATTATCTATTAGACACTTACATCAAAAAGGATACCCCAATTTGAAAATTACCAACAGGACAAACAAAAAGGCTAGTGAATTTGCAAGTGAACTTGGCTATAGCTCGGTAGACTTTAGCTCATTTAAAGAGGAACTTAAAAAAGTAGATGTTGCTATTTTTTCGACATCCTCAAAAAATCCTTTACTAAGTAAGAATGAGGTTGAAAAGATAATGAGCGAAAGAGACAACGAACTTCTTATGATAGACCTTTCTGTCCCAAGGAATATTCCTGACTCATGTAATAAAATAGGAAATGTGAAGCTAATTAACGTAGATGGTCTCAAAGATGTTGTAAACGTAAACTACAAAAAAAGAAAAGCAGAAGTCAAAAAAGCAGAAAAATTTATTGATGATTTTTTATCTGAGTTCGATGATTGGACAAATTCAAGGCAACTAAGACCTTCCATACTTTCAATCAAAAATCAAATAAAGGATGTTGTTGTTGAGGAGACTATTAACAATATTAACTCTTCCTCATGTGATTGTAACTCTAACATAGTTAATTCCGATGAATTTAATGAGAAGCTTAATAAAATTTATGAAAAGTTCTCTGACAATTTAGTTAGAAAAATAAAAGAAGCAAGTAACAATGGTAAAGATGAAAAAGCTATTGAGATTATTAATCAAATCTTTTTAGATGATTAATCTAATAAAAATCGGAACTCGCTCAAGCAAACTTGCATTGTATCAAGCAAATCTAGTTAGAGAAAACCTTAAGAAAAAATTTCCTAACATTGATTATTCAATTGTTGAAATAAAAACAAAAGGAGATAAGATTCAGGATAGAAATCTCGACAGGAGCATAGATAAAGGGTTCTTTGTTAAAGAAATTCAAGACTCATTAATTGAAGAAAAAATAGATATAGCTGTACACAGTTTAAAGGACTTACCAGTTGAAAATTCCTCGATTATAAAAACCTCAGCAATTTTAGAGAGAGGTAATCACAAAGATGTTTTTTTGAGTCGAAGTAAAAAAAAACTCTCAGAGTTTACTAAAAATGAAATAATTGGAACTTCATCTTTAAGAAGAAAAGCACAGTTATTAAACATTAATCCAAATCTAACAGTTAAGGATATTAGAGGAAATGTTGACACTAGAATTAAAAAAATGATAAATGGTGAATATGATGGGCTTGTTATGGCAGCTGCTGGTATAGAAAGATTAGGTCTTGAAGGTTATATATCTGAATACCTTGATGTCGAAATAATGCTTAATGCACCAGGTCAAGGAGCAATTGCAATTGAAATAAACTCAGATAAATCTGAAATAGATAAAATTATTTGCAAAATAAATCATGAGGAGACTGAGAGATGTACATTTCTTGAGAGATCATTTATGGATAAGTTAGGTGGAGGATGCAACTCACCAATAGCAGCCTTCTCCAGTGTAAATGGAGATAAAATATGCTTGATTGGAGCCGTATTATCATTAGACGGTAAGGTTTTAATAAAAGATAAAGCCGAGGCTAACAAAAATGAAAATGTAGATTTAGATAATCTGTTAGCAAATAAGATTTTAGAAAATGGAGGAAAAGAATTAATTAAAAAATTTGATTTTGAATAGTATGTATAATATTATATTGACTGGAGAGGAAATTGATTTTAATTTTTCAGAACTTAAATCAATGGGTGTAGATATTTATCATTACCCGATGATATCAACATCTAAGATTATCAACTCTATTAACCCCAATAACTTTCAATATGTAATATTTACATCAAAAAATGGAGTGAAATATTTCATGAATAACTTAACTGCAAAAATTGATGATTCATTAGGCTTTATATGCATTGGAAGAAAGACTGCAGATAAACTTGCAAAATATAATTTTCAAGCTGACTATATCTTGAAAAGAAACTACTCGAGATTTATGTGTGAAGACATAAGAGCGCTTGATTTAAAAACGGAATCAAAAATTCTTCTTGCCCAAGGGAACTTAGCAAAAAAAGATTTGTTTGATTGTCTATCAAAGTTTATTAACATAGAACAAGGTATTTTTTATGAAACCTCATTAATAGATCAAGTCAATCATGAGATTAAAAATTTATTAGAGTATGAAAATACCTTTACAGTATTTACGAGCCCATCAACTTTTGAATCATTCATTAATAAATACAACCCTAATGATAAGATAATCAGTATTGGTAATACCACAACAGAATATATTGAAGGAAGAGGTTATAAACCACTGGTAACAGCTAAAATGCAGTCCTACGAAGGAATAAGCAATTCAATTATTAATTTTTTAAATAAAAATTTAAATTATGAAATATCCTGAATCCAGATTAAGAAGGCTTAGATATAACAAAAACATTAGATCGCTTGTTCAGGATGTCGAAATAAATATCTCTGATTTAATATATCCAATTTTTGTATGTGAAGGCAATAATGTAAAGGATGAAATAGAGTCTCTTAAAGGACAATATAGACTTTCAACTGACAATGTAATTGAAAAATGTGAACAATTAATTAAGCTTGGAATTAAATCTATACTATTATTTGGGGTATCAGATAAAAAAGACAGCAACGGGGAGATTGCATGTTCAAGCGATAGTATTGTCCCAATTACTATTAAAGCAATTAAAGAAAGGTTTAAAGACGAAATTTTAATAATTGCAGATTTATGTAATTGCAGCTATACTTCTCATGGACATTGCGGAACAATTATAGATAATGATGTTGATAATGATGAAACTTTAAAAACATTATCAAGTCAGGGATTAACTCTTGTAAAATCTGGAGCAGATATTTTAGCCCCTTCTGATATGATGGACGGAAGAGTTCAAAGAATAAGAGATACTTTAGATATGAATGGATTTGAAAAAATACCAATTTTCCCATATTCAGTTAAATATGCATCATCATTTTATGGTCCATTCAGAAACGCTGTTGATAGCAAATTAGAAATTGGAGACAGAAAAACCCATCAAATGAATTTTAAAAATACTAATGAGTTTATAAGGGAAATAGAGTACGACATAAATGAAGGATGTGATGCAATAATAATAAAACCTGCTCTAGCTTACTTAGATATTATATCAAAAGCCAAAGAAAATTTTAATATTCCAATAATAGCATATAATGTTAGTGGGGAATATGCTATGGTTAAATCTGCCGCTGAAAATAATCAGGTGGATGAGTATGAACTTACAATGGAAATACTTTATGCAATAAAGCGTGCAGGAGCTTCAGCAATTATAACATATAATGCAGAAGAGATCGCTAAAATATTATCAAATAAATAGAATGTTTAGTAAAAGTATAGAAGCGTACAATAAGGCAAAAAAAATTATACCTGGTGGAGTAAACTCTCCAGTTAGAGCCTTCAGAAGTGTAAATTCAACTCCTATTTTTTTTAAAAGTGGTAAAGGAAGTAAGATGAATGATATTGATGATAACGAATATATAGATTGTGTTGGATCTTGGGGTCCCCTTATTTTTGGGCATGCTGAAAAAGCCACAATTGATTCTATAATTGAGTACTCGAAAAGAGGAACAACATATGGCGCACCTACAGAAATTGAATCCCTAATGGCATCAAAGATAATCGATATGGTCCCTTCTATAGAAAAAGTAAGAATGGTAAGCTCAGGTACAGAGGCAACAATGAGTGCAATCAGATTAGCAAGAGGATATAAAAGGAAAGATCTCATTATAAAATTCTCTGGAAATTATCACGGACACTTTGATAGTTTTTTAATAAGAGCAGGTTCAGGTGCTATGACTTTAGGAAAGCCTGACAGTCAAGGGGTAACTGATAATATTGCAAGAGATACATTAGTTGCAGACTTTAATAATATTGATTCTGTAAATGAACTTTTTAAAAAAAATAAAAATAAAATTGCTGCAGTTATTATAGAGCCTATTGCTGGAAATATGGGCTTGGTCAAACCAAATAAAAATTTTCTGAATGAATTAAGGGTTTTATGTGATGAGAATGATACTCTCTTGATTTTTGATGAAGTTATGAGTGGATTTAGAGTATCAAAAGGTGGTGCACAAGAACTTTACGGAGTAAAACCTGATCTTACAACTTTAGGAAAAATTATAGGAGGTGGTTTACCTGCAGGAGCATACGGCGGTAGTCAAGAAGTTATGGATCACGTAGCACCTGACGGTCCAGTTTATCAAGCTGGAACCTTATCGGGTAATCCTCTTGCAATGGCTGCTGGGCTCAGTGTATTGAACAGGCTCGACGATCAAGTTTATAAAGACTTAGAGATAATCTCATCAAAAATCGAGAATGGAATAAATAAAAATATTGATAAGACTGGTGTAAGCGCAAATATAGCTAGAGTAGGATCTATGATGACATTATTTTTTTCAAAAAAACAAAAAATCGAAAATTTTAGTGACGCACAAGATTGTAATACAGAATTATATTCAAAATACTTTCATTATATGTTAAAGAGAGGAATATATCTTCCCCCATCTCAATATGAGTGTATGTTTTTATCAAATAAAATCGATCAAAAAGATATTGATAATATAATTGAAAGTAATCTAGATTCACTAAAAAAATTAAACTAAATGGATTCAATATTAATCAGAACTTTAAATGGTGAAAAAACAAATAGACCTCCTGTATGGTTTATGAGACAAGCTGGGAGGATACTTCCAAATTATATGCAACTTAAAGAGTCATACACATTCCATGAACTAATGAATGATAAAGATCTTGCTTCTAAAGTTACATTACTACCAATACAAGATTTGAATGTTGATGCTGCAATTTTATTTAGCGATATATTGGTAATTCCACATGCATTAGGTCTTGATGTTGAGTTCAAAAAAACTGGTCCTATTTTTAACAATCCATTAAATTTTAATTCAAAAGCAGCTGATTTGGAATTTGATTCAAGTAAGTTGAATTACATATATAATAATATCAAACAAGTTCAATCGGATAAGAATCAAAATACTCCATTAATTGGTTTTTGCGGTGGACCACTAACTGTTTTTCTTTTCATGTTTAAGAGAGAAGGATCAAAAGATCATATGAAAAAAGCAATTAAATATTTATATGAAAATAGAGAGGAGAGTAAAAAGATTCTTGAACTTATAACAGAATCATCCATTGATTATGTAAAAGGCCAGTGTAAAGCTGGTATTGATGTTTTTCAGCTTTTTGAAACTTATTGTGGCTCCATTCCATATGAATTATATGTAGATTTAATACTTCCATATGCAAAAAGAATTCTAACTACTGCAAAGAAAGAAAATTGTCCAACAATTTTTTTTCCTAAAGATTTTGGTTTTGGTATAAGTTATATTGGTAAAGATATATGTGATTATGTTAGTATAGATTGGCATACATCAATTTTTCATGCAAGAGAAATACTAAATAATGAAATCGGTATTCAAGGAAATATGGATCCCAGAATATTTTATGAGGACTATAAAAAAATTGAAACCTATTTAAATACTTTGACTAATTTTGGCAATCAAAATTTTGATTGGATATTTAATCTAGGTCATGGTTTTCTGCCTGATATAGACCATAAAAAAGTAAAGTTTGTAGTTGAATGGATAAAAAATAAAAATTGGAATAGAGCATGAGTAAAGTAGATGAGAAATTATTAAAGAAATATAGCTCAACTGGCCCTAGATACACTTCATATCCGCCAGCTACATTTTTTGATACTAATTTTAGTAATGAAGACTATGTTGAAAAGTTGATTTTATCAAACAGTGAATCTCCTGAGAGTGTATCAGTCTATATTCATATTCCTTTTTGTCCTCAAATCTGCCATTTTTGTGGCTGTACAACAGAAACAGGTTTTACAAAACCATTTCTTGAGAGATACATTGATGCTTTGATCAAAGAAATTGAATTTGTCTCAAAAAAGATAGACTCTAAAAGGAAATTAACTCAAGTTCATTGGGGAGGTGGAACACCAAATGCTATATCATATAAATATATTGAAAGAGTTACCAATAAGCTTTATGAAACTTTTGATTTCTCTGCTAATTACGAGATGGCAATTGAATGTAATCCAGCTCACTTAGAATTTAATCATATTGAGCTATTAAAAAAGTTTGGTTTCAACAGAATCTCACTTGGAATTCAAGATTTCAGAACCGATGTCCTTGAAGGTATAAATAGAAAGCCATCCAAGTACCCAATTGAAAAAATTGTGAAAAAAATTGAAGATGAAGGATTTACTGGAACAAATATTGACCTTGTATATGGACTGCCATATCAGACACCGGAAAATTTTTCAGAGACTGTAGACAGAGCAATAAAATTAAATACTGATAGGGTTGTTACTTTTTCATATGCACATGTACCAAGCGTACTACCAAGACAAAAAATATTAGAAAAAATTGGATTTCCTAGCTCAAGTGATAAGGCACTTATGTACGAAATCGCATATGAGAAACTTTTAAAAGCTGGATATGTATCTATAGGTATGGATCATTATTCAAAACCCGAAGATGAATTTGCAATTGCTTTAAATAACAAACAGCTCCATAGAAATTTTCAGGGATATTGTACACGGGAAACAACTGGACAGGTATATGCCTTTGGAGCATCTTCAATTTCTCAATTAGACTCAGCGTATATACAAAATATTAAAAATGCTAGTCAATATATTAATTCAATAGAAAAAAATAATCTAGCAGTTCTTAGGGGATATTCAGTAACAAACGAACAAAAGATAATTCGTGAAATAATTAATTCTATCATGTGTAATTATTTTGTGGATTTAAATAAAATTTCAAAAAAATATAAAGTCTCTACTTCTGACATATATAAAATTGTAAAATTTAAAGAAGATCTTCTTGATGATTTTATTTCAGATGGAATATTGAATTTTAAATCAGGTATTATAGCCATTAATGAAAAGGGGAGATTATTTACTCGAAACATTGCTATGAGATTTGACCCAATGATAGATCAAAAGGTTGGAACATATTCAAATACAGTATAATGAAAGGATTATTATTAATTAATTTAGGTTCTCCAGACAGTACATCAATTCCTGACATCAAGAGATATCTCGATGAATTTTTAATGGATAAAAGAGTCATAGGTAAAAGTTATATTTTTAGATGGATACTCGTCAAGCTAGTAATATTAAATATAAGGCCAAGAAAATCTGCTAAAGCATATAAAAAAATATGGTGGAAAGAGGGATCACCATTAATTGTTTTATCCAGAAGACTATTTGATAAGATAACTAAACTTCTTGATATTCCCGTATCACTTGCAATGAGATATGGTTCAATAACCATAAAGAAAGGTATCCAAGAATTGGAAGATAATGGTGTGAAAGATATTTTAGTTCTTCCACTTTATCCTCACTATGCAATGTCATCCTATGAAACTGTTGTTGAGAAGGTGAAGGAAGAGGTTTACGAAAATTTTCCAAATATTAAAATCGATATAGTCCCTCCTTTTTACAATAATTCAAACTATATTGATTTATTATCTTCAAAAATTTCTTTCTCAATAAAAGACATCGAGTATGATCATATTTTATTTTCATATCATGGAATTCCTGTAAGTCACTTAAAAATTTCTGATCCAACAAATTCGCATTGTTATAAAGTTGAAAATTGTTGCTCTGTTAATTCTTTAGCACACAAAACATGTTATAAACATCAATGCCTCGAAACTACAAGATTAGTAACTGAAAAACTGAACATTGAAAAGGATAAGTACAGTAACTCCTTTCAATCAAGGCTTCCAAATGAACCTTGGTTGAAGCCTTATACAGATAGTGAATTAGAAAGACTAGCTAAGAGCGGTAAGAAAAAGTTAGTTATTATTACTCCAGCTTTTGTCACAGACTGTCTTGAAACACTTGAGGAGATTGAAATGGAAGGTAAAGAGGAATTCTTAGAAGCAGGTGGCGAAGAGTATACATATGTTCCTTGTCTTAATGATGATGATAATTGGGCCGAGTTAATATCAAGTTGGACCAAAGATTATTTAAAATTAAATTAAACTTGAATTTAAATACAGTAATTATAGGGGCTGGAATATCTGGACTAAGTACTGCAAATTTTTTATCAAAAAAAATAACAAACTTTCTCATAATAGAATCAAGTGATAAAGTAGGTGGGATTATAGACTCATTTGAAAGTGAGGGTTATACTTGTGAAAATGGTCCTAATACAGTACTCAACAATAACATGGGTGTTCAGGAATTAATTGACGATCTGAATTTATCAGAGGAAATAATCTATCCTGATGAACAGGGAGTTAAGAATAGATATGTATTACTAAACGGAAAACCAGCAAAAATACCTTTAACATTTTATGATTTTTTTTCAACTTCATTATTAAGTTTTTTTTCAAAAGTTAGGATTTTACTTGAGGTCTTTATTCCTAGGCATAAAGAAAATACCAATGTAAAAAGTTTTATTTCCAGAAGATTTGGAAGTGAATTTCACGATAAACTGATAGTTCCTTTTTTGACTGGGATATATGCTGACGATACAAAATTTATGAGTGCAAAACATACACTAAAAAATATATGGGAGTTAGAACAGAAGTACGGGAGTGTAATAATTGGAATGATAAAAATGAAGAGAAAATCAAAGCCTAAAATATTTACTTTATTAGGTGGTCTTTCTAAATTAACTGATATACTAAAACAAAAATTTGATGATAAAATTTTATTTAATACGAGTATCTCAAAAATTGAAAAGACATCCGATGGATTTAATTTAATTATTAATAAAGAAGAGAAAATTTCATGTAAGAATATTATTTCGACTATTCCAACTTATTCACTTAGTAGTTTGATACCCGATAATAAACTAAAACATCTACTAGCAAAAAAAGATTACATACCAATTGATGTTTTTCATTTTGGTTATGACAAAAAAAGTCTTAAAAATAAAATTGATGGTTTTGGGCTTTTAACAAAACCTGAGGACAACAAAAGTTTCTTGGGGATATTGTATAGCTCCAATATATTTAAACATGTATCTGGAGAGACTAATTTTCTTTTTACTATTCTGGTAGGTGGAAAGAGACAAAGAAATCTATGTAAAAAAAATCCTAAGGAAATTGAAAATATAATTCTTAAAGAAATTAATAGTCTACTAAAAATAAATTCTAAACCCAACTATATAAAACACTATAGGTGGAAGAGAGGTATACCAACTTATGACTTATCGATTTCGGATTTAATTATAGAAATTGTAAGGTTTGAAGATGAAAATCCAAACTTTAATATACATGGTAATTTTCATAAAGGAGTTTCAGTTAGCGATTGTATTCTGAACTCAAAGAATTTAGTTGAAAACAAATTTTAGATTGATTTTAGATACTTTTTTGGAGTAGTCCCAAATCTATTTTTAAAGGCATTGATGAAATGGCTAGATGTACTGTAACCGATGTGATCTGCAACTTCATTTACATTATAATTTCTTGTAGAAAGCATTTTACTTGCAATATTCATTTTATATTCAAATAAGAAACCATAAACAGTATATCCATATATTTCTTTGAAACCTTCTTTCAAATTTTTTAGTGAAATATCAACTTCAGCAGATAGTTCTTTAAGAGTTGGAGGATTAGACATTCTCTTAATAATTATCTCTTTTGCCTTCTTTATTTTTACAACATTTTTCTCATCTGCTAAAAAAGGACATTGTTCAATATTTAAATCATTTGATTCATTAAAGTACATCCCAAGTAATTCAAATATCTTTCCTTTGAGATATAAGTTCTTTACATTATCACTCAATTTCTCATTAATTATTTGATTTAATACAGTACTTATTTGTGGTGAAATAACGTTTTCCTTGTAATATTTTTTATCTACATTTTCATTTGATAAGAAGGAAATATTACCTGTCAACTCACTGAAAAGTCCATGAAATTTTTTGATTGTAATTAATAAACTTAAATATTTAGAGTTTTTTTCTAACTCACCATCTATGGGTAGATTTGTAGAAGGATTAAAAAGGATGATTGAGCTGTTTTCACTTAGTTGAAATTGATATGCTCTATCATTATAGTTTAATATTACTTTTCCTTCAAGACAAAAATGAAATTGAATAAAATTAATATTAGTATTCAATGATATCTTTTTTTGCTCATTGTCAAAGTTTGAGCAAGTGTTGATTATAATATCATTATCGATTGTTATAGAATTCATAATAAACTGAATAACAAATATAAAGCTGAAAAATAACTTATAGAATATATTTCATTAAATTAGCCAATATGGATGTTGGATCAATTTTAATTGT
>CENJ01022020.1_pt1 | contig 18182 bp, 16 predicted proteins | sample 356161 | NCBI WGS metagenome assembly CENJ01 (sample SAMEA2619531, study PRJEB7988) | marine metagenome | biome: marine biome (ENVO:00000447); feature: surface water layer (ENVO:00002042); material: "saline water (ENVO:00002010), including plankton (ENVO:xxxxxxxx)" | depth 5 m
TTACGTTCTTCATCAGGCACGGGCGCATCCCGTTGAAAGCCTGTCAGCGCCGTTTCCGAAGGACTTCAACGATCCTGACGTATTTGCCATGCAAAATGACCTGATGACCAGAATCAGGGGAGACAGCTGGTGAGGGGCGCGCGCTATACGGTGGCGGCACTCGCAGCCGTGGCGGTGTTGTGGCAGTTGATTGTCACCCTGACCGGCGTGCCGAGCTATATCCTGCCATCGGTCGGCAAGGTGATGGCATCATTCGCCTATAACTGGGCGTTGATTGGTGAACACATGCTGGTGACGTTAACCGAGGTTGTTCTCGGACTCATCATCGGTACCTTCCTAGGGTTTGTGACGGCACTCCATCTTGAAATGTCACCGACAGCCAGATTGTTCCTGCGGCCCATCCTGATTTTCAGCCAGGCAATTCCGGTTTTCGCGCTGGCACCACTGCTGACGCTGTGGCTTGGCTATGGAATGATATCAAAAGTTATGATGGCCATATTGATCATCTATTTCCCGGTGACTTCATCATTTTATGACGGGCTGTCAAACACCCCGAAGCCCTTCATCGATCTTGCGCGGACGATGGGGACAACGAAATGGCGGGAATTGTTCCTGGTGAAGATGCCGGCCGCGATGCCATCATTGTTCTCTGGAATCAGGCTGGCGGCTGTCTATGCACCGATTGGGGCCACGATAGGTGAGTGGGTTGGATCTTCACAGGGCCTTGGCTATCTCATGCTTCTTGCCAATGGCCGGGTGCAGACCGACCTGATGTTCGCCAGCCTTCTCACCCTTGGCGTGATGTCAATGGGGCTCTACGCCATTATAACCGTCATACTAGCTAGATTGTCGCGATACCACCAATAGAGGCAATAGGGGCAATAGAGGCAACAAGGACTCTGGCCCCGACCACCAAATGAAAACACCCCCCGACCACTGTGGCCAGGGGGTGACACCCGACTGTCGGGAGAAGAACAGTCAGATGTTGACAGTGACGCCCTGGCGGTCGAGCGCAACAACGCCGCCTTCGGGAGCCATGTAACAGGCGAAAAACTCGCTACCCTGCATGGCTGACCGAATGTCATGATGAAGCTGACATTGTGCCACGCGAGGGAAGGAAACGCGGCGGGTGCGGCTATCAGCATTCGGTTCGCTGAAGAAGGAAACAGCTATTTCGGCCATGGGGAAACTCCTTGTTACATCTGTCTTTGGTGACCGCGGCACCGGGTGGAGGAGTGCCCGGCGCCGCTGTCAGGTAACAAGTTAGCTCTACCTTTATTAATTAATCGTAAATTACTAATCACACGATTGTGACTCAGCTGAAAGACTGCCGAACGGTATGGATCATGTGGTTTGGCAGACTTGGTGATTACGCGTTACGATTATCAGACTGGTGCAGATTTTCGAACCGCTTTGATATGAAACCAAGTTAAATTCAAGCTAATTCGAAGACATTTTATAGACGAGAATCAGGGAGAGGGAGGATCAGGAAACATGTCGAACCAACCACAAAATCCCTTTGCCAACCTGCCCCCTGGCCAGACCACATCATCGCCGCGAAAGGATCGGCCTATTAACAGATTTACCCCGCTTGGCTTTACTGGCACCGCGCGGGAGCTGTTCGGCATTCAGTTTGTGAACATCCTGCTGACCCTGCTGACCGTAGGTATCTGGATACCCTGGGCGCGGGTTCGCAAGCGGCGTTTTTTCTATAACAACACGCGTATTCTGGGCGATGGGCTCGATTATCTTGCCACCGGCTTTGATTTGTTCAAGGGATGGAGCGTGGTGGTGATAATACTGGCTGGATTCTATGCCCTGCCATTATTGGGCGTACCTTTCCTTCAGGAGGGCACCAGTCTCGCGCTTCTTGCGGTGTATCCATGGGCGATCAATCGCTCACTCCGCTTCAATGCCCGTAACATCGTCTGGCGGGATGTTCGCTTCGACTTTTCGGGCACCTATCTGGGATCAGCCTGGTATCTGTTCCTGCTGCCCTTCATCGGCGTTCTCAGCCTTGGCATTCTGATGCCACTGGCGTCAAAGGGAATGCGGGAATATGTGGCCCGCAACTACAGGTTTGGTGCAGCGCGATTCTCTGGCAAGGGTCAGCTCGGCCACTATTATGGTGCCGGGGTCAGGACCCTGCTGTTGACCCTGCTGCTGATCGGGCTGGTGACGGTGCTGTCGGGTCTGGCAATTTACAGCCTTCTGCCAATCGGCCTGACAATGGAGGATCTTCTGACAAATATCCTCGCGAATGAAAGCACTGTCACAATCCTCTATCTTGTGCCTGTGTTGCTGTTTGTGATCTTTCTGTCTGTTGGTGGCTTTTACCGCGCGCTGACCCGCAACATCATGGTCAACGCATTGCGTCTTCAGGGCGGTGTCAGGTTTCGCTCGCAAATTTCGGGACTGGCGCTTGCCTGGATTATCGTCAGCAACCTTATCCTGTCCGTGATCACGATTGGGCTGCTCGTCCCATGGGCGCAGGTCAGGCAATATCGGTATCTGGCCCAGAATACGGAAATCCGGCCCATCGCGGACATGCAGCGATTCCTTGACCGTCAGGTACAGGCTGGCAGTTCGATCGGCGATGCCATTGGCGAGGCAGGGGGGCTGGAGATCAGCTTCTAGGCCAGCCTGAAGATGATGAGATTCGGGAAACCGGACCGAGACACAAGGACAAAAAGGCGATGCAGCTTCATGGACGCCTGACCGAGGAGGGGACAACCCGGATTGTCGAAGCCACCCTGCTTGTCGAGGAAGCCAGTCAGGACAGGAATGTGCTGTTGCTGGCGCGCGCCGGCTCACCGGATCTCCAACCCGTCACGATCAATCATGTGCTGCCGATTGTGGGCGGCGGTGATCTGCGGCTCCGCCTGTCAACGGGCGAAGTGATGCGGTTTGCCGCAACCACCGATACCGCGCCGCTGGAACGCTTCTTCCCAAGACAGGCACGCCTTGGGACGCGGCTTTCACGGCTTGAGAGAGTTGGCTGGCGGGGTGTGCTGGTGCTGTCAGTCCTGTTTCTGGTGGCGCTTGCCGGGCTGCGCCTGGCTATCGCGCCGGCAGGTGATCTTCTGGCGCACCTGATGCCGGACACGCTTGTCGAACGGGCATCGGGTCTGGTCCTGGCACAGCTTGATTTGACATTGCTCGAGGACAGCCAGTTGCCAGCTATGACGCGGCAGCGATTGACCCGTGAGTTCGACCGGATGCGCCTGCTGGCCGCGCCGGAATTTGCCGATACGAGGCTGCATTTCAGAAATGCGCCCGCCATTGGCCCAAACGCCTTTGCGTTGCCAGGCAACGACATTGTGCTGCTGGATGAGCTTGTGACCTTCGCCGATGATGAGGATGTCGTGCTGGCCGTGCTGGCGCATGAGTTCGGTCATGTCACGGAACGCCATGCGCTGCGACAAATCATGCGGAGTGCCGTGGTCGCAATAGGGGTTGGCATGATGGTCGGAGCCGAGGAGTCGGTGATCGAGGAAATCGTCGGATTCGGCGGCAACCTTGTTCTGTCAGACCAATCACGCACCTTCGAGCATGAGGCTGATAGGGTATCAGCAGACTGGATGCGCCGGCTTGGCCATGACACCGAAGCGCTGAGCCGCTTTTTCCAGAAAATACACGATGAATGCGGCGCTCTCTGCGATGGTGGCGGGCTGCTGGCATCCCATCCGTCGTTCCGTGACCGCATTGATGCGCTGGCGGATTAAGGTGGATGCAGAACCGGCAGGCTTGCGGTCAGGTTTCAGGATCTCGCAATCCAGACGCAATAACATTTCTCAAGGGCCGGGACTGGGCCGCTTTCCATATTCGCGATTTTGGTGACCGTGTGGATAACGATTTCATGCCGGGCAAGGGCGGTACCTGAAGGGCGGCACCTGAAGGGCGGTACCTGTCAGCCAGACACCTGCGTGGAGCCAACACTGTTAGCGTTAGTGCTTGGGACAATGTTAGGGACAATAATCTAGATTATGAAATTGTCGCATAATGTATATTATGGATAATATAGATGGTGGAAACGGATGATATTTCAAATCAGGAAAATACTTTAAGGAATTGTTTTCATTCTATTCCAGATCAAACACCATCCCGTCGACACCAGGCTCTGTCCGTGGCGGACACAGCGCTGCCAGGGTTTCATAATCCGCCTCAAGGCCAAGATGCGTCAGCACGGCCCTTTCCGGTTTCACACGGTCAATCCAGCCAAATGTCTGTTCATAGTGGCTGTGCGACTGGTGCGGCGTATCGCGAAGCGCCTCGACAATCCACAGTGGCACGCCGGCAATACGGTCCAGAACGTCATCGCCAAGAGCGACAACATCCGTTGAATAGGCAAAAAGATCATTGAACATGAAGCCAAGGGAATCGGTCGTTCCATGATCCTGATGGAAAATGTCGATTGTAATGTCGTCAATCTCAATGCGCTGGCCGGGTTCAACTTGCACGATTTTCATCGGCGGTACGAAATAGCTTGGCGATTCCGGTTGTTTTTCGAACAGATACGGAAACCGTGCCTTGATGAAGTCACCGTGAAACGCCGTCGTGTGGAGCTGCAGGTCAATTCTGTCCGGCCAATAGAAGGCCCGCAAATCATCCAGACCGGCGATATGATCCGAATGAGTATGGGTGATCAGCACCGCATCTATCTTCTTCAGCCCAAGTGGCAACAACTGCTGTCTGATGTCCGGGCCAGCATCGACAAGGATCGTCGTATCTTTTGTCTGCACAAGAACGGCGCAGCGCTGGCGGCGGTTGCGCGGGTCATCGGGATTGCAGCGCCCCCAGCCAGCATGGCCAAGCGCCGGCACGCCAACAGATGTTCCGCATCCAAGAAGCGTGACCTTCATGATGCCTCCATCCGAGAGAACAGCCGTAATGTGTTTTCACGTGTCAGACCTACCATCTGTTCGACAGATGTGCCGCGAATTTCCGCCAACCTGGCCAGAGTGTGGCTGGTAAAGGCGGGCTCGTTCGATTTACCGCGCATCGGCACCGGTGCGAGGAACGGCGCATCCGTCTCGACAAGTATCCTGTCCTCAGGCGCGGTGCTGGCCACCTGCTGAATGGTTTCGGCTGACTTGAAGGTCAGGATGCCGGAAAAACTGACATAGAACCCGACATCAAGCGCCCGCCTCGCAAGGTCCGCCCCCGAACTGAAACAATGCAGGACACCGGTGAAGGCGCCCTTCCCCATTTCATCCTCGATGATTGCGGCGATATCCTCATCGGCCTCGCGCGCATGGACAATAATCGGCAGGCCAAGCGTGCGGGCAGCGGTGATCTGGGCGCGAAAGCTTGCCGCCTGCCGGTCACGCGGGGCGTAATCATAATGGTAATCAAGGCCGGCCTCGCCGATGGCGACGCATCTTGGGTGATCCGCCGCCGCTATGATGGCGTCTATATCACAGGCCTGCGCCTCGTTGCCGGCCTCATGCGGGTGAATACCGGCGCTGAACCAGACATTGTCATAGGTCTCGGCAATGCGCCGCGGCCGGTCCGCCGTGCTCAGCTTCACACCGATGGTGATCACCCGGTCGACACCAGCCTCACCCGCACGCGCCAGAACAGCCGGCAGGTCATCGGCAAGCTGCGGATAATCGAGATGTGCGTGGCTGTCGATGATCATCAGCTGCCCTGCCCGGTTTCTTCTTCAATATAGCGCGGGAACACCGGCTCCGGCTTGGCGATGCTATGGCCGCCCGGCAGGCGGTCATGCCCGCCAATGGCCGTAAAGTCGCGGTCATCCGGCGCGATGCCAAGCTGATCAAGGATCCGCGCTGCCGATTCCGGCATCACGGGCTGAACAAGGATCGCCACCTGGCGGATTGTCTCGGCCAGCACGGCCAGAACGTCGGACATGCGATCCGGATCGGTCTTTTTCAGGCCCCAGGGCGCCATCGCATCGACATAGCGGTTGGCGTCGGACACAACCTGCCAGATCGCCCGCAGCGCTTCATGAAAGGCCTGCCTGTCCATCTGGCCGCGCACCTCGGCAATCAGGGCATCGGTGGCCGCCAGCAATGCCCTGTCCTCATCCTGCGGCGCGGCGGGAAGTGCCGGCATGACACCGTCACAATTCTTGAAGATCATCGACAGGACGCGTTGTGACAGATTGCCAAGGTCATTTGCCAGATCGCCATTCATCCGGTGGATCATCGCCCGGCGCGAGAAATCGCCATCATTGCCGAACGGCACCTCGCGCATCAGGAAATAGCGCATCTGGTCGAGCCCGAATTCGGCGGCAAGCGCGTTGGGATCAATCACATTGCCAAGCGATTTCGAGATCTTCTCGCCCTCATTCGTCCACCAGCCATGCGCAAAAACACGTTTCGGCAATGGCAGGCCAGCCGCCATCAGGAAGGCCGGCCAGTAAACAGCGTGAAACCGCAGGATGTCCTTGCCAACCATATGAAGGTCGGCTGGCCAGAATTTCGCGTTCCTCTCAGTGTCACCGAATTCACCATCAGTCGGCCACCCGGTCGCGGTCAGATAATTGGTCAGCGCATCAAGCCAGACATACATTACATGCGCATCATCATTCGGTACTGGCACGCCCCATGAAAAACTGGCGCGGCTGACCGAAAGATCGCGCAGACCCCCGCGAACAAAGCTTTTCACCTCGTTGAAACGCGAGGCCGGCCCGACAAAATCCGGATTAGCCTCGTAGAATTCCAGAAGCGGTTCCTGCCATTGTGACAGGTTGAAGAAATAGGATGGCTCCTCGACCCATTCCACCGGCGCGCCGGTCGGCGCCTTGCCATCGACAATCTCGGCCTCTGTATAGAAGGCCTCGTCCCGCACCGCGTACCAGCCGGCATAGCTTCCCAGCGTGATATGGCCGCGGTCCATCAGGATCGACCATAATTCCTGGCAGGCCAGCCGGTGGCGCGCCTCGGTGGTGCGGATGAAATCATCATTCGAATAATTCATCCGTGCGGTCAGGTCGCGGAAATTCTGGCTTACACTGTCGGTGAAGGCCTGCGGCGTGACGCCGTTATCCTGCGCCGCCTTCTCAACCTTCTGGCCATGTTCATCGGTGCCGGTGAGAAACATCACTTCATAGCCGTCAAGCCGCTTGAACCTTGCCAGCACATCGCAGGCAAGGGTTGTGTAGGCATGACCAATATGCGGCTTGTCATTCACATAATAGATGGGCGTCGTGAGGTAGAAACGCCTGCTGTCTGAACCGGTCATCCGATTGTCCTGAATACCTGTAAAACGGCCGCGCCGCAGTTCCGGCCTGTCATGCAGGATGTACCGCCATAGCCGTGTCAGGGCAAGGATTTCCGGTGAATTCCTATCAGTTCACGGCTCAGAAAATGGCCAAAATCCAGATACAGACTGTCCATCTTCGCGGCGGTGCGAAGAAAGCCGGCCTGCGCCTCGGCAAGATCGGCGGCACTGCGATTTTCCAGGAGCCGCGCGATGGCTTCCCTTTCAAAGTCGCATTGGGGGGCTGTCTCGCCACTTCCGGCCTGCAGCGCGGCAAGGCGAAGCAGCCTGCCGACAAGCCAGATCGCCCCGTCGCGCGCCGCCTGCCCGGCCGCCCCGCCGCGGCCCCATTTGTCGCACAAAGTCGTCAGAGCAGCTTCATCAAGTCGCGGCTGTGCCAGCAATGAACAGACCGCCCGGTACAGATCATCTGACTGGCTGTCCGCCAGCGCCAGACCCCGACCCGGCGCCCCTTCCGCAAGATGCGCCAATGTTGCCGCCCGGTTGTCCTGCTCACCATCAAGCTGTGTGGCAAGGATGGTCTGGCAGGCCTCAATCTCCAATGGCGCCAGCCTCACAAGCCGGCACCGCGACCGGATGGTTGGCGGCAGACGTCCGGGCCGCGAGGCCACAAGAAGCAGCATCGCGCGTTCCGGGGGTTCCTCAAGAAGCTTCAGCAACGCATTGGCACCATTGCGATTTACCGCATCCATGGAATCGATGATGGCGACGCGCCATCCACCACGGCCGGGCTTGTTGGCCATGAAGCCGGCAAGCTTGCGAATCTGGTCGATCTTGATCTGTCCTGACTTGTTATCTTCCGCCTTTGGACGGACAAGCATCAGGTCGGGATGCGATCCCCTGATCACGAGATTGGCCCCTGGGTCGGCGCGATCAAGCGCAAAGCCCCGGCCCTCTGTCCTGTTTTCACTTAGTAGCCAGGCGGCCGCCATACAGGCCATGATCGACTTGCCAATACCCTGCGGCCCGGTCAGCAGCCAGCCATGCGCAACCCGCCCGCTGGCCATTGATTGCGACAGCGCATCGGTGAACGCGGCATGCCCAAGGATATCACAGTCGGGAATCAATAGCGGCGCATCGCTCATGCTTGCGCTCCGCGAGGCATGTCAGGAAATTCCGGCGGCAGCAAGCCGTGGCATGACCGCCGCCACAACGTCGCCGGCGATGGCATCAACATCCCGCGCTGCGTCAATCACCACGAACCTGTCGTGATCCGTGGCGGCAAGATCCAGAAACCCCTGACGGACCTTGCGATGGAAATCGGTGCCCTTGCTTTCAAACCGTGATTCCGCCGTGGCACGCGCGCCGGCGCGGCGCAGACCCTTATCCACATCCATGTCCAGCAGGATCGTCAGATCGGGAACAAGATCGCCACAGGCAAGCCGGTTCAGCGCCTCGATATCCTCCTTTGGAACACCGCCGACCAATCCCTGATAGACCCGTGTTGAATCATTGTAGCGATCACAGATCACGATCCGTCCGGCGGCCAGGGCCGGACGCAGAACATGCACCACATGCTCATGCCGTGACGCCGACATCAACATGGCCTCGGTCGCGGGACGCCAGCGATCAGCACGGCCTGTGACAAGAAGCTGCCTGATGGATTCAGCCGACTCGGTGCCGCCTGGTTCACGCGTCAGAAGCAGCTCTGATCCTGAAACATGACTTTCAAGGTGATCTGCAAGCGACTGTATCTGAGTGGTTTTACCACTTCCTTCGCCACCTTCAAACGTGATGAAATATCCCCCCATGGAAACGCGCTACGGGAGCTGGGCTGAATCGGCGTTGGCACCGAAAATCAGATATTTCAAAGCTTCGCCAACGCGGTCGAACACACCAAGTTCGCCAATATCGCTTGCCGCGGTCAGGGGATAGACAAGCTTTTCGTCCGGCAGTTCAAGCACCAACGTGCCGATATTCTGCCCGGCTGCAATGGGCGCCGGAACCGGGTCGTTCCACTGCACGGACATCTTCATGCGGCGGCGGTCGCTACGCGACAACACAAGATGCAGCGGTTCTTCAAGAACAAGGTCCAGCTTCTGTGCCCTGCCAAGCCATATGTTGGCCTGGTCGACAGGCTCGCCAGCGTCAAAGAAACGATAGAGCTTGAATTCGCGGAACATCAAATCCATCAGCCGGCGCGATTCAGACGAACGCTGCTTCATGCTGGTCAGGCCATTCAACACCATGATGACTCGCTGCCCGTCACGGTCGGCCGACCCGACAAGACCATATCCGGATTCTTCGGTATGGCCCGTCTTCAGGCCATCGGCGCCCTGCGTGCCATAGACAAGCGGGTTTCTGTTGCCCTGCTTGATCCCGTTATAGGTGAATTCCTTTTCGGCAAACATCGAATAGAGTTCGGGATAGGTGTCGACGGGGAAATCCCTGATCATCGCGGTCGCAAGGATGTTCAGGTCCCGCGCGGTGGTGAATTGCTCCGGATCAGGCCAGCCTGTGGAGTTGCGGAACGTCGTGTTCTCCATTCCCAGTTGCCGCGCCACATAGTTCATCTCCTCGGCGAAACCGTCTTCGGTTCCCGAAATGCCCTCGGCCACGGCAATCGCGGCGTCATTTCCCGACTGCACGACGATGCCGAAGAGCAGATCGCGGACCGACACCTGCTTGCCAACCTCGACAAACGTCTTCGAGCCGCCCTTGCGCCATGCCTTGGTCGAAATCAGGAACGTATCATCCAGCGACAGCGACCCGTCGGCGATCCGCTGAAAGGCGATATAGACGGTCATGATCTTGGCCATCGAGGCCGGTTTCATCGGCGCGTCCGGATTCTTTTCCATCAACACCTTGCCTGACCCGAAATCCGTCACATACGCATACTCCGCGGACGTGTCGATTTCGGCTGCACCGGCTGACTGAGCAAGCCAGCAGGCCATGATAGCGGCAAGGACCACACGGAAACATGTCACTGGGCTTTCCTTTCTGCCAGAACCAAACTCATGCTCGTGCTAACGGCAAAAAACGGCACAAAAATGTCGCCTCAATCGACAATGATCCGGGCGCCACGGAAACCCAGATCAAACACCGCCGCAAGCAGCTTGTCAGCCTCGTCCACCTCGCTGACCGGCCCCAGCCTGACACGATGCAGCACCTGTCCGTCACGATTGATCCGCGACACCTGACCGGCGCTGATCTGGTCGATGCGATTCAGGACGTTGACAGCATTGGTTTCGGAATGGAAGGCGCCGACCTGCACCCAGATGCTGGTCTCGATCGGCGGCACATTGATGACCTCGCCGACATGGGCGTTCGCCAGAAGGTCAATCGCCGACTGGCCGTCCTCGGAATTGTAGTTTGACCGGCCACTGTTGGAGGTGGCGGAGAAGGTTACGTTGGAGGCCCCGACAGCGTTGAATTCAGGCATCGGTGTGTCCGGCTTGCCGACGACCTGTGGAAACATGCCTTTCTTTGCAAGGTCCTCAAGCCGCAGGCTCTGCTCGGCCAGAAGCTTGACCCGCACCTTGGCAATGCCCTGATCCTTGAAGCCAAGCAGCCGTGCGGATTCCCGCGACAGATCGATGATCCGGCCGGCAACAAACGGCCCGCGGTCATTCACCCTGACAACAAGCGACCTGCCATTATCAAGATTGGTGACCCGAACAACACTCGGCATCGGCAGGGTCTTGTGCGCCGCGGTGATTTTCTCTGGATCGAAAATCTCGCCATTCGCAGTCAGCTTGCCGGCGAACTCATCGCCATACCATGACCCGATTCCCGTCTCGTCATAGGCAAGATCGCGCGCCGGGTAATACCAGACACCGCCGACATTATAGGGATCGCCAATCTTATAACGTGGCTTTGCGACAACCGTGCCCGCGGCCAGTTCCTCAGCCTGCTTGACGGTCTGTTTTTCCTTCTGGGATTTCTTGACGATGTCGATGGCAAGTTCCGCGGTCGTACACCCGGCCAGACCAAGCCCGGCGATTGCCAGAACCGAGATGATCCGCATCCAGTTAACCAGCCCCCGCCGCATATGATGCCTCCCTAGCGCAAGGAATCGGAAAGTGTCCCGATCGCCAGCGCATAATAGTTGGACCGGTTCCAGCGAAGAATTGATTCATAGTTACTGTAGACTAGATAGGCCGGGCCACCGACGCCTTCCGGCATCACAAGCCGCGCCGAAAGCTGGCGTGATGGCAGGTCGGATCCATCGGCGCTGCGAACGCCGGCTTTCTGCCAGACCGGCAGCGCGTGTTGTGTTTTCGTCTCGAACAATTTGGTTGCACCCTTGCCGCCGATGACAAGGTCGGACGGGATGCGAACTTCGCGCCCCCAGGTGATGTCATCGCGCCACCCTGCCTTGGCAAGATAGTTGGCGGTTGAGGCAAACACATCCTCGGTCGTGCCCCAGATATCACGCCGGCCATCGCCATCCCAGTCCTCGGCAAAATTCAGGAAACTGGATGGCATGAACTGGCTCTGCCCCATGGCACCGGCCCAGGACCCTTTCATGTCGGCGGCCTTGATATGACCATCCTCGATGATCCGCAGCGCGTTCAGCAATTCCTTGCGGAAATAGGCGCTGCGTCGCCCGTCATGCGCCAGCGTGGCAAGCGACTGCGGGATGTTGAAACTGCCAAGATATTTACCAAAGCTTGTTTCCATCCCCCAGAAGGTGACGATGTAACGTTTCTGAACGCCGTATTTTTTTGCCACCCGGTCGAGAATGTCGGCATGTTCAACCAGCATGCGGGCGGCCGTCTTGCGGCGCCATTCACTGACAAACCTGCCAAGATATTCTTCGAATGTGAGGGTGAATTCCGGCTGGCTGCGGTCCAGCTCGATCACGCGTGGTAAGGGCTGAACGCCGGACAGGGCGGCATTGAGCGTCGCCTCCGATATACCGACGCCGCGCGCCTCGGCGCGAAGCTCGACCAGCCATTCGTCAAATGGCTGGTCACTCGCTAGTGCCGGGGTCGCCAGGCCGACGCAGAATGCCGCAAGCAAAAGGAGTGACCATCGCAGCAGACGCCGTGATGCGCGCCCAGACGATTCCATTGCATTCGATAGAGGGTAGAACAAGATTTCCCTGCCTGGCATTGCGGCCTTTGATGCGACTCGGGAGTGAGACACATGATCTTGTGGGTACAGTAACGCGCAACCGCTATCTGTGGCAAGAATCGAAATGCCTGTCCGGGCGGTAAAATCCAGGCACTTCTGGGCCGCGCCAGGCTGTCAGTCCTTCAGGCTGTCGCCCCGCATACCGGCGCGTTGCAGATGAATTGGCAATACCCTGCCGTAAAGCTGTCTTGTGCGCTCAACGCTGCCGACCATGCCTTCGGTTTCGACAAATGAAAAAATTCCGACATAGCGCCGCCGCGCGCCGATAACAGGGGTGACGCGATGCAGCGAATACCGCCCCTTGAATATCTGCAGGTCACCGGGGACAAGGTTCAATGACCGCACCCGGTCCGACCTGCCATCCAGAACATCCACCACCGCATCGAAACATTCATCCTCGGCGCTCCGCAGGCCTGGCGCATATTCAAACACACCGCCAGCCTCACCATTCTGGATGGCCAGTGTCACGGTGAAATTATTGGTGTCGAAATGCCAGGGGAACCCATCCCCCTCCTCGACGACATTGATGATCACATCGGCAAGCGGGTCGGCGTAGCGGTAGAAATCCGCAGCACCAAGAGCCTCACGAATGAAATTCTGGAAAGGTGCATATTCATAGATCGCGCGAAGACCACTATCCGGGCCGAAATTATCCGCTGGCACAAAGGCGTTTGAGCGGTCATAGAAACGTCGCCTGGGGTCCTGTTCGGAAAGGTTCGGATCATCCTCGGAAAAATAGGCATTGGTCCGGTTAAAGGACCGATGCGCTTGACCGGCGACGGCATCCGCCTCATCGACTAGCGCCGGCAATGCCGAGGTCCTGATGAAACTGGGAAGGACGCAGCACCCGTCTGTGGCAAGTTGCGCCTGCGCCGACCGGATCGCCTCTGCATAACCGCGCGGGTCGCGCCCATCGAGCGGATAGGCCTCCAGATCGATGAAATCCGCCGGTTTGGCCGCCGGTTTGGCTTTTTTCGAACGGATGGCATTTGCCACAGGTTCGTTTGCTGATTGTGCTGACATGCTGACACCTCGCCGAAAACACAATGGAGACTCAGCCTGGCCGCACTTTACAAAGATTTGCAATTCGCAAATTCAGGTGAGGTGCGGTGGTCTGCATCGCCAGTCACGGTTTCCTGTTTTCAGGAACGACTGTGACCATGATCGCCAGAATGATGGCGATGGCGGCAATCGTTCCAATGCCGCTCAATAACTCGTGAAAGAAGATGGCGGCGCATAAGGCCGAGAACACAGGTTCGCTGGCTTCGATAACCTGTGTCTTGTAGGCATCGATATATTGCACCGACAGAATGGTGCAGTAGAACCCGCAAAATGATGGAAGAATGCCCAACATGACCAGCCACGGAACGCTGTCAGCCGGCGGAATTACAGGACCATCCATCACGAACGGTACCGATAGCATCATCAACCCATAGGCCAGGAACCACCAGAATGTTTCGAGATTCGAGCGCAGCCTGAAGAACTTCCATGCGAAGATGAAGCTTCCGTAACCAAGACCTGCGATCAGGGCAAGCCAGACACCGGCCGCGCTTCCAGCGCCAATGCCGTCGCTTGCGATGAGGATCGCCCCGCCACCAAACACCACGGCTATGGCAATCAGTTTCCGAAATGTAACGACCTCTTTCAGGATGAATATATTCAGCGCGATGGCGCCAATCACGCCTGAAAAAACGACAATGGCCACAAAGGGAATCGCCGCATGCTGAAAGGCCATGGTTTCAAAATGATAGAGGGTGAAGATACCAAGGCTGGCGCAGATGGCGATTTTCCACGAGCCGACGAATGTCGAGACCAGCCGCTGAATGCCATTCGAGCGCGACAGAATACAAAGAGTGGCAATCGACAGTGCCAGCGCGCAGCGCCAGAAGGCAACGCTTTCACTGTCCAGACCGGCATCAAACGCGAAACGGGACAAAACACCAACAGTTCCGTTGAACAGGGCAGCCATCAAGGCAAAAACAACCCCGGCAAGGGGCAGGAAACGTATGCTATTCACGGCGCTTGGTGCTGGTCTTGGTGATGGCCTTGGTGATGGCGGGGCGCAATATGCAGGAAATAATCTCCGGGTGATTTGCCATTGGACATCATCTTGCCGCACGCCATTCCTTGCCAGCCACCATCCGTGAAAATTTACCTGTTAATCAGTAGGTCACACGCCTTTCATCACGCCAGTACGACATATTGGCCCGGCGCCGCCATGGATCAGGAATGCCAGCCTGGCCGCATTTTACAAAATTTTGCAACTTGCAAGATCGGGTCAAGAGACCGGCGAAAAGGTCGGGCCAAGAAATCAGAACGAGGTGATCAGCGGCCCTCGATCGGGTCGATATTCAGCGTTGATTTGGCGCCAGCACCGCGTGCCAGCGGGCTGCGGAGCGCCAGCGCAAGCAAGGGTGGAACAATGATCAGCGTCGCCAGCGTCGACAGGCCGAGCCCGCCAAACACCACGACGCCAAGACCTCGATAGAGTTCCGCCCCCGCGCCGGGGAAGATCACCAGCGGCACCAGCCCGAATAGCGAGGTCAATGTCGACATGAAAATCGGCCTGACACGGTTCCGCGTCGCCTCGACAACCGCGTCGCCGATCTCCATGCCCTCCTCACGGATATGCAGCATGGCCTGTTCGATCATCAGGATGGCGTTGTTCACCACCACGCCGGTGAGGATCACAAAGCCAAGCATCGTCAGCATGTCGAGAGGCTGGCGGATATAGATATTGAGCAGCGCCAGCCCGGCGATGCCGCCGGCCCCGGCAACCGGAACCGCCAGCAGGATAATCAGCGGCAGCACGAAATTGCGAAGCAGCACAACCATCAGAAGGAAGATCACCGCCAGCGCGATGGCGACATTTGCCTGCATCGCCTGCCAGGTCGAGTTGAGCGCGCTTGCCGCCCCGCTCAGCGAGATGGAGACGCCGGATTCGCTTGCCAGCGGCCGGATTTCCTCGATGATCTGTGCCTCGATGATCGCCACCGCCTCTTCAAGCGGCAGCTTTTCGGTTGGCCGCAGTCGAAGCGAGATCGCCTGACTGCCGCCAATGCGCCGGATCTGTTCTGGTGCGCTGACAATCTCGATCTTCGCAAGCTGGCCAAGCCGCAGGATCGCGCCGGCCCGCGTGACAATCGGAATGTCGCCAAGCTGTGCCGCGGTCAGATTGCTGGCATCGCGGCCGGCCACGACAAGGTCAATCAGTTCACCGGCGATCGGGATCTGGATGACATTCGCACCGTCATTGAAGACATCAACGGCCGAGGTGACATCACGAACGGACACCCCGGCGCGTGCCAGCGCGGCAAGGTCGGGCGTGATCCTGATCTGCGGCGCGCCATTATCAAGGTTGGGCAGCGCGCGCACCTGGCTTCCCTCGGTCCGGGGGAACAGCTCGGCCAGCCTTTCATTGACCCGAAAGGCAATCGGCAGCACGGCGTCACGGCTCGGGCCGGCAATATCAATCCGGATTGACCGCGATCCACCGACGGAACGCCCAAACAGCGATGCCTGGCGAACAAACGCGCCTGTTCCCGGTTCCGAGAATATCGGGCGCATCAGGACCATCTGCAGCTCGCCGACCCGGTTGGCGTCGCGCGCCGAGGCACCGGCAAAGGCGCCGCCGGAAAAGGCCACGAAGAAGAACCGTTCGATGGCTGGTGGGCCACCCTCCGGTGGTTCATCCTCCCATAACGGGCGGGCGGCGGCCTCCATCTTTTCGGCGATGCGCAGCGTTTCATCCATCGAATAGCCTGGCGGCGTGAAAATCCGGCCAAAGACGAAATTCGCGTTGCCGTCCGGAAGATAGTCAAGCTGCGGCATGAATCTTGTGGCAAAGCCCGCGGCGCCCGCCACCAACAGCGCGACCGCAACGATGCCGAAGATTGAACGTCGCACCGTTAGCCGCGCATAGCTGACAACCAGCCTTGCGAAACCACCTGCCAGATGATCGAGCCCGGGAATGCGGATCAGATTGGCGTATTTGTCAGGCGACCCGCGCAACAGCCGCGCGGCCAGCGATGGGATGACCGTCACTGAAACAATGACCGAAATCAGCACCGCCACCGAAATGGCGATGCCGATATCCCGGAACAGCTGGCCAACCGGCAGCGTCAGCAACAGCACCGGGATGAAGACAATCACCGTCGTCAGCGCCGAGCCGAGGATTGGCGCCCAGACCTGGCGTGCGCCGTGATAGGCCGCGGTGTCGGCCGGCAGGCCACGCTGGCGAAGACGGAAGATATTCTCCAGCGATACAATCGAGGCATCGACCACCATGCCAACCGCAAAGGCAAGCCCGGCCAGCGAGATCACATTGATCGACAGGCCAAGCCCGGCAATGGCAACAAAGGTGCCGATCACCGACACCGGGATGGCGGCAAAGACGATGATCGTCGGCAGCAGGCTGCGCAGGAACAGCATCAGGACGCCAAGCGCCAGAATCCCGCCGATCCAGATATTCTGCTGCACCAGATCAATCGCCGAGGCGATATATTTCGTCTCGTCATAGACAACGCGTAAATTCAGCCCCTGCGCATCAAGAACCGAACGGTTCAGCTTGTCAATCGCGGTACGAAGCCGCGCCATGGTTTCAACGACGTTAACCCCGGGCGCGCGCAGCGCGTTGATGATCACCGCCTTCTCACCATTCAGCCGCCGGTAGCTTGACCGCGAGGCCGATTGCAGCTTGATCGTCGCGATATCGGACAGCAGCAGGGGTACGAGCGTGCCACTTGAAGATGTATCGGTACGCAGGACAATGCGGCCGGCCGCATCGGGTGTGTAATTGACAGCCTCGGTCCGCACCGCATAGGTCCGCTTGCCTTCGGTGACAGTGCCGACACTCATCATCGAGGACGAGGTACGCAGGGCGTCGATAACCTCGGTCAGGGTAATCCGGTATTGCGTCAGTTTCGCCGGATCGATGAAGATCCGCATTTCCTTCGACCCGCCACCATTGAAGGTAATTTCAGACACGCCGTTCACCCGGCCCAGTGGCTCGACAATCTGCGTTTCCAGAAAATTGCCAAGACCCTCAAGATCAACCGGCTCGCCGGGCTTGCCGACCAGAGCCAGACGGGCGATCGGGCTGTCATCGGAATTTGAGGTGCGAACCTCCGGCGTACGGGCATCAGACGGCAGGCCCGTGACCGCCGACAGCTTGCTGAGAAGCAGCACCAGTGCCTTGTCCATATCCTGCGTGACACTGTAGGTCAGGGTGACCGCCGCCCGCCCCCGCCGTGATGAGGAGACAAGCTCCTCGACCCCGTTCAGGCCCGACAGCTCGGTCTCCAGCCGCGCCACGATCTCGCGGTCGACATCCTCCGGCGAGGCGCCGGGCCAGCCGACGCGCACCTCGAGAATGGGTTTCTCGATATCGGGGCTCATCTGGATGGGGATGTTGCGAAGCGCCACGATTCCGAACAGCACCGTCAGCAGGATCAGCGCCAGAACCGCGACCGGACGTTCAATCGCCAGCTTGATCAGTCCGCCCATCAGCCAGCGCCCTTGCTGCCCGTGAAGTCGAGGGTCGGTTCACGACCACCCGGCAGGCCGCGCAACGTTACCGTTCCCGACATCTCATCACCGCTGATGGTGCCGATGAATTCCAGATCAAGCACGCCGAAGGGCAGGACAAGCTTGCCGATGAAATTGATGTCATCGCCAACCCGCGTGACCTCGACAGGTTCGTCATTGAAGAAGGATTTATCGGTGCCAAGGACCAGATCGCCGGACGCCGGGCCGCGGCGCGTCGTCCAGTTCAGCGTCCATTTCTCGCCTTTTGGTCCCTGTGGCCGTTTGGCCGGGTCGCCGATCTTGATCTTGCGACCATCGACAAGACCTTC
>CENJ01057732.1_pt1 | contig 18180 bp, 16 predicted proteins | sample 356161 | NCBI WGS metagenome assembly CENJ01 (sample SAMEA2619531, study PRJEB7988) | marine metagenome | biome: marine biome (ENVO:00000447); feature: surface water layer (ENVO:00002042); material: "saline water (ENVO:00002010), including plankton (ENVO:xxxxxxxx)" | depth 5 m
TGAGTTGGTTAAAAACTTGCCTTGTGACAAAAAAGATTTATTAGAATCTATGAATGATTCAATCCTATTATCACTTTTTAACCTAGGTCTTATTCACCACTATGAAACAGAAGACTTAACACAATCAATCAAATATTTTACAAGAATTATTGAAAACTTCCAACCACAAAAAGAGGCCATTGCTTCAATTTATGAGCTTTATAATATTTTTAGCTTTCAAAAAGAGTACGGCTTAAGTACTAAAATGAAAAATCTTCTTCTAGATAAATACCCTCAAAGTAAGTATGCTCAATTAATTTCCGGAGTTAAAAACACTTCTGATTTGCAAGAAAAAATGAATTTAGAAGAAGAAAATTATAGAAATCTATATTTAAAGTATAAATCTGGGAAATATGAAGAAGTTTTAGAATCCTGTAATGAAAAACTTATAGATACATCAAATCTTTTGATTTGTCAATATGGTTTATTGAAAGCGTATTCACTTAAAAAAATGAATGATACTTCATCAAATAATGAGGTTCTTATAAATACTTTGAAAATCGTTGTAAAGAGATGTTTAGGCACGAACTATTCTGACCAAGCAATTGCTGCTTTAAATGCTCTTAAAATAAATAGTGCAAATAATTTAATAAATAAGGAAAATTGGAAATTCTCATATAGCCCTGATACGATTCACTATTTTATAATGATTGCCCCAAAAGGAAAATTTTCAATTAATAAAGCTAAAAATAGTATTGCTGATTTTAATATGTCTAATTTCTCGGATTTAAGATTAAAAGTTTCTAATAGTTTTCTTAACACATCCGATCAAATGATAATGGTAAAATTTTTTAATGACAGTAAAAAAGCTTTAGACTATTATCTATCATTTAAAGTTAATAAGGGGATTGTTAAAAATTATAAAGAAGAGAATTTCTTTGTCATATCCCCTGATAACTTAAGGGAATTGTACCTTGAAAAGAACCCTGATAACTACGTTAAGTTTTTTGAAGAATTCTATCAATAATTAAAATTTCATCTTTTTTATATATTTGCAGAAAGAATTCATGGTATTTAAAACCGAAAAGAACATGGCAAATTATAATAACCAGTCACCTGATAGACTTAATAGAATAGTTGAAGGAACTCATATTGAGGGAGATATAAAATCTGATTCTAATATTAGAATTGATGGCTACCTAAAAGGAACTATTACCGTTAAAGGAAGATTAGTTTTAGGACCAACAGGAAAAATAGATGGAAATATCAGTTGTAAAAATGCTGATTTAGAAGGTAAATTAAATGGAACTATTGAAGTAGATGAACTCCTATCCCTAAAAAGTACTGCAAAATTACAGGGTGAAATATCTACTAATAAACTATCAATAGAACCAGGTGCTATATTTTCAGGAAATTGTAAAATGGGCGCTGTTCTTAAAGATCTCCCTTCTTCAGAAGAAAATATTAACAATAGTAATGAAATAATAAAGGAAAAAACTGCTTAAATTAAATAAATGACAACAAAAATACTTGTTCCAACTGACTTTTCAGAAGTTGCTCACTCAGCAATACAGCATTCTGTCAAATTTGCCTCTATTATTGATGCTGAAGTGATTTTACTACATATTGTAAGTTCGAGAGATGATATAAATTCAGCTAAAGATAAACTTGAAGTGGAAGTTGGCTTAGGAGAGGCATTTTCACCTTCATGTAATATAAGTACCACGGTTAGAGTTGGTAATATTTTTGATGATATTGGCGATGTTGCTGCAGAATTAGGAATATCATTAGTTTTTATGGGCACTCATGGAGCTAGCAGATGGCAACAAATTATTGGAAGTAGAGCATTAAAAGTTATCACCAGCTCTCCAGTTCCATTTATTTTAGTACAAGAAAAATTAATGAACGATAATGGTTATGACAATATCGTTGTTCCCTTGGACTTAAATTTTGAGACCAAACAAAAACTAGAACTAGTTGCTAAAATTTCTCATTATTTTGATTCTCAGGTTCATCTAATTACAAAAGACGAGGATGATGAGTTTATTAAAAATAAGTTGAAAGCCAACCAGCTTTGGGCAGTTAACTATTTAAAAGAAAAAAATGTAAAGCATTCTTCTCACTTAGTTGAAAAAGGAGCGACCTTAACAGAAGGAATTTTTAAACTTTCAAAAGAAGTAGATGCTGATTTAATTGCCATAATGAATCTGCAAGATGATACTCTTTTAGGAATTTTAGAGAATTCTTTTCAAGAAGAGATTGTAGCTAATGATTTAAAAGTTCCTGTTTTGAGTGTTCACCCAATCAAAACATCAAAGTCTTTATTTTTTAGTTAGATCATCTATCATATATGCTTTCAGAACAAGAGCAGATTCGAAGAGAGAGTCTAAAAAAAATCATTAATTATGGAATTAATCCATACCCTGCAAAAGAGTTTAAATTTTCACATTATTCCAAAAATATACTTGAAAATTATACTGAGGGAGAAAGCGTTATAATTGCTGGAAGGTTGATGCGAAGAAAGGTTCAAGGAAAAGCCAGTTTTGGCACCCTTCAAGATTCTAAGGGTAAAATCCAAATTTATTTAAATCGTGATATAATTTGTCCAAATGAAGATAAATCTCTTTACAATGACTTTTTCAAGAAGTGGCTGGACTTAGGAGATATTCTTGGAATTGAGGGCAAAGTATTTAAAACAATGGTCGGAGAAATCTCTATTAACGTCGAAAAATTACACCTTTTAAGTAAATCTCTTAAACCATTACCACAACCTAAAATAGATTCTGAGGGAGTAACTCATGATGCTTTTGAAGACCCTGAACTAAGATTTAGAAGGAGGTATGTAGATCTCGTTGTTAATGAGAGAGTAAAAGAAACTTTTCTAAAAAGGTCTAGTATCATAAGTGCAATGAGAAAATTTTTAACACTCAGAGAATATATTGAGGTGGAAACACCTATTTTACAAAGTATTCCAGGCGGTGCTGCAGCTAGACCATTTATAACTCATCACAATGCCTTAGATATGCCTTTATATTTAAGGATTGCTAATGAACTTTATTTAAAAAGATTAATTGTTGGAGGATTTGAAGGAGTTTATGAATTTGCCAAAGACTTTAGAAATGAAGGAATGGACAGAACTCATAATCCTGAATTTACTCAAATGGAAATTTATGTTGCATACAAAGATTATCATTGGATGATGAATTTTACAGAAGAAATGCTGGAATACATTTGCTTAGAGGTTCTTGGTACTACAGAAGTTCAAATTGGAGACAATAAAGTGAGTTTTAAAAAGCCTTTTAAAAGAATATCTATGCTAGATTCTATTAAAGAACATACTGGATTAGATATTTCTAATATGTCAGAGGATGAACTTAGACAAACATGTAAAAAACTATCTATAGATACAGATGAATCTATGGGAAAAGGCAGGTTAATTGATGAAATTTTTGGAGAAAAATGTGAAAGTAACTATGTTCAGCCAACATTTATTACAGATTATCCTGTCGAAATGTCTCCATTATGTAAAAAACACAGAGATAATTCAGAGCTTACAGAAAGGTTTGAGTTAATGGTAAATGGGAAAGAATTAGCCAATGCATATTCTGAATTAAATGATCCTATCGATCAAAAAGAAAGATTTGAAGAACAGGTCAAATTAGCTGAGAAAGGTGATGATGAGGCCATGTTCATTGATCTTGATTTTATAAGGGCTTTAGAGTATGGAATGCCTCCTACTTCTGGGATGGGAATAGGGATAGATAGATTGGTAATGTTTTTATGTAATCAACCATCCATTCAAGAAGTTTTATTTTTCCCACAAATGAAACCAGAAAAGTGGGATACTGGCCCAAATAAAGAGGAATATTTATCACTAAATATCCCAGATAATTGGATCCAACCACTATATGAAAGTGGTTACACGTCGAAATCACTCCTTTTACAGTCAAAACCTACTGCCGTTCACCAAAAACTAAATGGATATCGTAAAAAAAATAAGCTAGATATCCCCGCAATACTACTCGAAGAAGTACAATCTTGGTATAATTAGTATATTTTTTTTATTGTATTTATACAATAGCTACATTTAATGAGTATTCAAAAATGAGATCATTAAATAATATGTTTAAACATTCTAAATTTTTTTCCTTCCATTTTCAGATCAAATTTCATGGTTTAATTATAATGTTTTTTGTTTTAAGATTATTCAGCTTTAATGCTCAAAAAAATGATAATCTTTTTCTCTTCAATCCTTCAGATATTAAAACTTCTTTATTAATGGAAAATAATATTTTGTGGCCCCCAATGGAACTTAATATAGCTAAAGAAGATAGTAAGATGCTCAACTTTTTATTTCAAAAAAAATTGAATGAATACTCTTTTATTGACTCTGCACTTAATCGGCATAAATTACCATCAAAATTTGGATTTCTTCCATTAATATTATCTGCTTATCAAGATCACTATACAAGTAATTTATCAGGAAGAGGAATATGGTCTTTAAGTTATATAACAGCTTTAAAAATGAACCTTAATGTTAATAGCTATATGGATCAAAGACTTGATGAAAAAGCTTCTACCTTAGCTGCAATTAGACATATAAAAGAGCTGTCTAAGATCTATAAATCAGATAATTGGACTTTATTGTCATATATTACTTCTCCTAATTATGTTTCTAATATCATGAAAGAAGCCAATTCCAATAAATGGGAAGAAGCTATTAAATTTATAGATAAAAAATATTTATTTAATGTAGAGTTAATAAACTGGCTTGATAACATCGAATATTCCCCAAAATTTACTCATCCTAACCCTTCAAATATGAGTGAATTTATATTTGAGGAAAACATTTTTTTTGATGCAATTGCTCAATTTAAAATTATAGACTTTCAGAAAATTAAAAGAGACAACTCTGTTTTATTAGGGCAAATTCTCCCCAGAGACTATGGCTTAAAGTTAGAAGATGAAGTGGGAAATTTCTTAAAACAAAATATTCAAAAAATATTATCTTTTCAAGATTCAATGAGGCGAAATTTATATTTGGATACTATCCAAAAAAGTAAAAAAATACATTTAGTCAAACAAGGGGATGTTCTAGGTCAAATAGCGATTGATAATAATGTTTCTGTTAAAGAAATAATGAGTTGGAATAATTTAAAAAACACAATTATTTATCAAGACCAAAAGTTGATTTTAATGTCAAAACATGAATTTAATAACAACAAATTGGATCTTAAAATAATTTCTAAAGAGAAATATTTTTGGGAAATAGCAGAAGCCAATCCTCAGGTCACCATTAAAAAAATATGTAAGTATAATTATTACCGTGAACTAAAACCTAATCAGCAATTAAGAATAACAAAGAAATAACGCCCTTTTATCCTCTCATTTTTTTAGTATTATTAACTATAATGCTATTAATTCTATTCTGGATTTTCCCTAGCAATGGGGTTCAAATAGCCAATATGGAATTAAACTTTATATCTAAGGAAGATTTTCAAAAACAAAAGTTAATTAAAGAAATTCCGGCTGAGATTCCACCTCCAATTATTATTAATTATGATTCAATAAATAAGGTAAAAAAACAGATTCAAGACAGTTTAGAAAATGAATTAAAACTTGAAAAAAAACGATTAAAAGAGGCAATAATTATATCTGAAAAAAACATACAATACCCTAACAATGACCCTTCTATATTAATTTCTTTTTTTAAGAAATTAGAAAAGGCAAAGTTTAAAAAGGTAAGAATAATGCATTATGGGGATTCTCAAATTGAAGGAGACAGAATTTCTGGAAGACTAAGAGAGAGATTACAAAATGAATTTGGCGGAAACGGGGCTGGACTTTTTGCTGTTATACCAGCTACTAGAAAAATAAGCCTTAATAATACTCCATCTAAAAATTGGGTTAGAAAAACAGGGTTTGGCCCCTATATCGATAAAAAAATTAACCATAAGAAATATGGAGCTTTATTTTCTTTTTGCACCATGAATCCTGATTCATTATCTATTGATTCAAACTTTATCTACAATGGGGAAATTAATATCAAGCGACCTACTAAATCTTATAAACTTTGTAGAAACTTTAGCCTGTTAAAAATCTTTTATTCTAATCCAGAAAACACCATACTGAGATTGCTTATTAATGATTCTGTTTTTCATACTGATACTCTTTTAAATACAGAAGAAATCAAGTTAAAGCAATTAGAGTTTAGCAAGGGCCCAAAAGAATTTACATTACAATTCAGTTCCAACTCAAGCCCAACAATATATGGCATTTCTTTGGAAGGGAATAAAGGGGTTGTTGTTGATAATATTCCTTTAAGAGGGGCATCAGGCACAGAATTTTCTAAAGTAGATTTTAATTCATTAAGTCAGATGCAAAAGCTGCTTTCAACAGATTTATTTATATTGGAATTTGGTGGAAATACCATCCCCTATATTAAATCAAGGGAAAGAGCCTTTAAATATGGGAATTATTTTAAAAAACAAATTCTTAAATTAAAGAAAATTAATCCCAAGGCCATGTTTATTATTATTGGACCTGCTGATATGGCAAAAAAACAAAAAACGGAATTTATTACTTATCCAATATTAGAGGATGTAATATCAGCTTTAAAAAAGGCAGCTTTTGAAACCAATTCTTGTTTCTGGGATATGTATATAAATATGGGAGGAGAAAACTCTATTCAGAAATGGGTCTTGGAACAACCTTCACTAGCTGCAAGAGACTATATTCACTTTACTAATAGAGGAGCTAAAAAAATTGCTGATTTTTTTATTGAAGATTTTATGCGAGATTACAAAAATTATTTAAATCAAAAAAAATGATTAATAAAAGTATAATTATATTTTTTTTATTGGTTTTTAATGGATTTAATTCATGGTGTCAATTTACTTCACCAAATACATCAAAATATCCATTTATAGAAACAAAAAAAAATGGGTTAAATATATATGGTACTAAAGATTGGAACAAGTTTTTTAAAAAACTGGATAACCAATATTCTAAAGGAAATGATAAAATCAACATCCTTCATTTTGGAGGCTCTCATATTCAGGCTGATATATGGTCCAACAGAATGAGAACTAATTTTCAGCATTCTAGCCCTTATTGTAGTTCCGGTCGAGGATTTATTTTTCCTTTTAGATTGATAAAATCAAATGGATCTCCAGTTATAATGTCTAGCCACAATGGCAGATGGAAAGGGTACCGTAATTCAGTTAATCATCATCATGGTCCATTTGGGTTGATGGGGGCTAGAGCAGATCTAATAGACTCTGTCTCTAATATTAATATTTGGAACAAAAAGCCCTTAAGTAAGTATGATTCTTTTAATTCTATAGATGTGTTCTTTAAAGATTCTAGCAATAACTATGAAATTAAGATAATAGTTGATTCTAGTATTAAAATAGATTTTAAAAGAGAGAAAGGGCGTATTAAATTTCAATTATCAAGATTGGTCGATTCCTTAACTATCCAAATCTTTAGGAAAAAAGACATACCCTCTAATTTTTCTTTTTTTGGTCTTCTTTTAGACAATAACAACAATGGAATCTCTTATCATTCTATTGGAGTAAATGGGGCAAGTGTTAAAAGCTATTTAAGATGTGTTGATTTTGAGCAGCAGCTAGGTTTAATCCAGCCTGATTTAGTCATATTTTCTATTGGCATAAATGATGCTTATGAAGAAGATTTTTCCAAAGAATCATTTTATAAAAACTATGATACATTGATACAGAAAATTAAATTGATTAATCCAAATACCGCCATTTTACTTACAACCAATAATGACAGTTACTACAAGAAAAAATACCCAAATACAAGAGCTCTAGAAGTGAGAGAAAAAATGTTTGAATTGGCAAAAAATAAAGATCTTGCTCTTTGGGATATGTTTCAAGTCATGGGAGGGTTAAATTCCATAAAAGATTGGCAAAAAAATAAATTAGCTAAAAAAGATCTTATTCACTTGACTTATGATGGATATAATCTTATTGGAGATTTATTATTTGAGGCATTTATGAAGTCTTATATAAATTATATTGAAGATAGTGGGTGATTTTTCTATATATAAATTTTATGAATGGCTTTTTTCTCCATTTTTAAATTCATCTGAACATCCGATGATATTTACTGAATATCCTTTTTGGATATTTTTTCTATTGGTTATAATTGGATATGGATTGGTCTATAAAAAACTTAGTTTAAGAAGTATTTTTCTTTTTCTTGTAAGTATATATTTCTATTACAAAACAAGTGGATTCTTTTTTTCCATTTTACTTTTTTCAACGATCGTAGACTTTTTTCTTGGAAAAGCTATTTTCGTTTCCAAGAAGGAGCTACATGCGAAGATATTTTTAGGCTTTAGTGTAGCTATTAACCTTCTTATCTTGATTTATTTTAAGTACGCCTATTTTTTTACAGATTCATTTAATACCATAATTGGATCTAACTGGCATCCTATTAATCATTTTGCTTCATTAACTAATCAATTTACGGGATCAAGCTTTAGAGTAGATCAAATTTTACTTCCAGTTGGCATTTCTTTTTATACTTTTCAGACCATGTCCTACTCAATAGATATTTTCAGAAAAAAATTATCTCCAGTTAATAATATTTTTGATTTTGGATTTTATGTTTCATTTTTTCCGCAGCTAGTAGCAGGTCCAATTGTTAGAGCAGCAGATTTTATACCTCAAATTCATCAACCATATACTTTAAATAGGCAAGAATTTGGAATGGCTTTATTTTGGATATTAAATGGTTTATTAAAGAAATTTCTTTTAGCAGATTATATTGCTGTTAATTTTGTCGATAGAGTTTTCGATAATCCAGGAATGTTTTCTGGTTTTGAAAATTTAATGGCTCTCTATGGTTATTCTCTCCAAGTTTATGCAGATTTTTCTGGGTATACAGATATTGCTATTGGCATAGCCTTGATTTTAGGCTTTAGATTACCTAAAAATTTCAATTCTCCATATAAGGCAGATAACTGTGGAGATTTTTGGAAAAGATGGCATATTTCTCTTTCTTCATGGCTTAAGGATTATCTATATATTCCTATGGGGGGAAATCGAGGTGGATCACTTTTCAGCTATGTTTCTCTTGCGTTAATAATAGTATTTATATACTTACTTAGTGGCTCGTTAGCTCTTTTATTTGGGATACTTTCTGTTATTTTTTTAACGCTTTTATTAGGTGAAATATTTCCTAGATTTAATAAATGGTATTTGACAAATATTAATATCATGTTAACTATGTTAATTGGTGGGCTTTGGCATGGAGCTAGTTGGAATTTTGTTCTTTGGGGAGGACTAAATGGATTAGGAATTGTTATTTATAAACTCTGGAAAAATATTAGCCCTTGGAAAAACAAATCCAAATGGATGTATAAAATTTTGGGAATAATTATCACTTTTAATTTTGTAACATTTACCAGAATTTGGTTTCGAAGCGGGTCTATAAATTCCTGGGACCAAATGGATGAATCACATAATATATTATCAGAATGGTTTACAGCTAATGAAATATTAAATCAATTGTTTTTTAACTTCCAATGGAATTTAATTGGAGATGTTATTTCAGTTTATAGCCATGTTTTCGTAGTTATTATTATTGGCTTTTTAATTCATTTTATACCAGAAAAATGGAAGTTTTGGTATAGAGAAAAGTTTTCAAAATCTCCTATATTTATTCAATTAATGATTTGTTTTTCCGCTATATTTATAATGTATCAAATTGCATCAACAAGTTTACAACCTTTTATATACTTTCAATTTTAATAAATTATGCCAGCTATAAAAAATGCATTATTAAGGTATAGAATTATAGATAGATCTATTAGAAACGAGTATTCTCCATATCCAAGCAAGAGAGATTTGCGACAACTTTGCGAAGAAGAGATTTTTGGAAGTTCTGATGGTTCTCATATTTGTGATTCTACAATTGAAAAAGATTTATTTGCCATGCGGATTGAGCATGATGCACCCATTGCTTATAGCAAAAAGGAAAGAGGCTATTATTATTTAGAAAGTAATTTCTCCATGGATGATGTTCCATTAACTGAAAAAGATATTAATGCTATAAAAGCTGCTTCTACTATTCTTCATCAGTTTAAAAATACTAGTTTGTTTGGGCAGTATGAATTTGCCATTCAGAAAATTTTAGATAGAGCCATAAGCTCTGAAAAATCTAGTAGCCACAATGAAGAACAGATAATTCAATTTGAAACTTTACCAACTATTAGAGGGAATGAAAATCTTGAAATTTTTTTAAGTGCTATTAAAAATAAAAAAGTAGTACAATTTGATTATTTCAACTTCTCTAAAAATATAAAGTCTGTTCGCAGAATGCATCCATATCTTCTCAAGGAGTACAGAAATAGATGGTATTTAATAGGCAAAAGTGAACTTAAAGAAAAAGTAATAACCTTTGGATTAGATAGAATTTTTGATCCGATCTTGTTAGAACAAACATTCAGAGTAGACACTAACTTTTCTGCTGATAATTTTTTCAAACATTCCATTGGGATCACCGTTTTTAATGAACTTCCTAATGAAATAATTATAGAGACCAATCCCATTTTATCCAAATATTTAATTTCTCAGCCTCTTCATCATTCTCAAATTCTTAAAGAAGTGATAAATAATGGCAATCATATTTTCTCTTTTCATCTTCTCATTACCTATGAACTTAAGATGTTATTATTAGGGTTTGGAAAGGATTGTAAAATCATTGCTCCAGAAATTCTTAAAAAGCAAGTTTTAAATGATTTGAAAGAGCTCATTTTTAGCTATGAAAATGAATGAGTTAGAAAAATCTAATAGCGCTTATTTACTTCATCACTCCAAAAATCCCATTTACTGGAAACCATGGACAATCTCCACTTTAGATCAAGCTAAAAGGGAAAATAAGTTAATTATTTTAAGTATTGGATACTCAGCATGCCACTGGTGCCATGTAATGGAAAGAGAAACTTTTAATAATGAATTAATAGCAAAAGTAATGAATCAACATTTTATTGCCATAAAGGTTGATAAAGAGGAACATCCTGAAGTTGATAATGTCTATATGGATTTCTTATTAGAAACAAAAGGTAGTGGAGGATGGCCCTTAAACTGCATCTTACTACCATCTTCCCTACCCTTATATGCAGGGACATACTACAACGCTAATGACTGGCTAAACCTTATATCTAGGTTCAGCAATATTTATAAAGACAGCCCCAAAAAACTTCATGATTATTCAAGAAACTTTATCCATCAACAAAAAAATTATGTAGATAAAGAACCACTTCAAGAAATCCAATTTAAATCATCCTTTAAAGATTGGGAAACTTTTATCGACTTAGAAAACGGAGGTTTAAAATCTGGTCAAAAATTTCCAATGCCTAATTTTTTAAGTTTTTTAATCCAATTACCTAATGAAAAAAAATGGGATATTTTTAAAGAAAAAACTTTTAATAATATGGCACAAAAAGGGCTATTTGACCATATTGAAGGTGGGTTTTTTAGATATTGTACAGATGAGTATTGGGACATCCCTCACTTTGAAAAAATGCTATATGATAATGGCCAATTAATTAGTGTTTTTAGCAGCTACGATTTAATAATTAAAGAAAATATTTATGCTGAATTAGTGAAAAAAACTGTAGAGTTTTGGCTCAGTATTAAAGCTGATAATAACTTTTTTCCATCATCAATTGACGCTGATAACGTAGATGGAGAGGGGGGGTATTATTTGTTCAAAAAAAACCAACTATTAGAAAATTTCAATAAAAAAGAGCTTGAGTATTGTCAATTGAATTTTAATATGAACAACAATTCGCTAAGGGAAAGTAAATGGCACATGCATAAAAAAGAGACTATTCCTAGTGAAGTTGAGGGAAAACTTTTATCAAAGTTAAAGGGACTAAGAAGCGCTAATACTTTTCCTGCAATTGATCGTAAAGCCATTTGTAGCTGGAATTGTATGATGATTATTGGTTTAATTGACGCATCAATTACCTATCAAAATAGTAAATGGTTTGAAATAGCTAAAACTACAACACAATTAATTTTGAATAATTTCAGTAAAAATAATCAGTGTTTTAGACTGGTTTATTCAAATAAAATAATAAACGGAACCTTAGAAGACTATTCTTGGTTAGTGGCATTAACCATAAAAATGGGACATATCAGTGACTCAGCGTACTGGATTGATGAAAGCATCAAATGGACTAATATTACCATTAATAAGTTTTGGACTGATAATAAAAGTTTATTTGCCTTTTCAGAAAGTAAAGTTCTTTATAAAAAAAATTTTGAAATTGAAGATGAAGTTATTCCCGCTAGCAACTCTGTAATCGCTAATAATTTATATGAACTATATATTGTTACCTATGAAAAAAAATATTTAGAAATAATGGATAAAATGATGAGTAAAGTTGGAGCAAAAGCTCAAAAATGGTTGCCTAATTTTACTAACTGGATGATGTTATCAAACAAAAAAAAGAGTTCGAATAAACAATATGTTGTGGTGGGGTATGAAATAAATGAGTTATGGCACCTACATCACCAAAAAGAAATATATGATCAATTATATGTCTTAGAAAAAGAATCTGAAATTTTAATTTTTAAAGAAAAATACCAAGGAGAAGGAAAAAATATTTTTATTTGCAATGAAAATTCTTGTATTGCTAATGCTGCTAATATAAATGAAGCTCTAAGGATAACAATATGATAAGATTAATTTTATTATTTCTCTCTTTTATAAGTTTTAGTTCGTCTGCCCAAATGATTAATAATGGAATGGCCAACCTTTTTACTGAAACTCCTTTTTTTAATGAAAAATATATTAGGTCTGTAAATTTAAAATCTATAATAGGCACCATTTCATCTAAAAAAGAATTGGGCGCCATTAAAAAATCAGGTAAAAAAGAAGCCTATATTTTCAACAAAAAAGGGAACTTAATTATCCATTATCTATCAAATAATACAAAAAGTAAAACGGATACAGTTTTTACATTCTATGAATACAATAAAGAAAATAAAAACTCTGTTATGCGGGTAAGTGATTCTTATGGTTTTTACTCCTATACTAAAAACTACGATTCTACTTCAAGGTTAGTGAATCAAGTTTACTCTAGGGAAAAAAACGCTTCTAAAAGTAAAATGAATTTTAAATTAGAAGAGAGATATATTATTTTCGAGGAGTCCTATCAGTATTCTTTTCAAGACTCTGTTCAAATAGTTACTACTTTAAATAGTAATGGGAGACCCTATAAGATAGAAAAAAAGTTTTATGATATGTTAGGATATTTAACAAAATCAACCACTAAATTGTTGATTTCAAATAAAACGAAATATGAGCTTTATCATTATAATGATAGGGGTTTTTTAAAGTCAATACAATATTTCAAAGAAGCCATTAAATTACCGATAAAAGAGATTAAATATGACTATGATGAATGGGGAAATGTTACATTTATGGATGAGTATAAGAATAATGAAAGAATTATTCATAAAGAGCTTTTATACGAACCTTCAACTTTAATTTTAAAAACAATTTTATCTCAGGATTTGGTTTCTAATTTAATAACCATTACTAAATTCAAATCAAAGTTTTTTAATAAAATTTAATTGAATATGCTAAGGAACTTTTCTTTTCTAATTTTTACGATGCTATTATTTTCTTGTGAATCTAAACATCCTTTGGCTGAAAAACTATGTAATTGCTACACACAACTTCATAGAGCTCAAGAGGAACAAGAACAACTTTTCTGGACTGACTCATGTAATGTTTTGTATATTGAAATTTTAAAAGAACTAGAGAATCAAGAATCTGAACAACTAAAATTTCAAAAGGCTTATAGCCGATGTCAATAGTTAATGGAAAAAATTTACAACTATATTAATGGTGAACTTGTTAAGCCAAAAGAAGATAATTGGTTAGAAAATTACAATCCTGCAATCGGTGAAGTATATGGCTTAATACCAGATTCAGATGAACAAGACGTTGATTCAGCCTATCAAGCAGCTCAGGAGGCTTTCCCTTTATGGAGTGGAAAAACCCTTAAATATCGATCGGATATTCTTCTTAAAATAGCCAATTTAATTATCAAACAAGTAGATGAATTATCGTTAGCAGAAAGCATTGATAATGGCAAACCTTTAGCTCTAGCCAAAAAAGTTGATATTCCAAGAGCTGCAACCAACATGTCCTTTTTTGCTACAGCAATTTTACATGAGAATTCTGATGCTCACCTAATGAATCAAGTGGCTATAAATTATACCTTAAGAAAGCCCTTAGGAGTAGTTGGTTGTATTTCTCCATGGAACTTACCACTTTACTTATTTACTTGGAAAATAGCTCCTGCTTTAGCTGCAGGAAATACTGTGGTAGCAAAACCTTCTGAAATAACTCCTATGACCGCATATTTATTTTCAAAAATATGTCAGGAAGCAGGCTTGCCTAAAGGGGTTCTAAACATTGTTCACGGTCTTGGACCAAAGGTTGGAGAACCCATCACTAAACATCCTAATATAAAAGCCATTTCATTTACTGGAGGAACAGATACAGGAAGAAAAATTGCTGCTATTGCTGCGCCCATGTTCAAGAAACTTAGTTTAGAGTTGGGAGGAAAAAATCCCAATATAGTTTTTGCAGATTGTGATTTAGATAAAGCAGTGTCTAACTCAGTATTAAGTTCTTTTTCTAATCAGGGTCAGATATGTTTGTGTGGGTCAAGAATTTTCATCGAAAGAAAAATTTATCAAAATTTTAAAAAAAAGTTTTTAGAAAAAGTCCAAAATTTAACTATTGGCGACCCATTAGAAAATACTACTAAAATGGGGGCATTAGTCTCTAATGATCATATGCAAAAAGTTTTAAATCATATTCAAATTGCTCATGATGATGGAGGTGTTTTACTAAGTGGGGGAAAGCAATTTATTCCTAAAGGAAGGTGTGAAAATGGTTATTTTGTGGAGCCTACAGTTTTTGAAGGGTTGAGTTATAATTGCGCAACCAATCAAGAAGAAATTTTTGGTCCAGTGGTTACTCTTACCCCGTTTGACAATGAAGATGAAGTTCTAAATTACGCAAATAGTACTAAATATGGATTATCAGCTACAGTTTGGACAAAAGATTTAAATAAAGCAAATAGAGTGTCTTATTCATTGCAATCTGGAATAGTTTGGGTAAACTGTTGGTTAGTTAGAGACTTGAGAACTCCTTTTGGCGGAGTTAAAGAATCTGGTTTGGGAAGAGAAGGTGGGACATACGCGTTAAATTTTTTCTCTGAAACAACCAATGTTTGTATAAGTTATGATTAGTTTTGCATTCAAATAGAGACAACTATGAATTCTTCTCCCATCAGCTCTGAAAATGCTCCTAAGCCAGTAGGGTTATATCCTCATGCTAGGAAAGTAGGCAATTTATTATTTCTCTCTGGAGTTGGCCCTAGAAAAGCAAATTCTGATGCAAATGATTCTATGGTTCCCGGTCTAGATCTAGACCATAATGGAAATTTTAAATCTTTCGATTTTGAAGCGCAATGCCATAGTGTATTCCAAAATGTTAAAATCATATTAGAAGAAAGTGGATCATCTTGGGAAAACTTAGTAGACATTACAGTCTTTTTAGTAGATATGAAAAGAGATTTTCATACGTTTAATAAAATTTATGCAAAGTATTTTAATGATAATCAACCTTGTCGAACAACTGTGGCTATTGATTCATTACCAACACCAATAGCGATAGAATTAAAATGTATAGCAACCATATAAAACTCCATAAACTTAAAAAATGAGAAGACTAGTAAAAGAATTTACCTCACAATTAACTGAAGCTCTAGAAATTGGAAATAATGCCAATTTAACTGCTCCAAAAAATACTATTAATAATATAGTTATCACAGGGTTAGGAGGCTCTGGAATTGGTGGAAAAATCGCTACTCAGCTGGTAGCAGACCAATTACAAATACCAGCTGTAATTAATAACGATTATACTTTGCCTAAATTTGTCAATGAAAATACTTTAGTTATTGTTTCTAGTTTTTCCGGGAATACAGAAGAAACTCTTGAATCACTAGAGGCTGCGCAAAAAGCTAACGCAGAAATAGCATGTATTACTGCAGGAGGTAAACTAGCTCAAATTGCTAAAGAAAATAACTATAATTTATTGGTTTTACCCACTGCTTTTTCACCAAGAGCCATGCTTACATACTCTGTAATTCAGCAGTTATTTTTATTTAATCATTATGGATTTATAAACAATCACTTTATAAATGATACAAAAGAGACTGTAAAGTTGCTTGATCTGGAGGTAAATGATATAATTTCTACAGCTAAAAAAACAGCTAAATCTTTATTTGAAAAAACAACAGTTGCTTATTCTGAGGCTTCATTGGAAGGAGTGATAACAAGATTTAGACAACAAATTAATGAGAACTCTAAATCTTTAGGATGGGAACATGTTTTCCCAGAAATGAATCATAATGAGTTAGTTGGATGGGCAGGCGGAAAAGATGAATATGCTGTATTAATTTTCAGATCTTCATTTGAACACTCTAGAACAAGTGTTAGAATTAATATTTCAAAAGAAATTTTTAAAAAATATACATCTACAGTGTTGGAATTTGATGCAAAAGGAGATACGTTTCTTGCTCAAACATTCTACCATATACTACTAGGAGATTGGATTTCAGTTTATTTAGCAGAGTTACATAAAGTAGATGATGTTGAAGTTAAAGTAATCGATTTTCTAAAATCCGAATTGGCTAAAATATGAACCTAACTGGGGTTCATTTTATGGACTTAGGTCTTATTGAGTACCAAAAGTGTTGGGACTTTCAGACTAAGCTATTCGATGAAACAGTTCAGCTAAAAATTCGAAACAGAAAAACTCCTCAAAAATTAATAAGTACTAAAAATCATCTTATCTTCTGTGAGCATCCTCACGTATACACTTTAGGGAAGAGCGGAGATGAAAGTAATTTATTGATTAATCAAAAGGAGCAGAAAGTTAAAAAAGTTACTTTTTTTAAAACCAACAGAGGAGGAGATATTACTTACCATGGTCCTGGGCAATTGGTGGTTTATCCTATATTAGATTTAGACTATTTTTTTTCAGATATACACAAGTACCTTCGTTTTTTAGAAGAGTCAGTGATGATGACTTTGAAAGATTATGGAATAATTGCGAAAAGACTTGATGGCCTTACTGGAGTTTGGGTAGCGAATGAAAATGGGGTTGATAGAAAAATTTGTGCAATTGGTGTTAAAAGCAGCCGATGGGTAACTATGCATGGAATTGGTTTTAATATTAATTCTGATTTAAGTTATTTTAATAATATTATTCCATGTGGAATAGAAGATAAATCGGTAACTTCCTTACAGAATGAGTTGGGTAGGGAAGTAGATATGAATGAATTAAAAAACAGATTTAAAAATAATTTCTCTAGTATATTTAAGGTAGAATTGATAAATAATTAAAAAAATGCTTAAAAATATTAATTACAGTAAAATTCTATTCTTTGATATTGAGACAGTTCCTTTAGAATATAATTTTAAAAATTTAGATGAAAGAGGACAAGGTTTGTGGGATAGAAAAACAAGATTTATTCAAGAAAGAGAAAATTTAAATGCTGAAGAAGTATATGAAAAAGCTGGTATATATGCAGAGTTTGGAAAAGTAGTTTGTATTTCAATGGGGTTCATCTTACAAAAGGAGGGAGAAACTCAAATTCGTTTGAAAAGCATCGCAAATAAAGAGGAATCTATTTTATTACAAGAGTTTATAGATTTGCTCAATAGTTATTACAACTCACCAGATTTCATGTTTTGTGCTCACAATGGTAAAGAGTTTGATATTCCTTTTTTATGTAGAAGAATTCTAATAAATGAAAAAAAAATGCCAAATATTCTAAATGTTTCTGGCAAAAAGCCTTGGGAGATAAAGCATCTAGACACTATGGAACTATGGAAATTTGGCGATTTTAAAAATTATACTTCTTTGGATTTGCTTACTTATGTCTTTAATATTCCTACTCCTAAAGATGATATGGATGGCAGTCAAGTTGCCAAAGTATTTTATGAAGATAAAGACTTAGATAGAATTATTCAATATTGCGAAAAAGATGTAGTAGCGACCATCCAGCTTTTTAGAAAATTTCAAGGGGAAGCTTTAATTGATGAAGAGTTTATTCAAATTGCTTAATAT
>CENJ01078805.1_pt1 | contig 18145 bp, 28 predicted proteins | sample 356161 | NCBI WGS metagenome assembly CENJ01 (sample SAMEA2619531, study PRJEB7988) | marine metagenome | biome: marine biome (ENVO:00000447); feature: surface water layer (ENVO:00002042); material: "saline water (ENVO:00002010), including plankton (ENVO:xxxxxxxx)" | depth 5 m
ATTATATGGGTTATTATTATTTAAAAGAAGAACCAAAAAGTAATAAAAGTAATAAACAAATATCTAATGCAACTCCAGTATTTGTGTTTGCATTTTTCTTTATAGCAATATTAATAATGGTAGGTAACAAATGAAAGAATTATGGGTAGAAAAGTATCGTCCTAAGACGGTAGACGGTTATGTGTTTCGAGATGAAGCACAACGTAATCAAGTAAAAACTTGGATTAAAGAAAAAACTATTCCACATTTGCTGTTTAGTGGTAATGCAGGCATTGGTAAAACTACACTTGCAAAATTACTATTCAACGAACTTGAAATACAAGAATTAGATATTCTTGAAATAAACGCATCGCGAACAAACTCAGTAGATGATGTACGTGATAAAATTGTAAACTTTGTACAAATGATTCCATTTGGGGAATTTAAGGTTGTATTATTAGATGAGGCTGACTACTTATCTCCAAACGCTCAAGCGGCGTTGCGTGGTGTTATGGAAGAGTATCATACTACTGCTCGTTTCATTCTTACTTGTAACTATCCAAATCGTGTTATTCCCGCTTTGCATAGTAGGTGTCAAGGTTTCCACATTGCTAAAATTGACCAAACTGAGTTCACAGCTCGAGTCGCTGAAATACTTATCACTGAAGGTGTTACTCCTGATTTGGATACGCTAGATACATATGTAAAAGCAACATATCCAGACTTGCGTAAATGCATTAACACAGTACAAATGAATGTACAAGACAACAGTTTGCTAAAGCCCAATGAAGGTGACACTGGCGAAGCTGATTGGAAACTTGATATGGTTGAATTGTTTAAGGCAGGCAAGATACAAGAAGCACGTAAAATGCTTTGTGGTGCGGTTCGTCCAGAAGAAATGGAAGAGATTTATCGTTGGCTGTATGACAACATTGAATTGTTCGGATCTGAAGAACAGCAAGATCAAGCAGTGCTAATTATTAAGCAAGGGTTAGTTGATCATACGCTGGTAGTTGATCCAGAGATTAACTTAGCGGCTACACTAATCCGTTTAGCAAGATTATGAAAATAAAAAAATATGAAGATTAAGAAAACACTAAAAGCGATGGGCTTGTGGAACAGCAAACAAGACCTCCGAGATCAGATATGGACTGTACTCACACTCACAGCATTGTGCATGTGTATATTGGTGTTGACTAGCGTAATAGCTTCTTAATGGCGTACTTAGTCAACGACAACTGTATCAAATGTAAACATATGGACTGTGTAGAAGTTTGTCCTGTGGATTGCTTTTTTGAAGGTGAAAACATGCTTGTGATTGATCCTGACATTTGTATCGATTGCGGAGTATGTGAACCTGAGTGTCCTGTAGACGCTATACAGTCTGAATCTGCATTTAGCCCAGAAGATGCAGTTAAATGGGAAAATTTAAATAGAGAATATTCTACACGTTGGCCTAACATTACAAAAAAACGAGAAGAAGATGTTCCTGCTGATGCAGAAAAGTGGGCACACATTCCACACAAATTTATTGATCACTTTAGTGACGAACCAGGGAAAGGCGATTAAGATTGCAAAAAGTAACACGTAACAAAAAATTTTTAAATGACTTTGTTAGAATAGATATACTAGAAGAAGAAATAGCATACTATAAAACATTAATAGAGCCCCATGACACTGGACACATACATACTACTATATCGTTTTTAGAAAATCGATTAAAACACCTAAAAGGAGAAAAAAAAGAATGGCCATTCGCCTAGTAAGTTATACAACACCAACACCTGATTTTGCAGACGAAGGAATTGAAAATGTACAAGACTTAATTGCATTTTGTGCAAGAGTAAGTAATCCTTCAGCACAGATTAATTCAGAGACAAGTGAAAAACTTATAAAATATTTAATTAAACACCAACACTGGTCGCCACTTGAGATGGTTAATGCAGTATTAGAAATAGACACTACTCGTGATATTGCACATCAAATTGTACGACATCGTAGTTTTGCTTTTCAAGAGTTTAGTCAACGATACGCTAACCCTGCTGAACAAGGAGACATGTTTGAATTCAGTGAAGCACGTTTGCAAGACGAAAAAAACAGACAAAACTCAGTAGAAGTAGATGACGAAAAACTACAACTTGATTGGCTACATGCACAGATGCGTGTTGCACATTGGGCTAAAAAAGAATACGACTGGGCATTAAAAAAAGGCATTGCTAAAGAACAAGCACGTAAGGTATTACCCGAAGGTCTTACTAAAACACGTTTATATATGAATGGTACGCTTCGTAGTTGGGTGCATTATATTGATTTACGTGGTGCTAATGGTACTCAAAAAGAGCATATGGAAATTGCTCATGCATGTGCAAAAGCTATCAGTCAAATTTTTCCTTTAATGAATGACCTATGAATTTAGTTCTCCAAGAAATTTACAATTTTTGGAATATACAAAATAGTAATATTCGCGGGGATGAATTTACAGGGTACGAACCTGTGTACGATCAGTTTGACACGTTAGACAAACCAGCATACAATAAAGATCCTGAAGGTACAGTACAAAAAGTTTTTGATCTATATAGAAGTATAAATCTTGTACCTATTGTATACTACACTGAACAAGGACTTATAAGAGCAATACGTGATTTTGCAAGTATAGGTTACAATAGTGTAAAAGACAATAAAATAAGTTTAGGTAATAACAAAGGACAACCTATATCAAGATTTATATTTACAAACATGATGACTGCTGAGCCAAAAGGACGAGGTCACAATAGTTTAAAAGATAGATTCTACGATGATAAGAAACTTAAACGTGCAATAAATCTATGTTATAGTATGCGTGAAGGTAATAAGTTATGCTATCCTACAGCCGTAAGACGTGCTTTAGAACTTGTTACAGGTGAAAATGTACAAAATTTTAAACCGCAACATGCAAGAAGTATAGTAGAACATCTATGTCCTGTACTATGGGGTAATGTATATGATTATAGTTGTGGCTACGGAGGAAGATTGCTAGGGATTGGTTCTAGCAATATGAAATACAACTATATCGGTGTTGAACCTAATACTGAAACTGTAAAATATTTAAATTATCTTAACGATTTATTAGACGAAGCAGTTGGTGTTAGAGGAACAATTATACAAGATGTTAGCGAAGATTATCAACCAACTGATATCGATTGTGCATTTAGTTCGCCGCCGTATTTTAACTTGGAGAAATATTCAGATGAAGATACACAATGTATGGTACGTTATCGCACCCTTGACGAATGGTTTAGTGGATATGCTGAGCCTACTATTAGTAAAATTTATAACAGTCTTAACCACGATGGAATATTTGCTACAAACATTGCGGATTATAAAACCTACGGAAACAAAGAATACAAAGTCGTTGATGACTGGATACAAACAGCTGAAAGAATAGGTTTTAAACATCATTCAACTATAAAAATGATGTTGAATACTCGCCCTGGAGTCGGAAATGACAAACTCTCAGGGCGAGAAAAATTTGAAGGTGTTTACGTCTTTACAAAGTAATTATTCATCACCGTAAATTTGTAATACTTCTTTCACAGCATTATGTCTTTCAATGTCCCCTTGCTGAAAACGGACTATGTCCAAGTGCGAATATTGTTTATTAAATTGCGATATAAAATCAACTAAACCATTATCTTTGATTCTATCTGCTTGATTTAAATCTCCGGTTACTGCCATCATAGAGCCTTCACCAATTCTAGTTAACAACATTTTCATTTGATTCGGAGTTGCATTTTGCATCTCGTCAGCTAATATAAATGCTTTTTTAAATGTACGACCTCGCATGTATGCTAATGGTGATATTTCTATAATACCTTCAGCAATCATTCCTTGTATTTCCTTTGCTTGGAAATATTCTCTAAGTACATCAAAGATTGGTCTTGTCCAAGGCGCCATTTTTTCCTCTAGCGTACCTGGTAAATGACCAAGATCTTCATCAGCACTTACTGCTGGTCTTGTTACTACAATTCTGTCTACTTTACCTTCTTTAAACAATTTAACTGCAACTTGTACAGCTAACATAGTCTTGCCTGTTCCTGCTGGACCAATACCAAAGACAATATCTTTGCCTGGTTCAAGCAATTTTAGCATATAATGTTCTTGATTTTTGTTTCTTGGAAGTATTTGGACAATCTGTTTTTTTTGGAATTTGTTGAAATCTACAACGTTTTCAAAGTTTTGCCTATTTCTAGGCTTTCTTTTTGCACCCATTAAGTCCTCCTATATGGATTATTTGTTGTTAGGATTGCTCGTCCTACAAAAATATTTAGCAAATGACGAGCAGACAAAACTGCTAGGTTAAATGTTTAATACTGATAAATAACATAACAAGACTAGGAAAAGCCAATGCGTGACATATATGATATTATAAAAAACATAGAAGGTATATACGATAGCAATACCTCTTTTCAAGTTTTAAAGGACTTTGAGCGTGTAATCGACGAACTAGATATCTATGTCTTTGAAAATTGGAAAGATGGTGAACTACTTGACGGACCTGTAATTGACAGGCATTGGATAACATGTTCTTTTATGTGGCCTCGAAATAAGATGCCTAATCCAATGGGCGGGAAAAGACTATTAGAATATGACTGCAAAGTTACATACGCAAAAGAAAATGTTATTAAACCACGTAAAATACGTCAACCAGACGATATACGTCCTGGAACTAAAAAAGGTAAACTAGACAAAGAACCAATTTGGGTAGTTGAAATAAAAATGCCTAAAACACTGATAGCAGATATTTACACAGGTTATAGTGAAATGAAGAAATTTGAGGCTGAACCTGCACAAGAGAATCCTACAGCAGATGTAGCACCAGCTGGCGGCATGGAAACTCCAACACCAGCAGCGCCAATGCCAACTGGAGCAGAATTGCCGGCACCAACAGCTAGTGAACCAGGAGTATAGTAATGGGATTACAACAATCAGATTTAAATCATTTAGTATATAAAATTTTAGAAATAGATTCATATGCAAGTAAAATGGGCGACGATAAAGATATTGTTACTGTTGCATTTAGCGTTAAATCAAAAGAACCTGCTAAGGACCTTGTAAGTTTCTTTGAAAAAGGTTATAACTTTATATTAGATGCAGATGTTACAGCAGGTGAACAATCAGACGGTACATATAAAGTATTTGTTGAAATGGAACGTAATAAAGATGTTGCAGAAAATATATTAGAAATTGTTGAAGGATTAAAAAAACTTACTGACAATGAAGAGCTTAGATTTAGATATTATAAGAACTTTAGAAGTCATCCTATAACATTAGATAAACTCCAAGAAGAAATACCTGTCGACCCTGATCAATACGGGGTAAAAAGAAATAGTGTTAGTTTAGAAAATTTTCAAAACTTTTTTAACAAAAGTTATATTGAAAGTGTACAGATGCATGACGAAACTCTTACTATTAAAAAATCGTATGCAGATCCTTTACACTTTAAATATGTAGATTTTGATGACACAGAAAAAGTTTTAAATAGAATTAATGAAACATTTGATGTTAATAATTTTGCAGAGATTATATTTTTGTCAAAATACATAGGAGATTACAATATTTCAAAATATGGTAATAAACTTGTGTTTGATAATGCTGATAAGTCTCTAGTTTTACAACGTTTAACATAAGCATTAATAAATACAAATGACGGCTTGATGCCGCACATATAAAGGATAGCGAACATGAAATTTGAATTTACAAAAGAAATGTGTGAGGAAATATTACACGGCAATAAACATGTTGATGAATGGTATGAAGCATTACTAGAAATGCTTCCAAAATACGAAATTGATACTGTTGATAGAGCAGCCGGCTTTTTGGCTCAATGTGCTCATGAGAGTCTTAACTTTAGAGTATTAGAAGAAAACTTAAATTACAGTGCAAAAGCACTAGATGCTGTCTTTGGCAAATATTTTGCACGTGGTGGTAGAGATGCAAATGAATATGCAAGACAGCCAGAAAAAATTGCAAACGTAACATACGCAAATAGAATTGGTAACGGTGATACTGAATCAGGTGACGGTTGGCGTTTCCGTGGCAGAGGTGTTATTCAATTAACTGGTCGTGCTAACTATGCCGACTTTGGAAAAACTATTGACTTAACAGCAGAAGAAGTAATTGATTATGTTACAACAATCAAAGGTGCATTAGAAAGTGCATGTTGGTATTGGGATACAAGAAAAATTAATGCTATGGCAGACGAGCAAGACATTGTAGCAATGAGTAAAAAAGTTAACGGTGGTACTATTGGCTTAGAAGATCGTACAAAGCATTACAAACACTTCTTAGACGTACTTGGAGGTAACTTTGACCCAAAAGTAAGTTCTGCTCCTTCGGTTGGTATACTAAGAAAAGGTTCAAAAGGGCCGGGAGTAGTAGAGCTGCAAGAAGCCTTGGGTATTCCGGCTGATGGTGACTTTGGTCCTAATACTCAAAGAGTTGTAATGGAGTGGCAAGAAGAAAATGGACTAGTTGCTGATGGCATAGTTGGTCCTAAAACACTAGCTAAACTTATGGAGTAAACTTTATGTGGAAAGAACAAGTAATAGAAGTACTAGAGAGACACTTTGGTACTGACAAAGGGATCACTGAAACAAGTCATTTTATAGACGATTTAAACGGTGATGATTTTGATATTGTTGATGTTACAGATCAAGTGTGTAAAAAATTAAAAATTGATATACCTGAAGAAGAAACATTTGATATCGGAACTGTACAAGATTTATTAAACGTTGTGGAGAAACACGTTGTTTAGTAGTTTGCGTATAGCACTAATACTAGTAGTTCTTGCATCTGCTGGAGGAGGATTTTTGTATGTTAAAAAACTACAAAATGATCTCGATACTGCAAAAGCAAATATTATCAAACTTGAAGATGGCATTAATGAGCAAAAGGCTGTAATTGCACAACAACAAGAAGACTTTGAAGCCATTATAGAAGTTAGAGATGAGCTTGAAGATGTAAATAGAATGTTAGAAACTGCAAATAAAAATTTAAAAGAGAAATTTAATAAATTGAATGCGGCAGGTGATAGAAGAGATATTGGTAATTTGTCTATAACAAGACCAAAATCAATAGAAAGAATTTTAAATAAAGATGAAGTTAACGAAAGACGTTGTTTTGAAATTATACAAGGTGCAGAGTTAACTGAAGAGGAGTTAAATGCTACAAAGAAGTCACAGACAAATACTGTTTGTCCTGAACTTGCTAATCCTAACTACGTTCCTTACTAGTTGTAGTACGATTCAGCCGTTAGAAATTTTTAAGACAGAAGTAGAACGTCGACCGCTTAACTTGCCTTTGCCTGCACCAGCAGAACTTGAACAAGTTCGTTGGATTATCATCAACAGAGAAAATGCAGAAGAAGTATTTGCAGACCTAGAAAAGAAAAATATTGATCCTATTATTATAGGGTTAACTGACGAAGATTACGAAAACTTCAGAATGAATTATGCACAAATACGTGCATACATGATAAAACAAAATAAGATTATTGATGCTTACAAAGAATATTACGAAGGTGAGCAAGACCAAAAGGTTGACAATAATTAATAATTTTGTTATAATAGTTATATAACTAAAAATTTATGAAAAGAGTATATTTAGACTACGCATCAACTACACCGTGCGATCCCGAAGTTGCAGGATTAATGGCCAAATATCTCACCTTTGAGGGTGAATTTGGTAATCCTGCAAGTAGAAGTCATAGTTTTGGCTGGGAAGCTGATCAAGCAATTGATACAGCAAGAAAACAAGTATCAAACCTTATTGGTGCTGATCCAAGAGAAATTGTATTCACAAGTGGTGCTACTGAAGCAGATAACCTTGCTATTAAAGGTACAGCAGAATTTTACCAATCAAACGGCAAACATATTATTACAAGTAAAATTGAACACAAAGCGGTACTTGATCCTTGCAGAGAACTTGAACGTGATGGATTCGAAGTAACATATCTTGAACCAAATGATGATGGAATTATAACAGCAGATATGATTTCTGACGCAATTAGAGAAGATACTATACTTGTAAGTATTATGTTTATCAATAACGAACTTGGTACTATTAATGATATTGAAAACATTGGTAAACTTTGCTTTGATAAAAAAATTACGTTTCACGTTGATGCGGCACAAGCCACAGGTAAAATAGAAATTAATTTAGCAGAACTTCCTGTACATTTAATGAGTTTGTCAGCACATAAAACATATGGTCCTAAAGGTGTTGGTGCATTATATATTAGACGTAAACCACGTGCAAGAATTAGAGCACAAATGCATGGTGGTGGCCACGAAAGAGGAAATAGAAGTGGAACACTTCCTACACATCAAATTGTAGGAATGGGCGAAGCATACAGAATTGCAAAAGAAAGATTTGAAGAAGATAAAGCTCATGTAGCAATATTACATGATCGTTTATTAGAAAGGGTTAGCCAAGTTGAAGAAGTATATTTTAATGGAAGTCTTCTCCATAAAGTTAAAAACATTTTAAATATTAGTTTTAATTTTATTGAAGGCGAAAGTTTAATTATGGCTTTAGAAAATGTTGCTGTTAGTAGCGGTAGTGCATGTACAAGTGCAACACTTGAACCAAGTTATGTATTACGTGCATTAGGCAGAGCAGACGAATTAGCACATAGTAGTATACGATTTAGTTTTGGTAGGCAGACTACAATTGAAGATATTAACCAAACGGCAGATATACTACTAGATGTAGTTGAAAAATTAAGACAATTATCACCACTATGGGACATGTACCAAGACGGTGTTGACATGGAAAGGTTCAATTGGTCCGAGTACATGCATTAGGAGATTAGTATGGCATATTCAGAAGAAGTAACAAAAAGATTTAAAGGAGTTTTATCAAATCCTGATACATTCAATGTGGGGAAGTTTGATCCAGCAGATCCTAAAGTAGCAACTGGAATGACTGGTGCTCCTGCATGTGGCGATGTTATGAGACTACAACTTAAACTAGACGACGATGACAGGATTCAAGATGTAGTTTTTAAAACGTACGGTTGCGGTAGTGCTATTGCAAGTTCAACAATGTTTGTTGAAATGCTCAAAGGAAAAACTATAGACGAAGCAAGAGAAATAAAAGATAAAGATATTGCAGATGCATTAGAATTGCCTCCAATTAAAATACACTGTTCTGTACTAGCAGAAGATTCAATTAAAAAAGCTATTAATGATTGGGATAGCAAAAGAAAGATAAGAGAACACAACGGAGGACCTCGATAATGCCAGAAAAATTTAAAAAATCACAAACTGTTAGAGATAAAGCATCTGGCAAAATTAAAACACAACACTTCTATATTAAGAATACTTCATTAAGTGAACTCCAAGAGTATTTAGAAAAAAGTAGTGCCCAACCTAAAATAATTCAAAAAGTAAAGCGTGAACTTTATCGTAGAGGATAAAGAGTTATGAAAGAATTAGGAATGGTATTATTTGGATGTTTTTGCTTCAGTTTATTTTTTGTTGGCGTAGTATATCCTGATATGGAATATAAAGGTTATCCAAGCACACATAGTTGTTATGGAGAATGCTATAAAAATTATATTGCAGTAAATGGAACATTAACAGAACAAATGGAAGCAAAGGCTATATTAGCTGCAGCAGATGAATTTAGTTCTATAAAAGGACTTTGGGCAGGATGTGCAGCTTGTCATGGTACAGATGGACAAGGTGTAGCAGCATTTCCAAAGCTCGCTGGCCAATCATCAAGTTATATAACTACTGCACTTAACCAATATAGAAATAATGAAACCCGTGGGCCACAATCAGTTTTAATGTGGGGCCAAGCTGGTAATCTAACAGATCAACAAATACAAACATTAAGTAAATACATTGAACAATTATAAAGAAGCAACAGAACAAGAAATAAAAGAATGGCAAGAAGGTGATAGGACTTGGTGGGCTGAAAGAGCTTTGCACTTTGTTGCTATAGCATCAGTAGTGCAAGTAGTAATGCTTGGGCTTATGATGGTTTCTTTCTACTTTATACAACAAGGAATTTCCTTAGGAACATAATTCAATATAAAATCATATAAATAACTACATAATAACACAAGGGGTTACTATGTGGGAAATGATTGAAAGATTAGCATCTGATAGACTATGGATATACACAGCCATACTAGGTTCGCTGTTTGGTCTAGCGTTTTCTACCTACTTTAAAAGCACACGTTTTGGTCTATGGCTATATGCCAAGTTTGATTTAATCTTAGACTTTTTAGTAAACCGCTGGGGATGGACTTGGTTGCAACAACCAGAAGATGCTTGGCGTAAAAAATACCCATATGTTACAAAAAAGATCGACGAACTTGAAAGTCGTATCAACGAATTGGAGAAAAAATAGATGAAAATTGTAAGATTAGATCCTATTACTAGAGAACAAGCATTAAAAAAGATGGAAAATCCAATAAAGGTTAGATTGAAAACTAAGATACTTGGCGGGCAAAAGAAAAATGTTGAGTATAAAGAAACTGATACACATCAAATATAAGGGACTGAGATGAGTGACGATATACAAACTAAAAAAGTAAACATTGAGCTAGAAGTAGATACAAGTACAGTTGATAGTTCTAAGAATAAATATCAAGGACTTATTGATATGGCAAAAGCTGTTGATGCTTGGAGAATATTCCCAAGATTATTCTTAACTGTTTATATTGTTTTACTTTACAAATGCGTTATATGGTACATGGAATTAGCGGCTCCTACAATGGAACAAAGTGGTTTAATTAGTATTGTGGTTGGTGCTGGTGCAGCATGGTTTGGATTATACACCGGAACTAGTAAAAGAGACAAATAACCTAAATAAGTAATAGTATGGACTATTACGACATACTAGGTGTAACCCGAAACGCTTCTCAAGACGAACTTAAAAAAGCATACAAAAAACAAAGTATGAAGCATCATCCCGATAGGGGTGGTGACGAAGAACAATTTAAAAAAGTTAACGAAGCATACGCAACACTTAAAGACCCTCAAAAGAAATCTGAATATGATAATCCACAGCCTCAGTTTGGATTTAGAGGTGGCGGCCAACAGTTTCATAGTAGTCACTTAAACGCAGACATGTTTGAAGAACTTATGCGTAATTTTGGAGGCGGCAGTCCGTTCCAACAACAGCGATCTTGGAAAAATAAAGATATTAATATAAACTATAACGCAACCTTAGAAGAAGTCTTTACAGGTAAAAAAGTAAGAATTAGTTATACAATACCAAGCGGAGAGCAAAAAACATTAGATGCAGATTTACCGCCAGGGTTTGAAGAAAATGCTGTAATAAGATTTAACGGTTGGGGAGACAATACTATAAAGGAAGTCCCTCCAGGTAATTTAAACTTACGAATACTTTTAAAAAAACATGATAGATTTCAAAAAGAGGGACCAAATTTAATATGTTTAGAAAAAGTCAATACCTTGGATCTAATACTAGGTACTGAGATAATTATTAGTACATTAGATGGAAATAGCTTTTGTTTAAAAGTCCCTCCTGGTACTAATCCTGGTACAACATTTAGTATGCATGGGCAGGGATTACCAAATAGGAGAGGACATAAAGGAAACTTGTATGTTACTGTAGACGGGGCTACTCCAAAAATAACAAACGAAGAAATGTTACAAAATATTAAAAATATTAAAGATGGAACTAGTTAAAGCACCAAGTACACATTTACAAACTGTATGCCAACCGTTTGACTTTGACAGTATGGATGCTGTTCAGATATCAGGTGAAATGTGTAAGATTATGATGGACAATGACGGATTAGGATTGTCCGCTAATCAAGTTGGATTAAACTGTCAATTATTTGTAATGAGACCTTTAGAAAATAAGGAAGTTACAAAACCGTTTGCAGTTATAAATCCTATTATAAGAGAAGTTAGTGACGAAACAATTAATGGACCAGAAGGCTGTTTAAGTTATCCTTTATTATTTTTAAATATATCTAGACCTAAAAGATTGGTAGCACAGTTTCTTGACATAGAAGGCAAAGAGTGTATAATAGAGTTTACTGGCATAGATGCTAGATGCTTTGCACATGAGTATGATCATTTACAAGGTATAGAGTTTATAGAACGAGTTTCAAAACTTAAACTAGAGATGGCAAAAAAGAAACAAGACAAGTTAGCAAAAAGGTTAAAAAGACATGGTAGAACCCAATAAAGATTTACAGTTAGTATTTGATAAAGCAGTAAAAGACGCAGGCATATTAAAGCATGAATATGTCACCTTGGAACATTTACTTTTTGCTATGCTTTGTGAAGAAAAATTTAGCAACTTATTATCAGGCTTTGGCGTTGATATTCAATACATTAAAGTAAACATTGAAAAATATTTAAAAGAGAACTGTTCCGAAATTGTTATTGAGCTTGACAAATATAAGCCTAAGAAAACAGCCGCAGTAGAAAGAGTACTTAATAGATCATTCACACAAGTTTTGTTTGCAGGTAGAGCAGAAATTGGCCTAAGTGATGTATTCTTAAGTATGCTTTCAGAGAAGAAAAGCCATGCTTATTACTATTTAGAAAAAGCAGGCATTGATAAAGAGAAATTTTTGGACTATTTGCAACAAGAGGTTGAAGCAACATTTGAAGACGAAGAAATGAGTGGTGCAGCGGCAAGAGCATTAAATGCGTTTACAACAAATTTAAACACTGAAGTAGATAATAAGAAAATTGATCCAGTTATTGGCCGTTCAGAAGAACTAGAAAGCATTGCATTAGCATTAGGACGTAGACAGAAAAACAATGTATTACTTGTTGGTGAACCAGGAGTTGGTAAAACTGCAATCGCAGAAGGACTAGCATATAACATTGTAAATAAAATGGTACCTAAATTTTTAGAAGATTATAATGTATACATGTTAGACATTGGTAGTATGTTAGCAGGTAGTAAATATCGCGGAGACTTCGAAGAACGCTTTAAACTTGTACTAGCAGGCCTTAAGAAAAAAGGCAAAACTATTATGTTCATAGATGAAGCACACATGATGAATGGTGCAGGAGCAGGCGGGCAAGGTAGTTCCAATGACTTAGCAAATATGCTAAAACCTGCACTTACAAAAGGTAACTTAAAAGTTGTTGCATCAACTACTTGGGATGAATACCGTCAATACTTTGAAAAAGATCGTGCATTGATGCGTAGATTCCAAAGAGTGTCAATTGACGAACCAAGTGCATCAGTTACTAAAGATATTCTATTAGGAATTAAAAAATACTACGAAGAATTTCATAGTGTTGAAATTACCGAAGATGCTATTGACGCGGCAATTAAAACAAGTATTAAGTATCAAACAGATAAAAAATTGCCTGATAAAGCAATTGACTTATTAGACCTTGCTTGTTCAAGGTTCAATCTAAAAAAAGCAAAGAAAAAAGTTATAGGCACTAAAGAAGTACAGTTTGAACTTTCTAAAATTGTAAAAATGCCTTCAGAACAAATTATGGAAACTGAATCTAATCAACTTAAAAATTTAGATACTAATATGAAAAAAGTTGTTTACGGTCAAGACAATGCAATAGATAGTATTACAGATAAAATACTAGTCGCACAAGCAGGTCTTAAGCCTGATGATAAGCCTATTGGTTCATTTGTGTTTATGGGTCCAACTGGTTGCGGTAAAACTGAAACTGCAAAACAACTTGCACATAACTTAGGTGTTGAATTAGTACGTTTTGATATGAGTGAATATCAAGAAAAACATAGTGTTAGTAAACTAATTGGGTCTCCTCCAGGTTATGTTGGTTTTGAAGATAACAATGGTCTACTAATTACAAAACTTCAAGAAAACCCTAACTGTGTATTACTATTAGATGAAATTGAAAAGTCACATCCAGACATTTCACAAATCTTATTACAAGTTATGGACAATGGTAAAGTTACTGGGTCTAACGGTAAAGAAGCCGATGCACGTAATTGTGTACTAATACTTACAACTAACCTTGGTGCAGTTGAAGCTGATAAAAATGCTATAGGATTTAACGACGGCGAAGAAGACGAGTATGGTGATGATGAATTTAAACGTTTCTTTGCACCAGAATTTAGAAATAGATTAGATGGCGTCATTACATTCAATAGGTTAGGCAAACCTGTTATGATGAAAATTGTTGGCAAGTTCTTACTTGAACTTAAGAATATGGTCAAAGATAAAAACGTTGAAATTACTGTATCCGATGAAGCATTAGACTATCTTGTAGACAAAGGATTTAATAAAAAAATGGGTGCAAGACCTTTACAACGAGTTATTGACCAAGATATTAAACGTCCATTGTCAAAAGAGTTACTATTTGGTAAACTTAAAAATGGCGGAACTGTCAAAATTGATTTAAATAACAGTCTATTAGCACTCCAATGTGAGGAGAAAAAGATTGTTGAAGTACACAACGAATAAATTATTTTGGGACAAGTACATGTTCAAGTTTGTTTTTCGAAACGAAATTGGACACATATTTCGCAACAAAAATTTTAACTATGCAAAAAAGCAATTAGATACTCTATCTTTGCAATACAATGCTAAGTTACCAATGCAACGTTCGGATAATTCATGGCGATTTCAACTTGACCCAGTTCCTGAGTTAGATTTTTTATGTGCTAGAAAGTTATTAGGTATGTTTACTAAAAAAGTAGACTATACTTTACGCATAGAAAATCGAGAACTATCAATTTTTACAAATGATCAAAAGTTTTTACACGATTGTATTAAAAAAGTACCTGAAAAATGTAGGTCTGAATTATGGGAACCAGACAATGAATACATATCGTTTTTAAAAAATAATTCAAATACTATAATTAGTTCAACTCCTGTAGATTACAAATACAAAGTAACACTAAAAACTACTCCTGATATTAACTTTATAACCTGGGCACTAGATAATCCTGATAAAATTAAAATAGGCCAGAAGACTGCCAACTCTATTAGAAATCAAGGGTACATAAATGGGGCTTACTTTTTTGCTAAAACTTCAAAAATCTTAACACTATGCCATTTGCAGTGCGGTCATAATATTCGAAGGATAGATAAAATCGTTCATAAGAATAATATAGATAAATAACAGTATGCCAAGTAATAGTGAAACAATAATATCAAATCAAACGCATGTAGGGGATAGCACTGTACAAACCCACACAGGTGAAAAATTTAAAGGTGACGGGTACTACGGACGTAGTGACGGTTTCCATAGTGTACAATATGCTGTAACAGGGTTTCAAGGTGCAATAGATATACAAGCAACTCTTGCTATTAATCCTGTTGATGCTGACTGGTTTACTATTAGTGGAACTAATTTAACAAGCACCGACGACAGCGGACAATATAATACAGGCACACATATATTTAATTTTACAGGTAATTATGTATGGATAAGAGCTTATATTAGCAACTGGACAGACGGTACTGTGAATAGTGTATTGCTAAATCATTAAGGAACAACAATGGAAAATTTTGTAACAGTAGTAATGGAAAAACAAGAAACAAAAGCACTAGATGAGAGTGCATTTCCTCTTTACGAAACATTCAATACAGAACAAGATACAACTGTTATTGAAATACCATTACCTAGGGAATTAGACGAGTCAGAATCAAGCGACTATGCTAACAGATTAGCAGACTATCTTTTTTCTGAAGGATATGAAGACTTTGATATTTATATTGGTGGCGATGAAGAAATAGATGAAGTTACATTTGATGACGATGATGACTTTTTTGAAGAGTATGGCGTTATGTGGTACAACGAAGATGATGTTGTTGACGAAGCTGAATACAAAGGACGTAAAGTTAAACTAGGCAAGCCAATGCAAGGTGATGTCAAGAAGTTTAAGGTATATGTTAAAAATCCAAAGGGTAATGTAGTTAAAGTTAATTTTGGACACGGCGGTAGCAGTGTAAAAGGTAAAGCAATGCGTATTAGAAAAAATAATGCCGCACGTAGAAGAAGCTTCCGTGCTAGACACAACTGTGATAATCCGGGTCCAAGACATAAGGCAAGATATTGGTCTTGCAGGAAGTGGTAACATGAGAATAAAAGAACTTACAAACGAAGGAATTTTTGATTTTTTTAAAAAAGATGAAAAAGATCCTATGGAAAAGAACAGGCACTATCAAGGATGGTTAAAAATCTATTTAAAAAGTCCAGATGCTGCTGAAGCTCATCCCAAACATCAAGAGTTTTTAAAGTATTACTTGTCAACTAAAGAGGATTAAGAATATGAGAATTGTAGAATTTGCAAGTCCTTTAGAAGACAATAAATTAAATTACAATGTAGTTGACGATTGTTTAACTTACATGCGTAATGACCCTATGTTCTATCGTAAAATTTATTTTCCTACTATAAGCGAATATGCTGATAAATTACGTGCAGGAAAAAAGTTTAATGCACGAAAAACACTTATGCCAATGATAGAAAAGGCTGTACAAGGATATTGTACAAAATACGATTTACCTTTAAGTAATGAAGAATTATTTACAGAACAAGATAGAATATCTTTATTTGATCGAGTATGTTCAGAAGAAAATAATTTAATTAATAAAGGAGAATATAAATGAAATGGCAAGAGTTTAAAGAACAAGAACTTAAAACCATGGTGTTTACTTATGGGCGTTTTAATCCGCCAACAATAGGTCATAAAAAACTTATTGATCGTGTTATAGCTGTAGCACAAAAATATCAAGGAGACTATAAAGTCTACTCTGGTAAAACACAAGATCCAAAAAAAAATCCTTTAACACTACCAGAAAAAATATTTTTTCTTGAGCAACTATTTCCAGGAATTAATATAAACAAAGATGCTAGTGTACGCACACCATTTGAAGCATTAGAGTCTATTGGTAAAGATTATGATAGAGCAATACTTGTTGTAGGTAGTGATCGAATTGATGCATTTAAAGCACAAATGCAAAAGTACGTTTCTGAATTTGGATTAAAAGAATTTGATGTTATAAGTGCAGGAGAACGTGATCCTGATGCTGATGACATATCAGGCATGAGTGCAAGTAAAGCTAGACAACTTGCTGCAGACGGAGACATTGACGCATTTAAAACTGTTATTCCCGGTAACGAAAAACTTTCAACTATGTTATATAACAAGGTACGCCAAGGTATGAATGTCAACGAAGGTAAGATGAAAGATATTCTAACTAAAAAGCAAGAAAAAGATAGATTAGATAAACTTGATCAAGGAAAATTTAATTGGAGAGATGTCACTGATGTAATTTTTGACCCTAGTGATCCTTTAGACTGGGCGTTGCTTCCACTATCATTAACTGGTATAGGAGCACTAGCCAAAGTAGGTGTAACGGCAAGTAAAGGAATTAACAAAATTGCATCCTTAGCAAAAAAATATGTTAAACCAAAACCTAAACAAACAAGTTTAATAAAACCTAAACCTTTAAGTGCAGCAGATGCTAAACAAGTAGAAGTTTTATCGAAAAAATTAGAAAGTTTAGCTAAAAGATTAGAACATCAAGAACAATTAAAGTTTAGAGCAGACAGTTTACAAAGACAAATTTATTCAGCGGACAATAGAGAAGGAATGGCTTTGGCTCGTGAAATACAGGACAACATTAGAGTAATAAACAAAATAATGGAAAAAACTGTCAAAGAATTAGCCGATATTAAAAATGCGATCAAATAATGAAAATATATGAAATACGCAAAATACATGAAGTCGCAACAAGACAAGACGCTGATGGTTTAATTACAGCAATTAAAACCTTTCAATCATCAGCAGGATTAAATCCTGATGGCATAGTAGGACCAAATACTAGAGCTAAAGCTGCAGAATTAATGAAAAATCCTGAGCAGGCACAGTTAGTTACAACATTACAAACTGCAATTAAAAACTTTCAAACTACAGCAGGCATAGGTGTAGATGGTAAAGTAGGACCTGAAACTATGAAAGCTGTTAATACAGCACAAGGATTAGATCCTGTGTCAGGTAAACCTATTGCTCAACCTGCTGTAGCTAAAACTACAACACCTACAGATCCAAATGCAAAAGCTGGTATAGATGGTCCAGCTGATAGCGTAGCTAAATCTAACCAACAAGGTACTGTAGTTAAGCCTACTCAAACAGAACCAGTTGCAAAAGAACCAGTTGCAAAAGAACCAGTTGCAAAAG
>CENJ01002791.1_pt1 | contig 18142 bp, 17 predicted proteins | sample 356161 | NCBI WGS metagenome assembly CENJ01 (sample SAMEA2619531, study PRJEB7988) | marine metagenome | biome: marine biome (ENVO:00000447); feature: surface water layer (ENVO:00002042); material: "saline water (ENVO:00002010), including plankton (ENVO:xxxxxxxx)" | depth 5 m
CCTGCTTTAGTTGCAGCTAAACAGGATGCTGCAGCAATCCATCCTGCATGTCTTCCCATGACTTCCAAAATGAAAACTTTCGTTGATGTTTCAGCCATGCTTTTTACATCAAGTCCAGCTTCTAAAGTTGAAGTAGCAATGTATTTTGCAACTGAACCAAAGCCTGGTGAGCAGTCTGTATAAGGTAAATCATTATCAACTGTTTTTGGTATCCCAACACACTTCAATGGAAAATTTAGCTTTTTTGCCATTTCAGATACTTTAAAAGTAGTATCTTGGCTGTCTCCTCCACCGTTATAGAAAAAATATCCAATATCGTGCGCAGCAAAAACTTCAAACAATCTCTCATATTCTTTCTTTTGCTTTATTGGATCCTGTAATTTAAATCTGCAAGAACCAAATGCTCCACCAGGAGTTTGTTTCAGTTTTGCAATATTCGTTTTAGATTCTTTTGAAGTATCTATAAGTTCTTCATTTAAAGCACCAAGGATGCCATTCTCCCCAGCAAGTACCTTGTGAATTTTTTTGGATTTATTTACAGTCTCAATGACACCACATGCAGATGTATTTATTACAGCTGTTACTCCGCCTGATTGAGCATAAAAGGCGTTTTTAACTTTTTTCATTGAGGCAATATAACTGAAAAAAGGTTTTGTGGGAAAAGGATATAATCATCAGATGAAAATATATGTCTTAGGTATTTGTGGAACTTTTATGGGCGGACTTGCACAGTTGGCAGCAGAAAAAGGCATTAAAGTTTCTGGCTGTGATGAGAATGTATATCCTCCTATGGATCAAGTCTTGCTCTCCAATGGTATATCGATTGACGAAGGATTTAACCCAAAAAATTTACCCAAAGACGTTGATTTGGTTGTTGTAGGTAATGTCATAGCGCGTGGTAATCCCATGATCGAAGAAATACTCAATAAAGGTATAGACTTCATTTCGGGTCCAGAGTTTTTATCAAAGTACCTATTAGCAAAAAGACACGTTGTAGCTATAAGCGGAACTCATGGGAAAACTTCAGTCTCTGCAATGGTGACAAAGGTACTTTTAGATAATGGAATAGATTGCGGTTACTTAATTGCAGGACAAGCGAAAGATTTAGATGCAACTGCGTCATTAGGAACTCATGAATTTTTCATCATAGAGGCCGATGAGTATGACACTGCTTTTTTTGATAAAAGATCAAAATTTATTCACTATCATCCTAAAACCCTTCTAATCAACAATCTTGAATTTGATCATGCTGATATATTTGACAGCCTAAGCGATATTAAAAAGCAATTTCATCATTTATTGAGATTGATGTCTTCTAAATCAACATTAATTTTTCCAGAACATAACATCAATATTAAAAATGTCATGAAAATGGGTTTTTACAGTCAAAGCCTTCCTTTCAATACCAAATTTTCCAGAGGCTGGCATGCTAAGAAAGTAACAGAAGATTCTTCTAAATTTAATATTTATAAAGACAAAAAGAAAAAAGCGTCAATAAGTTGGTCGTCTATTGGTGAGCATAGTCTGCAAAATGGATTAGCCAGTTATCTAGTCTGTAAATCCTTAGGCTTGAAATCAAAAGATATTGCAGAGTCACTTTCTAAGTTTAAAGGAGTAACGAGAAGAATGGATTTGGTTGGGGACAAAAGCAGTGTGAAAGTTTATGACGATTTCGCACACCATCCGACTGCTATTAAATATACCTTGGAGGGTTTGCGAAAAAAAGTTGGAAGTGAGAAGATAGTTTGCCTTTTGGAAATGCGGTCCAATACGATGCTTTCAGGATATCACGACAAAAAAATTCCAAAGGCCGTTGCTTCAGCCGATCAAGTCTTTATTTTTTCAAAAGACAAGAAACAAATTTCTGCACTGGAAAGTGAAAGTAAAAACATTGAAGCATGTTCGACTACGCAAGAATTTTTGAGAAAACTTTCTAGCTTAGACTTAGACAATACCCACTTGATTTGTCTGTCTAACGGCTCTTTCGATGCTATTCATCAAGCCATTTTAGAAAGAATTTAGTCTAAATTAATCCAACTACCATGAAATCCAAAAGGCACTCTTTGAGGCAAGGTAACTCTGGCAAGTGGTATGTCTGAAAAATTCTGAGCATCCAAAACAACAAAATCACTTAAATCGGTTGTTTTGTCGTAAACAAAACCAACTACAAAACCATCATCTTCTGATTTAGCATCTTTCTTAGGGATAAAAACCGGCTCAGCTGCTTGGCAACTTTCACCAAAATCATGAGCGATGGTTTCACTTTTTTCAAAATCATGTTTGAAATAGTTGTTGAGTCTTCCATCGTTAAGCAAGTAGCCAAAACGATGTTGTTTGCCATCGTAATCAGGATGGACCCTGGAAAATTCCATAGGTCTATCATCCAACATTTCTTCCGAACATGTTTTAGCTTTTGGATCTAAAATCCACCTTGTAAGAAAAGGTTTTTGCCCCATGGGAAGAGGATTATCAAAATCAAACAGTCTTTCGTATCGACAAAAGTCTAGGACAACTTGACCATTTTCATTTTCATACGAATTAACTATGTGAAATAAAAAGCCCGGATTTACCTCTATCCAGATAATTTCATCGGTTTTTTTGCTTTGTAATCCTACTCTGGAAGTATGTTTGTCATTCCAGACCACTGGATAATCTCCTCCAATGGGATTACTGTCATCGTCTCTTCTACCAAGATTAAACGTTACGGGCAGATCAAAAATCAGAACATAGTTTTTGGTAATAGCACAATCATGAACCATTGGTCTGCTTGGCGTTTCTATGATTTGATCTTTGATGAGTTTTCCGTGGCTATCTATAGTCACATAGTGAACTTGGCCTAGTCCATTTACGTATTCCCCAAAATCATAACTTACAGCATGCATTTCCCCAGTATCCGAATCAATCTTTGGATGGGCAGTAAATCGCTTATTATCAGCTGTTGGAAAAGGTTCTTCTTCAAGAAAATTCATCTCAGAGTCCATAATTACTGGAGATACTCCTCCTTCGACTAAAGCATAAATCTTTTCACCGTGTTTAAGCACATGAGTATTAGGACCAAAACCAAAAGGCGAGGTTACAAATTTATTCTTATACCAAAGCGCCTTTCCATCTTCTACTCTTATGCCATGAATCATGCCGTCACCAAAAAAAGGATGATAATTTTCATGATTTATTGGTTCTTTTGGATTAGGTCCATTTCTTAGAAACAGACCTGATAGTTCTCTAGGTAATTCACCCGTAATTTTTAATTCAGTTGTAGACGTTTCTTCTACCGGATACCAGTTTCCAGATAAAAATTTATTTTTACTTTCTCTTTTAGTCATTTTTTTTATCCTCCCTTAAGTTCATTGGATCCTTATATACAGTATAAATTGTTATGACAAGAATGAATCCAATTAAGAAGTAATTAAAATATTCTATAAATGCCACGCCCAAAAAGTAGCCACTTAAGACATACAAAGAAGTCCATACGGGAGCAGACAAAATAGTTACTGGAAAAAAAATTCTTTTATTCATTCCTAAAGAACCTGCTGTAAAAGGTACTACACATCTAAGAGGGCCAAAAAACCTTCCCAGAGCAACACTTAAAATTCCATATTTCTCCATAAACTTTTGAGCCTGCTTTATATAGCCATGATAGTTAATAGGTACCCAATCATATAGCTTGTTTCCGACCAATAATCCCAAGCCATAGCTGACAGAATCTCCTGCAACCATTCCCATAGTTGCGTAAAAAGTTATCTCAAAAGGACTTATTCCAACTGTTGCAGCAAGCGCTCCAACACCAGGAACAATTAACGTAGCAGGCGTAAACAAACCTGCAATGAATAGGGATTCAATAAAAATCAACGCGAATATAGTCCAATTTACCCAATCAGGATTGGTTTCTAAAAAAGAAAGGATTGAATCGAACATATGCAGATAATTAAATTATTGCAATAATACAGTACATGAGTGCAAAAATATCCCTTTCAGAGTTAGATTTAATCTGCAAACAAGCTCAAGAAGCAAAGATTGAATTAAGGAGATCTTCGAAAGCAAAAAAAAATGACGCGCTAAAATATGCTGCTGATTTTTTGTTGAAGAACAAAGCAAAGCTTATAGATGCAAATTCAATTGATATGGATTTAGCCAGTCAGAAAGACTTACAAGACTCATTTGTTGATCGACTTGAGCTGAATGAAAAAAGGATAGATTCAATGATTTCTGGATTAGATAAGGTCATAAATTTAGATGATCCAGTAGGTCAAACTGATCAATCGCATACTTCGCCATCTGGTTTTGAAGTATCAAAAATGCGTGTTCCTCTTGGCGTGATAGGGATAATTTATGAATCTCGGCCTAATGTTACAGCGGACGCATCTGCATTGTGCTTGAAGTCTGGTAATGCATGTATCTTAAGAGGAGGATCTGAAGCAGCAAATTCTAATGCTGTAATTGAGGAGTGCATGCAAGATGGTTTGGATCAAGCATCATTGCCTAAATACTCTATCCAGCTTATAAAAAATCAAGATAGAAAGCTTGTAGGTGAAATGATTAAGAGGGAAGGGGATATTGATTTATTAATCCCTAGGGGCGGAAAAAGTTTAATAAAAGTTATTTCTGATGAAGCCAAAATTCCTGTGCTTAAACACTATGAAGGTTTATGTCATGTCTTCATAGATAAAGATGCTGATTTAAAAAAAGCCATAGAAATATCCATAAACGCAAAAACATATCGTTATGGAATCTGCGGAACGATGGAGACTTTGTTAACTTCAGAAGAGGTAGCAGTAAAAGTTTTACCAGAGATTAAAGCCGAATTAGATAAGTTGGGTGTAGAAATAAGAGGCTGTGAAAAAACAAAAAAAATTATCGATGTTAAATCTGCTTCAGATGCAGATTGGATTACGGAGTATCTTGCCCCAATTCTTTCTGTGAAAGTTGTTACAGATCTTCAATCAGCAATCTCACATATAAATAAGTATGGCTCTGGCCACACCGATTCCATAGTTTCTGAGAATTTGTCTGCGGTAGAAACTTTTTTCAATGAAGTAGACTCTTCATCGGTTATGCATAATCTACCGACTTGTTATGCAGATGGATTTGAGTATGGACTTGGAGCTGAAGTGGGAATATCCACTGATAAGTTACATGCCAGAGGGCCTGTTGGATTGGAAGGTTTAACAAGTCAGAAATTTGTAATTAAAGGCCAAGGACAACTTAGATCTTAATTGATGATAAAAAGATTAGGTATCTTTGGTGGAGCGTTTGATCCGGTTCATAAAGGTCACACGCAATCTCTAAAATACATCAGCGATCTAAAAATTATTGACGAAATCCAAGTTATTCCAAATTATGCATCGCCGCACAACAAAGATATTCAAACTGATGAGAAGCATCGTCTAAAAATGCTGGAAATCGCTTTTAAACAGTCAAAAAATATTAAGCTGAATGATATTGAATTAAAAAATAAAACCAAATCCTATACTTACGAAACGCTTAAATGCCTTAAAGAGATTTATCCTGAACAACATCTATCTCTAATTATAGGTTTGGATTCTTTACATAGCTTTACGACTTGGAAAAGTTGGGAAAACATTTTGTCTTTGTGTTCGCTTTTAGTCTTGGAGAGAAAATTGAATTTTAGTTTGGAGCTTAATAAAGAGTTAGAAAGTAAAATGTCACCTGATTATGATGATTTTTTCTCTGGTCATGGAAAAATTCTCATTTTAAAAAACGACTTGATAAACATATCCTCAACAGACGTTAGACATAAAATTAAGAACAATGAAAACCTTGCAGAAATAGTTGATGATCAAGTATTGGAATACATCTCAAAAAAATCCCTTTATAAAATTTAAATGCCCAAAAAATCAAAAAAAATTATTCAAAACAGTTTAGAGGAGATAAAGGCACAAAATACAATATTTTTAGATCTATCAAAATTAAACAGTTTTACAGACTTTTTAGTCATAACATCAGGGACTTCCTCCCGTCACATGTCGGCTATAAAAGATAAATTATTAGAAGACTTGAAAAACAATAAGATATCAATCAGTGGGGTTGAGGGTCAGAATTCTAGTGAATGGATCCTTTTGGACTTGGGAGACTTTGTAATAAACATTATGTCTAAAGACTCAAGAGCATTGTATGATTTGGAAAGTCTTTGGGATCCAGCTTTGAATTGAAATGAATAATTTTTCTAGAGAAAGATTCAAAACAGGAGAAGAATATTCTAGGGCTCTATTTTTTTTATCACCTTTTATTTTTCTTTTTTCAATATCACTTTTTCAAGTTTTGAATTTAACTTTATTTCAAGGAGATAAATATCAAACAATAGCTGAGTCAAATAGGATTTATCAAAAACCCATTAGTCCTGTAAGAGGCTTCATCTATGATAGAAATGGGAATTTATTAGCAGAAAATATTGTCCAGCGAGATCTTTACGTCACTCCAGCCTACATTGAAGATTCTGCTGAAACCATTTTAACGTTGTCTAATTTATTAGATGTGCCTTATGAACTTTTGGAAGAAAACTTCTCAAGGAGCGTAAAAAAAGTAAAGAAATTTGATTCCTTTCCTTTGGTGAAGGCTCTTAATGAAGAACAGATTGCTAAAGCCAAAGTAAACCTAAATTCAATTTCAGGTATCGAAGTAAAAGCTACTCTTAAAAGGTATGTTCTACATGAAGAGACCTTGGCGCACGTGTTAGGTTACGTCGGAGATATATCGTCCGATGATATTAGAAGAGACAAGCTATTAGCAGAACTACAAAATACTCAAATTGGAAAAACAGGTATTGAAAAAGAGTTTGATAATGTTTTAAGAGGTAAACCTGGTATTCAAACTCAAGAAAGAGATGTTAAAGGAAAATTGGTAAGGATTTTAGATACTCAAGGAGCAGAAGACGGTAAAGACATTTACTTAACTATTGATCAAAAATTGCAAGACCATCTCTTTAAGCTTTTTGAAAACAGAAGAGGGGCACTAGTAGCCTTAGAGCCAAAAACCGGTTTGGTTAGAGCTTTGATTAGCTCTCCCTCATTCAATCCAAATATATTAAATTCCATTGTCGATACCGATGAAGTAGAGAGTTTATTTTCAAATAAAGAAAGCCCAATTTTTAATAGAGCCATTTCTGGGCAATACCCTCCTGCATCAACTTTGAAGCCTTTTATAGGTCTTGCTGCAATAGAAAACGAAGTAATCAGTTGGGATAAAAAAATTAAGGACGATGGCGAATTTTATGTCGAGGGAGATCCAAGGCCTTACCGCGGCTGGAAAGAGAATGGACATGGCAAAGTAGACATGAGGAAAGCGATCGCAGAGTCCTCTGATGTATATTTTTATAACATTGCTTTTGACTTAACCTTGTCAGGAATAAGGCCAATGCTTGACAGTTTTGGATTTGGAAAAAAAACAGGCCTAACTGACTTTGAAGCCAATGGTCTTCTTCCCGATAAAAAATGGAAGTTAGGTTACAAAGGAGACTTTTGGTTTAAAGGCGACACAATAAATTTAGGAATAGGACAAGGTTATATTTTAGCCACACCACTTCAATTAGCTATGGCTTATTCTGGTCTTGCAAACAGAGGAGTAATTTATAAGCCTCAATTAATACAGCCGGCAGACGAAAAATCTTTTAAACCAAAAAAAATAGCTGAGATTCAACTTTCTGATAAAAAAGCTTGGGAAAAAATGGAACAAGCCCTAGTTGATGTGATTTCTGCGAGAAATGGAACAGCTCATAAAGTTTTTGATGCCAATTCAGCTGTTATTGCAGGAAAAACTGGCACTGCACAAATTAAAAGTATACTTCCTGATAAAGAATACGATGCAATTCGTGAAAATCCCGCATTACGAGATCATGCTCTTTTCGTTGGCTATGGGCCAGTAGAAGATCCTAAACTAGTTGTAGCGGTCATCATAGAAAACGGTGAGTCAGGAAGTGAAGTTGCTGCCCCCATCGTCAAATCTGCAATAAATTTTTACACAGGAGGATTTGATGCAGAATAAACCATTAAGTTTTTCAGTAGATATCAGATTGAATCAAAGGAGAAATTTATTAAATTTTGATTATTCTATTGCTCTTACGGTTTTCTTTTTGGGTCTTTTTGGGTTGGCGATGATTTATAGCGCTAGTGGGTCCTATACTCTGGTTTTAAGGCAAGCAATGTACTTTTTTCTTGGTGTAATTCTGATGATTACAGCAGCAATGTCTAATTTTAGAAAAATGGAACCTATTTATTTGAATGCAGTTTGGATAGGTTTCTTTTTCTTGATTTTAGTTTTAGTTTTGCCTAATTCTGGAACTACGAATCGATGGATAAATTTAGGCTTCATTGGATTTCAACCTTCCGAGCTAATGAGGTTTTTATTACCTATTTCTGCAGCAGCATATTTAACACGAAATCCACAGATAAAATTATCCGACTGGATAATTGTTCTGGTTACGACATTAGTAGCCTTTATTTTAGTTTTCCTCCAGCCAGATTTTGGCACCTCAGCGATAGTTTTGCTCTCTGGAATAATGCCAATAATTTTATCTGGCCTGCCTTGGAGATTTATTATTTATAGTTTTTTAGGAGGCATTGGAACTCTTCCTTTCTTATGGATGAGCTTGATGGATTACCAAAAAGAGAGAATATATACCTTTATTAGTCCCGAAGCTGATGCTTTAGGTTCTGGATGGAATATTGCCCAATCAAAGATTGCCATCGGATCTGGCCAATTTTTTGGAAAGGGCTATATGGAAGGAAGTCAGAGCCAACTGGATTTTATTCCCGAAAGCCATACCGATTTTATTTTTGCAGTAATTGTTGAGGAGTTTGGATTTTTAGGCGCTCTTGGACTTTTTCTTCTTTATGCTTTTTTAATTCATCGTCTCTTATATGTTGCTAAAAGCAGTAATTCCAAATTTGCAAAATTGGTTTCAGCCACGCTTTCAATTATTTTAGCTGCCTACATAACATTAAACATTTCGATGGTAGTTGGTATCTTTCCTGTAGTAGGCATGCCTTTGCCATTTATAAGTCAAGGTGGAACAGCATTAGTGGTTAATATGATTACTATCGGTATAATTTTATCTTTGAGGAGAACGACTTGAAAAAAATAAGTTTGCTTTTGCTTTTAGCCTTTTTTGTGCCTCTAATCCATATGGATTATTCAAAAAGTTATGAAACATTGTCTTTCATAGATGAAATGGTTTCCAAACATAAATTTGAAAAATCTTATTTGATAGAAATTTTCAAAAGCGCTGAAAAAAGAGAAAAAATAATTAATTCCATGAACAGACCTGCAGAAAAGAAATTTTCTTGGGTTCAATACAAATCTAGATTAATTTCGCCTATAAGAATTAACAATGGAGTAAGTTTTCTGCAGAGATTTTTACCGGAATTTCAAAAAGCAGAACAAGAATTTGGAGTTCCTAAAGAAATTATTGCAGCTATCATCGGGATTGAATCTAGTTATGGTTCTATTACTGGCAGGGAAAGAGTAATTGATTCGCTATCGACTCTTTCCTTTGATTATCCAAGACGAAGCAAATTTTTTACTAAACAATTAGAGCATTTTCTTCTCCTTACTAGAGAAGAAAAACTTGATCCTCTGACTATGAAAGGATCATATGCTGGAGCTATGGGCTATGGTCAATTTATCCCAAGCTCATATCGATCTTACGCGATTGATTTTGACGAGGATGGAATAAGAAATATCGTAACAAACCCTGTCGATGCAATTGGTAGCGTTGCAAACTATTTGAGTAAGCATGGCTGGGAAAGAAATGCCACTATAGCAGAGGCTCTCACAAAAAATGATGTGAACTCAAACTTCAAGACATCACTTTCATTAAAAGAGTCAGATGCCTTAGAACTGGCATCTAAAATTAATTTACCAAACAAAAAATACATACAAATAAATTTTGAAGATAAAGAATTTTGGTTGGGCCATAAAAATTTATATGTCTTATCACGCTATAATAGAAGTTCTTTTTATGTGATGGCTGTCTTTCTTCTGAGTCAGGAAATTGACTATGCGTATAGAGTAAAAATATGAAAAAAATTATCTTAATAAGTTTTATATTCTCTAGCGTAGCTTTCTCACAAACTTTAATCCCTAAATTACCGCAAATTACTGCTTCTAGCTTTTTACTTATTGACGCTGAAACAAATAAAATAATTGCGCAACAAAATCCAGAAGCCTCAACAGGTTTGGCAAGTATCACAAAAATAATGACAAGTTACATAGTAGCTGACTATTTAAAGCAAGGATTTTTAAACACAAAAGATTCCACAACGGTAAGTGAAAAATGTTGGCGCATGGAAGGCTCAAGGATGTTCATCCAAGAAGGTAAAAAGGTTTTGATAGAAGATTTGATGCGCGGCATGATTATTCAATCTGGAAATGATGCAGCCTGCGCCTTAGCTGAACACATTGCAGGAACCCAAGAAGATTTTGCAAGCCTTATGAATGACTATGCCCAAAGAATGGAGTTAAAAAATACGAATTTTACCAATCCAACTGGCTTGCCAAATGTTAATCACTATTCAACTGCTGAAGATATAGCAAAATTAAGTATATTTTTAATAAACGATTTTCCTGATGAATATTCAATTTACAGCGAGAAGGAATTTACCTACAACGAAATTAGACAGCTAAATAGAAACAGCTTGCTTTGGCAAGATGACTCAATTGATGGAATAAAAACTGGCCATACAAGGGCGTCAGGATATTGTCTGGTAGCTTCATCCAAAAGAGCAGACATGAGGCTAATTTCGATAGTTCTTAATAGCGCCTCTGAAAAATCGAGACTTCAAGATACCAGAAGATTACTGGATTATGGTTTCAAGTACTATCAAACAAAAAAAATAATCGCTAAATATCAACCAATATCTATCGTTGATGTCTGGGGCGGAATGGAAGATAAATTGGAACTTGGTCCTGAGAAAGATATCTTCATAACATTAACTAAACCTTCTTTTGACGGGATTACCATTGAGGCATCAAAAAATTTGGGTGTAAAAGCACCTGTCTTGAAAGATTCAGTTATAGATAGATTAGATATCAAAGTTGATGGGAAAACCATTCAATCTGTAGATTTGGTTGCGGTAAATAATGTGCAAAGAAAAGGCATTATCATAGCAACTTTAGAGTCTTTGATATTCTATGTTTACAGTTTCTTCATGCAAGATGAAATAAATTAATGTCAATTTGTTTTTTAAACAACAAATTTCTAGATATTCAAGATGCAAAAATCTCTCCATTGGACAGAGGCTTCCTTTTTGGAGATGCAATTTATGAAGTAATCATTGCAGTAAATAAAAAACCCTTCGAACTTGGCGCTCATTTAACTAGATTAAAAAAAAATATATCTTACCTAAAGTATGCATTATCAGATCAATTTGATCTAGAAGAAATAATTCTAGAAGTAATTTCCAAAAATAAGTCTATTAACCAAGTAATTTATGTTCAAATCTCCAGAGGTACAGATACAGTAAGAGACCATATTCCAAGTAATGATTTAACGCCAACCATATTTGTATCTTCTCATGAGCTAAAATCAGATTTTTCTCCAAGTTCAGGGGAGAAGGCAATTTTATTAGAAGATTTTAGATGGAGAAAAAGTCAGATAAAGGCAACTTCTTTATTAGCCAATGTCATTTATCGCTCTGAGGCCAATCATCAGGAAGTTTTTGAAACTATTCTTTTTGAAAATGGATTTATTACTGAAGGTGCGGTCAGTAATGTTTTTTGCTGTACCGATAACAAAATCATCACCCCGCCTTTGACTGAAAATATTCTTCCTGGGGTAACGAGAAAAGTAATTTTAGAGCTAATTCAAGATGCCTCTTTGGAATACGAAGAGACAAAAATTCCTGTAGATTCTTTTTTATCAGCAGAAGAAATTTGGGTCACTAATTCAACCAAAGGAATCATTCCAATCATTGAACTTGATGGTAAAAAAATAGGATCCGGATTACCTGGTGAAAAATATCTTCAAATTTCTAAAGCTTTTATAAATAAACTTTCAGGTTAGATATACCCAAAATTTACAATAATTTTTCTTAATTCTGTCCAGAATTCTGCCTTGCCTGTTTTAAAGTCTTTATCAAGATCTGCAATTTTTTTTCTTAAGCTTTTAATTTGCGGGGGCGATATTTTTTTTGCTTTTATTTTAAGTTTGGAAAGGTAATCTCTTGGAACACCTTTTAGAAAAAAATTTGGATTCTTTTTGTATTGCTCTAATCGATCAAGCTGTTGGTGAATGACAGCAATTATACCTGGCTCATTTTCTTTATTTAATTTCATAATTTCCAAAATTTCTAAAGATTTTGAAACTTGGTTAGACAAACAACTATTTATTAAGCTAAAGACATGATACTCGGAGCTGTCTTTTACAAATTCATAATCCGTATGTTTTTGATCCAAACATTTTAGAAATTTTAGCTCTTGATAAGCAGACAATAAATTTTCTTCATTTCTAGAGGCAATTAAATTAATACCTTCTTCGCTCAAAAGTAAATCCATATTTTTCGCCTCGCCCTTGATCCAATCTTTGAATTGATTTGAATAGACCGGCTGAATTTCAGAGATTTCTAGGTATTTTGATATTTTTTTAAACCAAGCAGATGTTTTGATCTTTTTATTCAATGAAGAAATAACAATTATACGATCTGAGTTATCCTCTCCTAATAAACTCAAAAAAAAATCTAAATCGTCTTTAAGAATACTTTTTTCTTGAAGACGCAAATCTATTATTTCTTTTTCACTGAATAAACTACCTTGTTGATTTTCAATATTTATTTCTTCTTTAATTCCTTTTTTGTAAAAGAAAATCTTTCTACTTTGGAAGCCTTCTTTCTTAAAATTAAAAATAAATTCGTCTCTTAACTTAGAGTTGAGTAACTCGTCATTGCTTAAAATTAATTTATGCTGATTTCGCATTGCTTTTTTCTGAAAAGAAAATCAGTAACTCATTGACTGCCTCACTGAAGAAATCTAATTTAATTTCATCTGCTTGTTTTTCATTTGAAAGAATACTTTCGGTATCGTAAGAAAAATCTTCTGATGTAAAGATTGGAATCTCATGGATGGTATTAGTATTTTTATCAAAAATACTTAACTTAACTTGATAATCTAGACTTACTACAGCAGGGAAAAAATTTTCATCGGTAGCCTCTAGAAATTTTCCCAGTCTATGGTTACTGATTTCAATTACAAAATCTGCAGCATCTTTAGTTTCTGCTAGATTCGCATTCATTAAGAAAAAATTCTTTTTTAATTCTTGTACAAGAGAGAAGTTGAGAGGATTCTTTTGAAACTCAAAAAAAATCGCAATCTTTTTTTCAGAATAATTAAGCGGTTTAAAACCACATGAGGTAATGAGAAAAACTAATAAGAATTTTAAAAAAATTCTTTTTAAATTAAATGACAAAATTAACGAGTTTTTTTGGAACATATATTGTTTTTTTTATATTTTCTTTTTTTAAATATTTTTTTATATTTTCTAATTCTTTGCTTTCTTTGATAATTTTCTCGTCACTACTTGAAATATCCACTAGGATCTTTCCCCTTAATTTACCATTAATCTGAATCGCAATTGTCATTTCGTTTCCTTCTAATTGGTCTGCATCATAGGCAGGCCAAGTTTCATTATGGATAGGAGTTTTTTTACCTAATGCCTCCCATAATTCATGACAGACATGAGGAATGATTGGCGACAACATAATTACACTTTTTTCAATTATTTCTTTAAAAACTTCATTGCTTTCCTTTGAAACGGAACTTTTTAACATTGCCTTGGGAATAGTATTTAATAATTCCATAATCGCTGCAATTGCGGTGTTGAATTGATTTTTATCTCCAAAGTCCGCAGAAACTTTTTTTATAGTTTGATTCAATTTAATTCTGATATCACTTAAATCCAAGGATTGCACTTTATCGTCAACATTCTGATTGAACAAACTTTGTGATAAAGACCAAAGCCTTTTTATGAACTTATGAGAACCATTAACTCCGGAATCTGACCATTCCAAAGATTGCTCGGGAGGTGCAGCAAACATGGAAAAAAGCCTCACGGTATCGGCACCGTATTTCTCAATCAATTCATTGGGATTAACAGTATTACCCTTGGATTTTGACATCTTTGATCCGTCTTTTAGAACCATACCCTGACACAATAGTCTTTTAAATGGCTCTCTTACATTGATTAAAGCTAGGTCATTCATGGCTTTGCAAAAAAAACGAGAATATAAAAGATGAAGAATTGCATGCTCTATTCCACCTATATATTGATCAACTGGCATCCAATAATCTGCTTCAGCATCAAGCATTGATTCTGAAGAATTATAAGAAGCAAATCTTGCAAAATACCAAGATGACTCAACAAAAGTATCAAATGTATCTTTCTCTTTGAAAAAATCTATTCCATTTAATTCTATTTTTTCTTTAGCAATCTCTTCCTCACTTAAATCATTGAAAGGCAAAACTTCATCTTCATTTTCTGATATGAACATGGGTATTGGAGCTCCCCAAGTTCTTTGTCTTGAAACTCCCCAATTTCTTAAACGAAAATTTATTTTTTCTGTTCCTTTGAAACCAAAATTATTTTCTTCAGTTAATTTTGAAAAAGCTTCCTCAAAAGAAAGTCCATTTAATTTACCAGAATTAATTAAAATTCCTTTACCTTCTATGGCGGCTTCTATTTTGTCTAATTTGCCTCTACCATCATCAATAACTTGAATGATTTCGATCTGCTCAGCTTGAGCGAACTCAAAATCTCTTTGGTCATGACCAGGGACACCCATTAAAGCCCCGGAGCCATAATCAGCCAAAACAAAATTTGCCACCCAAATATCTATCTCTTTATTTGAAATTGGGTGAATTGCCTTAGTCTTTAATTTGAAACCTTTTTTTTCTTGTTTTGATAAATCTGCTTCTGCCTGTTTTACCTTAGAGTTATTTTTTATCCACTCGGCTAATTTGCGATTATCTTTCGCTTCTCTTTTGACAATTTCATGATTGAAAGACAATGCCATGAAAGTAACTCCCATGATTGTATCTGGCCTCGTAGTAAACACTTCAATATTGTCTTCAGAATCTGAAATAAACTGAAACAAAACTCCTTTGGATTTTCCTATCCAATTTTTTTGCATTGTCTTGACCTGTTCAGGCCAACCATCTAAAAGATTAAGATCGTTCAAAAGCTCGTCCGCGTAATCGGTAATTTTAAAAGACCACTGATTGATAATTTTTTTTTCAACTGACGCGCCGGATCGCCAACCTTTACCATCAATAACTTGTTCATTTGCAAGCACTGTTTTATCAATAGGATCCCAATTCACCTCAGCTTTTTCTCTAATAACCAAACCTTTTTCGTAAAGCTTACAAAATAGCCATTGCTCCCATTTGTAGTAATCTTCACTGCAAGTTTTTAACTCTCTGCGCCAATCATAAGCAAAACCTAGCGATTTTAGTTGGAGCTTCATTTCTTGAATATTTTTCTCTGTCCAATCTTTGGGCGAAACTTTATTTTGAATAGCTGCATTCTCAGCAGGCAATCCAAAAGCATCCCAGCCCATCGGTTGCAAGACATTTTTCCCTTTTAGCCTTTGATATCTTGAAATCACGTCACCGATCGTATAGTTTCTAACATGCCCCATATGACACTGTCCTGAGGGATAAGGAAACATACTTAAACAATAAAATTTTTCTTTTTTGGTGTCGGGCTCAACCTCAAAAGACTTGTTTTCTTCCCAATACTCTTGAGCCTTTTTTTCTATTAATTGAAAGTTATATTCAGTTTCTGACATTAGGAAATATTTAGAATTTCTTTAAGATAATTTATAGAAATATTTCCCTCAACAAAGTTTTTTTCATGAAAGATCTTATCGTGCAGATCAGCATTGGTATCAATTCCTTCAATGTACATTTCTTCAAGAGCCACTCTCATTTTTCTTATAGCATCCAGTCGGTCCTTAGAGTGCGAGCAAATCTTAGCAACTAAAGCATCATAATACTGAGGAACTTTGTATCCCGAATATAAATGGGAGTCGGTTCTAATTCTAAATCCACCTGGAGGATGAAATTCGGTAACCAAGCCTGGTGACGGAATAAAAGTCTCTGAATGTTCGGCATTTATTCTGCATTCAATTGCATGACCTCGACAATTTATTTCCTCTTGGGAAAATCTTATTTCTTCTCCTGCAGCAATTTTTATTTGTAATTTTACAAGGTCTATTCCTGTAATCATTTCGGTAATAGTGTGTTCTACCTGAAGACGAGTATTCATTTCAATAAAATAAAATTCTCCTTTTTCATAGAGGAATTCAAAAGTGCCCAAGCTCTTATAGTTAAGTTTTTTACAAGTATCCACTGAAACTTTCCTTATCTCTTGAAGTTTTTCTTCAGGAATTCCAAAAGCTGGAGCTTCTTCAATAATCTTTTGATTTTTTCTTTGGATGGAACAATCTCTTTCAAAAAAATGAATCACATTTCCTGCATTATCTCCAGCTATTTGAATTTCAACATGTCTCGGAGAGGTTAAAAATTTTTCTAAATATATTTCATCGCTACCAAAACTATTCAAAGCCTCTCTTTGTGTAAGTTGCAATTTATCAAGTAATTCAGCTTCTTCCTCAACTATTTGGATACCTTTTCCACCGCCACCTGCAGCAGCTTTAATGATTAGCGGATATCCAATTTTTTTTGCAATTTCCATTGTCTCTCTGTTGGTTGCAGAAATTCTCCCCGTGCCTGGAACACATTGCATACCAGAACTTGAAACTGACTCTTTCGCTGAAATTTTATTACCCATGATCTTAATACTCTCAGGATCTGGACCAATAAAAGTATATCCACTTGCTTGTACTTGTTCTGCGAAGTGATCGTTTTCTGCTAAAAAGCCTACTCCAGGGTGAATTGCGTCACTGTCTGTTACTTCACAGGCACTTATAATAGCTGGGATATTTAGATAACTCTTTGTAGACTCTGCCGGCCCGATGCAAACAGATTCGTCTGCCATTTTTACATGCTTTAAGTCCTTATCTGCTTCAGAGTAGATAGCAACTGTAGAAATTCCCATTTCTTTACAAGCTCTTAGAATTCTAAGAGCTACCTCTCCTCTGTTGGCAATGAGAATTTTTTTGAACATTTATTCTATTACAAATAAAGGTTGACCAAACTCAACTGGTTCAGCATTTTCAATAAGAACTTGTTTGATAGTTCCAGAGGAGTCCGCCTTTACTTCATTCATCATTTTCATAGCCTCAATGATACAAAGAACATCTCCCTCTGAAATTTTGTCGCCAACCGATACAAAGTCTTTTGCTCCTGGATTTGGCGCTGCATAAAAAGTTCCAACCATTGGAGAGTCAATGGTTTTTCCAGATATACTTTCTTCTTCAGCTGACTGATTGCTAACTGCGTCTGCGGAGACATTACCCTTTACAGCTGCTGGCTCAGGAGAAGGGGCAACAACATTCGACGTTATAATTTGTTCTTGAACAGGAACAGAAATTGCTTTGACAAGTTTTACTGATTCTTCTCCTTCTTTGATTTCAATTTCATTGAGTTGGGACTCTTCTAACATTTCTATTAGTTTTTTTACTTTTCTAATATCCATAGTTTCTCCTTTTTAAAATCTTTCTATTGCCAGTTCTAGAGCAGCTTTGTATCCCTGCTCGCCAAAACCAGAAATTATGCCAACAGCTATGTCAGAAAAATAAGATTTTTCTCTGAAGGCTTCTCTATTGAAAATATTGCTTATATGAATTTCTATAAGCGGAATATCCACTCCAAGAATAGCATCTCTTAGGGCAACGCTAGTATGAGTGAAAGCCCCAGGATTAAACAAAATACATGAAACTTTTTCTTCCTTTCCTGTTTGAATCCTATCTACAAGTTCGTGCTCTGCATTGCTTTGAAAAGTCATTAACTCAACTTTATTTTTTTTGGCAATTGCAACTAATTCTTTTTCTATTTCTTCTAAGGTATGCTCACCATAAATATCTGTTTCTCGCTTACCAAGTAAATTAAGATTTGGTCCATTTAAAAGAAGAAAATTTTTCATTTTTAAGATTTTAGCCGAAATTTAGTCGATTTTCACAGAAGATATGCTTTTTTTATCGTACTTTATAATAATATTTTTCATTTTGCTGGGATA
>CENJ01019836.1_pt1 | contig 18136 bp, 17 predicted proteins | sample 356161 | NCBI WGS metagenome assembly CENJ01 (sample SAMEA2619531, study PRJEB7988) | marine metagenome | biome: marine biome (ENVO:00000447); feature: surface water layer (ENVO:00002042); material: "saline water (ENVO:00002010), including plankton (ENVO:xxxxxxxx)" | depth 5 m
GCCGCCAAAGTCATTGTATTCAATATCATTGCGCTCTAGAATTGCTCTTAGTCTTCTTGCAAAATATCTGTCATTATTTATTAGAGCAATATTACATTTATTATTTTTCATTATAATATTTTTTATATCATTTGCTACATATTCAAGCTCATCTTCTTGTGATTCAAAATCGAAAGATTCGTAACGATTAATATTTTTTGGAATATATGTATCACTATCAATATTCTTTTCTTTAATAGATTTATAAACATTATTATTTGGCAGATATTTTAATATCCAATCTTTTTCTATTTCTTCATATTCTTCAATATTAATAATATGAAATTTTATCTCATCAACATTAGTCGGCTTAGAATTTAGTAATTTTAGATAATTTCCTATATATGTTTCTAAATTTTTTGATTTTTCTAGCCAAATTTTAAATATCTCAAAGAAAATTTTTGACTCCTTAGAGAGCAAATTTTTTTGCATATCATTTAATAAAGTTTCATGACTAGTAATATTTGATTTTAAAAGAATATTTTTCTCTAAAAATAATTTGTCTAGAATACGTAAAATATTTTCTATTTCGTTTGTGATATTATGTTTATCAAAACTTGTATTGTTTTCAGAAAAAACTTTTTCTAGGAAGGATATATCAGATGTATTTAACTTTTCTTGATTTATTTTATTTAGTTTAAAAATAAAGCTATTTAAATTAGTAACTTCGGTTTTCTCAATTTGGCTTCGTCTTAATATATTTTTGACATAACTTTTTGATATACTTCTTGGTAATACGACAATATGGGTTGAACTTACATCTTTTCTTATATTTAGGATTATTTGGTTGAGTAATGATTTATTATTCATTATTATTAATTAAGCTTATTATAAACATTAAGTTAGCATATTATCGTATATATTATAGTAGATTTTGATTATGACAGTTGTAAATTTTAAAGATTATAAAAATTCCTTAAAACAGCCAAAATATAGCTCGGAACCCAAGATTGGTAAAAATCTTTACAAAAAAAATCTTATAGAAAAAATTGACTATTTTAATTCGCAAATGAAAAATTATTTGGATAACCCAATTATTGAAAAATGTGATTTTTCTATAGAGAGATGTGTAATAAAATTTAATTCTAATAATACTGATACTGAAGTTTCACTAATTTTACAGGATTACTCTCCGGACGAGTTTGATTCTCTCTATGTTACATGGGAATTCTACATACATAATGTTAAACATGATGAGTACTTAGATTCGCGTTTTTTTTCTAGATCTGATACAGCTATCAAGTATTTTCTTTCTAAAATAAAATATATGACCTAATTTGGTGGAGGCGGCGGGGATTGAACCCGCGTCCAGTAACACTCTAACCCTATTGATTAGTGCTTTTAATTATCATTACATACTCTAATTTACCTGTCTAGGGCATAATTTGGTCTACCGTTTGGTCTACCCTAAATATTTTCATCTTAGAAGAATGCTTTATAGTGGCGAGGAGGGGTATCAAACTAATTATTTTGTTATAGTGTCTGTATAGATACATTATTTTAAAATTTTACAAATGATTGATAAAAAAGAAGGAAAATTTTCAAATATAGTCTTTTGGGTGATTATACTTTTTATTGCTTCAATTCTAGGTAAATTTTTTGCATATCTTGGAATAACAGCAATAGGTGCAGCAGTTATAAGCTGGCTAGTGTATAAAAATTATAAAAATAAATACAATAAATATATAAATATTATTATTGCTATAATCGTTTTTTTATCATTTTATGGTTTAGCGTCCATAGGGCTATGGGCTATTTTGGGAATTTCAATTTGAGTTATGAATCACGAAAAACATCTAGAACAATCAATTATAATCCATTTAAGCTAAAAAAAGATGAATTTATTAAAATGATTAAGAAATTTGCAAAGCACCATCATGCGCTAAGAGAATTCATAAATGAATAATTACACTCATTTGGTCTACCGCACTCTTTTAGAAATTAAATAATATGTACGAATCAATACGATAGAAGGGTATTTGGTGGAGGCGGCGGGGATTGAACCCGCGTCCGCAAATCCTCTGCCTTTGGTACTACATGTTTAGCTTCGTTATCAAATTTCATGTAAAAAATGTAAACGAGCAGACATTTAATTACACTATCCAATTAAGCTTCGCAGTTATTCTAATGGCGAGAATAAAGGCTATCTTGTGTTAAGCGACACCAAACGGAAATGCACAAGCACGTTTCTGAATGATGACCAGCAGGATTAAGCTGCTAGTGCGTAGTTGTCTTCGTTTGCAACTATAAGTTTATAGCATTTTTAACGAGAATAGCTATATACTCGACATGCACCTAGGGTTTTGCAATCCACGTCGAATCCAGATCGCCCCCGAAACAAAATTATACTATACTGTTAATATAGTTAAAACAGCGTGCGATTATAAGTTATAGACCTTTAAACATCAAATTTTTTAAAAACTTACAATCTCTTTCCTTTTGAAACTTCGTCTTTAATTTCGTCATTTGCATTTGATATTTGTTTTATTGCTCTGTCAAGAGTTTCGGTCCTTGAGAGAATTTTTTCTAAGATAACATTAAGTTGTTTTACAATTTTCTTATACTCACCTATATCACCGTCCTCATTAAACCGAAGGTATTGTTCTTCTAATATATGTGCAATTGGAAACACATCTCTATACGAACAAATAAAAACATTACTGTCTTTTCCTATTCCTATAAGCTCAGGCACCATATCTATTACTGATGGAGGGACAACCAAAATGCAATTTTCAATAGTGTTAGGTTGATTTTGATACTTCTGAATATTCAAAATTTCTTTTATAACTTTGTCTTTAATTTTTCTTGATAAAAGCTTTTGATCACTTATATCTTTAGTTTCCTCATATTGATTAACGAGTGAAATAACATCAGGAAGTTTTGAGTCAATTGGTATATATTTCCCGTCACCCAGATCCCATGCAAATTCAACATTTTTTGAGCCTATTTTTAATTCGGTTTTCACTACACCAGCTTTTATTGAATTTTGAAGAGTTTCTTTTAGTACCGACTCCCCAACCATACCTCTTGTCTTGGTGCCTGACATTGTTCTATTGAAAGAATCAATAGTATTGCTCATATCTTGCAATTTAGCGTCACGTTTATCCTCAAGTTTTTCTCTGGTTTTCTCCATTTCGCTAAATACGCCTTTAATTTCGCCTTTCATCTCAGAAATTTGCGATGTAAAATCAGATTCATTAGACGAGTTTGATGTTTTTCGGAGTTTTAGTTTGCCAATAAAATATCCTAGGGTTAAACCTAATATTAGAACGGCGATTAATAGTATTGTTTCAAACATTTTTTTCCTTTTTATTTATGTTAATAATAAGCTCAATTATGATTATATTGAAGAAGTAAATATTATTGATAAGTTTATCTTTTGAAACTCTAAAAATATAAATTCCTATAATTAAATGATATAGTTAGACCCATAATTCTTTAAAAGACTCTGTGTTTCAATATGCTTATATTATGTGAAAATGAAACTTCTAAAACTCAATTTAATCATAAGATTAGCACAAGAGTTTCTGAAAAGTTAAAAATTTCTCCAATATTTTCAATGTTTTATATTTATTATCTCGATTTAGAATCAAATTTAGATGAACAAGAGTATAGTATTACAAAAAAATTATTAACTGCAAACAAGATCGGATCCGATATAACAAGTTCAAAATATTTCCTTGTAACGCCAAGACTTGGCGTTGAATCTTCCTGGGGCTCAAAAGCCAGAGATATTTTTTACGCGAGCGGCTTAACAAAATTGAAAACAATTGAGCAAGCAAAGTTATATGTTTTTAAAGATGATTTAGATGACAGTATGCTTAAAGATCCTACATTTTATTCTGAATTCTTTGATAAAATGACAGAATCTATATTTTTTAATATTGAAGATTATAATTTTACCGCTTCTGAATCTAGAGTATTATCTGTTAACGATAAAGAGATTCTACCTTTTATAGAAAACTGTAATGATGTTCTTGGATTGGCCTTATCATCAAGTGAAATTGAGTATTTATATAACAATTATAAAATTTTAAAAAGAAAACCAACTGATGTGGAACTGATGATGTTTGCGCAAGTTAATTCTGAGCATTGTAGGCACAAAATATTTAACTCAACTTGGATAATAGATGGCGCGAAGGAGGAAAAGTCTTTGTTCGATTATATTAAGTCAACTGAACCTAATAATTCAAAATATGTGATTAAAGCATATTCTGATAATTCAGCTGTAATTAGTTCTTTTAAAACAAATAAATTAATAATTAATGATCAAAATAATTATGTATACAAAGATGTAGATACGCATACTGTGATTAAGGTTGAAACGCATAATCATCCAACTGCAATTTCTCCTTTTTCAGGCGCAGCTACAGGTTCTGGAGGAGAAATTCGAGATGAAGCAGCAACTGGCAGAGGCTCAAAAACTAAAGCTGGCCTGTGTGGTTTTAATGTATCTAATCTAAATATTCCAAACTTTATACAATCTTGGGAAAAGGATTCAAGCCTTTCTTATCCAGACAGGATAGCTTCAGCTCTTGAGATTATGATAGAAGGACCTTTAGGTTCATCTTCATACAATAATGAATTTGGTAGACCTTGCTTAAATGGTTACTTTAGGACGTTTGAACAAGAAATAAAGCCTGGAACTTATTATGGCTATCATAAACCTATTATGATTGCAGGTGGTCAAGGTACAATTGATCATAATAACTATAAAAAAAATGATATAGAGGACTCTGACCTAATAATAGTTCTTGGAGGCCCATCAATGTTGGTTGGTCTAGGAGGTGGTGCGGCATCTTCAAAACACTCATCTAAAGAAAATGAGGAATTAGATTTTGCCTCTGTCCAAAGAGAAAATGCTGAGATGCAAAGAAGATGTCAAGAAGTTATAGATAAATGCTCTAACTCGTTGAAAAATATTATTATATCAATTCATGATGTTGGTGCTGGAGGTTTGTCCAATGCTGTTCCAGAAATTGTAAATGATAGCCATAAAGGGGCTATTATCGATATTGATAATATTACTTGCGCTGACAAAAGTCTTAGCCCGCTTGAGATATGGTGTAATGAGTCACAAGAACGCTATGTTCTAGCAATTAAAGAAGAAGATCTAGATACTTTTAAAAAAATCTGCAAAAGTGAAAACTGCCCATTTTCTTCTATTGGGTATGCTACAAACGAGGAAAAGTTCGTCTTGAAAAACAAAAATGAAATTTTCATTGATCTACCAATGAAGGTGTTATTTGGCGAAAAGGGTGAGCAAATTATTGACACTAGCTCATGCGCAAGAGTTGAAAATAGCTTTGATTATAGTGATTTCGCTTTTGATGATTGTTTAATAAAAGTTTTATCACTTCCTGTTGTTGCATCAAAACAATTTTTGATAACTATTGGTGATAGATCTGTAGGTGGTTTAACCATTCAAGATCAATTTATTGGACCGTGGCAGGTCCCTGTTGCTGATTGCGCTGTAACTTCGAACGATTTTTTATATAAAACAGGAGAAGTTATGTCGATGGGCGAAAAGTCTTCAATTGCTGTTTACAATCCGGTTTCTTCTGGAGAAATGGCAATTTGCGAGGCTATATTAAATTTATGCTCTTCACCTGTTGGAAATATTGAAAAAATTGCTCTTTCTGCAAACTGGATGTCAAGTTTTGAAAATGATTTTGACCAATATAATCTCTTTAAGACTGCGGAATCAATCGCTTCAAACATATGTAACAAACTTGGCGTAACTATACCAGTTGGAAAAGATTCGTTATCAATGAAAATGTCATGGTCAGAGGAAAATAAAGAGATAAATGTTAAATCTCCAAATACACTTATAGTTAGTGCGTTTGCCAGCGTTGATAATTTAAAAAATATTGTAAAGCCGATGTTTATTAATAATAAAGATTCATCAATAATCTTTATTAGTTTGTCAGATGGAAAAATGAGAACAGGAGGGTCTGCGCTTTCGCAAGTTCTTCAAACAAAAGATTCAGAGTGTCCAAGTGTTAATGATATAAATAAATTCAAAAGTTTTTTTGATATAACGCAAGAATTAATTAAAGAAAATAAAGTTTTATCATATCATGACGTATCAGATGGAGGACTAATAACATCACTTTTAGAATCAGCATTCGCTGGTCATCTTGGAATAGATGTTCAATATAATGGAAATATTTCAGATCTAAATAAATTTATGTTTAATGAAGAACTTGGAGTTGTTATGCAAATTTCAAATAATCTTTTAAATGAAATCCAAGAAAAATATTCAAGTATAGGTATTGAATCTAAAACTATTGCAACCATTAATAACACATATGAAGTAAATATATTTGCTGGAAAAAATTTATTTTATAATGGTAATTTAGAAATTCTTCATAAAATTTGGCATCGAACAAGTTATGAAATACAAAAAATTAGAGACAATGCAGAAACTGCTGAAAGCGAATACCACTCTATTGGTAAAATTGAAAACAAAGGACTTTATATAAATAAAAACTTTTCAGACCCGGAAGTTAATCAGTCTTTTTTTATTTCTAAAACGAAACCAAAAATAGCAATTTTACGAGAACAAGGTATTAACGGGCATTATGAAATGGCTAATGCTTTCAGTAAAAATGGTTTTGATGCGTTAGACGTTACAATGAATTCATTAATTTCAAAAGAAAATAATTTGGATGAATTTCAAGGTATTGTTTTTTGCGGAGGATTTTCGTATGGTGATGTTTTAGGCGCAGGTAGAGGCTGGGCAAACAAAATATTACATAATAGTATTTTAAAAGATAGTTTCTCTAGCTATTTTGATATTCAAAATAAATTTTCTCTCGGTATTTGTAATGGTTGTCAAACCTTATCAAACCTAAGAAGTATAATTCCAGGTTCAGAATATTGGCCAAGTTTTATTCAAAATAAAAGTGAAAGATTTGAGTCTAGGATTGTCATGGTCTCGATTGAAGAATCAAACTCTATATTTTTATCAGATATGAAAGGATCAAAACTTCCAATTGTAGTTTCTCATGGAGAGGGGAGAGCATATCTTAATGAGGCAGACTACTTAAATTTAGAAAATAATAAGCAGATATGCATGAATTACATAAATGATGAAGGTCTTAGTACTGACATATACCCCTTTAATCCAAACGGCTCGTATAATGGCCTTGCGGGCGTATCCTCTAGTAGTGGTAACGTTACACTGATGATGCCTCACCCCGAGAGATTTATGAATATTGAGCAATTTCCTACAAATGACGATGAAGTAATATCCCCATGGTCGAAATTTTTCTATAATGCTAGAATGCATCTAAAATAAAAATAATTTAATATCTGCAAAATGGAAAATAAATCTAAAATACAAATTACTTCGCCAGCAAGACTTCATCTTGGTTTTATGGATCTTAATGGTTCTTTAGGAAGAAAATTTGGAAGTGTAGGTCTTGCCATTGATAGTATTGAAACATCAATCACCGTTTCAAAAAACTCTTTGCAAAATAGTGTAGAGCATAATGACTCTAATAAACGAGCATATGCATACTCCGATCTTATTTTGAAAGCGTATGAGTTAGACGAATCAGTCTCAATTGATGTTCATAGAAAAATACCCGAACATGCAGGCTTAGGATCAGGCACTCAACTTGCTCTTTCCATTGGCGTAGCTTTGTCAGAATTATTTAATCTTAATTTAAGTTTAATGGATATTGGAAAAATCCTAGATAGAGGAAATAGATCTGGTATAGGTATAGGAGCATTTGAAAATGGTGGTTTTTTGATTGATGGTGGAAAAGGAAAATCAGCTGAGCTTCCTCCGATAACTGTGAGACATGATTTTCCCGAAAACTGGAGAATCATACTTCTTATTAATAGTCGAGAAAAAGGAATTCATGGCCAAAAAGAATATAAAGCTTTTAAAACTTTAAAGCCATTTCCTGATAATTTAGCTGAAAAACTTTGTCGTCTAGTAAATATGATAATACTGCCAAGCTTAATAGAAAAAAACTTTGATGATTTTTCTATAGCTATTGGTAAACTTCAAAAAATAGTTGGAACTCATTTTTCTCCAATCCAAGGGGGCGTATATTCAAATCCAGATATAGCAAATATTATGAATTACGTTGAAAAAAAAGGCTTTATGGGTATCGGTCAAAGTTCTTGGGGGCCAACAGGTTTTATTCTTACTAATAGTGATACTTCGGCACACAAATTAGCAAAAAATATAAGAAATAATTTTTTATGTAAAGATTTACAGATAGAAATTATAAAAGGAAGAAATGAAGGCTCTATTATAAAATCTCACAGCAGAGAAAACATTATTCAAAATAAAAATTTAAATACATACAAGGAATAAATTATGAGTAAACCATTAATTATGCATATGATTACTACTGCAAAAAACTTAAGCCCATTTGATGTAAACATGGCTTACGATGCTGGATGGGATAAGTGCGTACCATATACAGAAATTGAAGTTGATGATGTTGAAGGTCTTGTACAAGATGCAATTTTCTCAAGACCACCTGGCATAAATAAGACCGGTATATTTGTTGGTGGAAGAGATCCACATAAAGCAATAGACATGCTCAAAATTTGCAAAAAATCTCTTGTTCCACCATTTACTTTGTCTGCATTTGCCGATCCAAGCGGGGCATTTACAACTGCTGCAGGCATGATTGCAAAAGTCGAGGATGCTCTAAAGAATAAATTTAATCAAGATTTTTTAGGACAAAAAATTGTAGTTTTTGGCGGTACAGGCCCTGTTGGTTGTATAGCAGGCATACTAGCTGCTTCAGCTGGCGCAAAAGTTGTAATTATGGGACGAAAAAAAGAAAAATGTGAAGAATTAGCTAATTTTTGCAAGGAAAATTATTTAGATTCGTCAGCAAATATCTCAGGCGCTTCCAATGACGAATTTGACTCTCAGATAGCTGAAGTAGATATTGTTTTAGCTAGCGGCGCTGCAGGAATACAACTTGTATCAGAAGAGCAGCTTAATATAGCAACAAGCTTAAAAGTTGCTGCAGATGTAAATGCAGTCCCACCATCAGGTGTTACTGGATTAGATGCTATGCAAGATTGTAAAGAACTAACTGCTTCTACCTCTGGAGCCTTAGGAATAGGTGCTCTTGCTATAGGACAAGTTAAGTATCAAGCTCAAAGCAAACTTTTAAAGAAAATGGCCAACAGTGAAGAACCTATATTTTTAGATTTTCATGACGCTTTAGAGTTAGCACGAGAATATGTTTCATCAAAATAATATTGTTTTAATAGGTAACTCTTTAGTTGAGCAAAGTAAATCTATAAAGTATTTAAAAAAAAGAGTTATAAATATTGATTCTTTTAATGATATTGATCTAGTAGGTGAAAATTATTTAAACTCAGATTCTTTTGGCTATGTTAATGACAACGTCATAGAAATATTAAAAAAATTAGACTTAAAAAGAGAAGATACATTGATAATTGTATCCTCAGAGTATGGTAAAAATAAAAATTATCATAGTTTGCTTGAATCATATGGAAAAATTATTGGAAATAGTTACATAACAATATCAAATCTTCAAAATCATAGAAATTTAATTAATACATTAGATAAAAATAATATCACTCATCCAAAAAAATTTTTTACAAAAGAATCAATAGAAGAACCTGTATTAATCAAAAATTCATACTTATCTGGCGGATTTGGAATTAAAAAATATAAAAATGGTTTAGAAATTAATAATGAATATGAATATTTTGAACAATATGTTAAAGGCAATAGCTATTCTGTTTTATTTGTTGCAAATGAGGAAAAAAAAATTGAAATTATTGGAATTAATAAAATCTTTAATAAAAAGACCGCCTATAGTGCATTCAGTTTTTCCGGAGCATGCTCAAATATTTCTTTTAGTGATATTAAGATAAAATATTTAAAAAAAATAATAAATATTTTTGTAATTGAGTATGGTCTAGTTGGGTTTAATGGTATAGATTTTATAATATCAGATGATATTTACTTTTTAGAAATTAATCCAAGACTAACTCAAACATGTTTTTTGTATGACGAATATTTTTCTGGTGGTTATTTATTGGCTCATATTAATTCAATTTTGAATGGAGAATTACCATCATGTAAAAAAAAGAGAGATGATGTAATTTTTTTTGAAAATCTATTCGCTAAGGAATCTTTTGTATTTAATCAAGATCTGGAAAAATTTGATTTTGTCACTAATATTCCAAAATCAAATACTTTTATTGATGTTGGTGAACCTATATGCACAATAAGCTCAAGATCAAACAATGAAAAAAAAGCAAAAAATTTATTGCTAAATAATATATCATTAATAAAGAAAATTTTTAAAAATTTAGAGATAATTTAATATGATCAGTGTAAATAAAAAATCTCAAGACTTAGTTGATGATTTAATAAAAAACCATGACTATTATAGAGTTAACATAAAAAAAGGCTATGGTGATTGTACTATTGTAGATGCAGGTATTAATGCTTTAGGCAATATGGAAGCTGGCAGGGTGATAAGTGAAATATGCCTTGGCGGACTAGGCAGGGTTCATATTTTAAATACTTTGCAAAATAATGAGTGGCCACTAACAATCCATGTAAATACTAATGACCCTGTTATTGCCTGCCTAGGATCTCAGTATGCTGGATGGAGTTTATCATCGAAGGATGAAAATTCTAAATTTAATGCGCTTGGCTCAGGACCAGCCAGATCTCTAGCACTAAAAGAACCTTTGTTCAAAGACATTAATTATTCTGATAAAAGTGAAAGAACTTCCCTCGTTATGGAGGTAGATTCTTTTCCACCAGATGACGTAATTGAAAAAATCGCAAATGATACAAAAGTAGATACGAAAAATTTAATTATTATAATTACTCCAACTTCGAGTATTGTTGGTAATATTCAAGTTGTTTCAAGAGTTTTGGAAGTCGCTCTTCATAAAGCGCATGAGCTAAAATTTCCAATGAGTGAAATAATAGAAGGTTTTGGAAGTTCTCCAATTCCACCAACTTCTCCAGACTTTTTAACAGCAATGGGAAGAACGAATGATGCAATTATTTTTGCCGGTATTACACAACTTTTTGTAAATACTTCAGACGATAGTGCTAAAGAACTTTGCCTAAAAATGCCAAGTTCAACGTCAGATGATTATGGTAAGCCATTTGCCGATATATTTAAGGATTATGAGTATGATTTTTTTAAAATAGATGCAAATCTTTTTAGCCCAAGTAAAGTCATTGTTTCTAACATGAATACTGGGAATACATTTACTTCGGGAAGTATCGATAGCAAACTAATGAAGAAATCCTTTGGGCTGTAAGAATGTATCTTATATTTACGGAAGACGATGGTTGGCACACCAATCAATTAACAAAAGCCTTTGAATTATATAACAAAGAAGTTGCTACTGTAAAAATTAATGAAGCGTCAATTGTTGTCAACGAAAATTCAAAAATTATTGTAGAAGGAAAACAGATATCTTTAAAAGATATTGATGGGGCATTTGTTCGCGGTATACCTGGGGGCACATTGGAGGAAATATGTTTTCATTTGGATATATTACATTTTTTAGAATTGCATAAAGTAAAAGTTTATAACAACGCAGTTTGTATAGAAAAAAGTGTAGATAAAGTACGAACATCCTGCATACTAAATGCTAATAATATACCAACACCAAACACTTACATTACAAGTAATATTAAGGATCTCATGCATCTTAAAAGTAAATTTTTTGATGAATCTTGTGTATGCAAGCCTATATTTGGTTCTCAAGGAAAGGGGTTAGAAATACTTGATAAAAAAAATATTCATCCTGATTACGAAAATTTAAATAACGTATATTATTTGCAAGAATTTTTAGAGCATCCAGAGAAAAAATTCATAGATTGGAGATTGTTTGTTATTAATAATGAGGTTATTGCAGCTATGACAAGAGAGGGTGAAACTTGGATTAATAATGTTGCACATGGAGCTACTTGTAAAGCGTTTGAGCCGAATGAAGAAATGAAAAAACTTGCTATCAAATCATCCGACGCATTAGGGATGAATTATTCTGGCGTAGATATAATGCTATTCGAAAAAGGATATACCGTTACAGAAGTAAATAGTATTCCAGCATGGAAAGGGCTTCAGTCAGTATGCAAAGATAAGAATATAGCAGAGGAAATGATAAAAGATTTTATTAGAATATGTAGTAAATAAATGTCGAAACTAACTGAAAATCAAGTAAAAATGGCTTTCGAGTATTCTTGCAAACTTGATGTGTTTGCAATTAAACCTGGAAATGTCTTTTTAGATCACCCAGCGTATGGAATGACTCACAAAGATTTCTTGCAAAGTTCAATGGCCTGTTCCGACATTATCTGCGAACATAATATGGATATTGGCAAAAAAATCCTTGAAAGTGTCAAAGCTTCAATGGATGTAGTTGGATGTAATACAAACCTGGGTATCATTCTTCTTTGTGTCCCTATAGTGGAAGCAATTTATATGGATAAACAGCATAAGTTTGATCAAAAAAACCTAGAAATAGTAATAAACAGCATTGACTCGAAGCAAACCAAGGATATTTACAAGGCAATTAACATTGCAAATGCTGGTGGCATGAGCTCCAAACAAGAATTTGATTTAAAAAAAAGTAAATCTCAAAATTTTAAACTAATAGAAGCTATGAACTATGCAAAATCGTATGATTACATTGCATACGAATATACTAGCTTTTTTAACAATATTATCAATGTTTTATCAGTAAATTGGAGAAATAACTTTAATTTTATGGAAAATGATGAATATGCAACTACTGCAACATTTTTACAACAAATAAGTGCAAATCCAGATTCGCTAATAGCAAGAAAACACAGTTTAAGTACCGCAAAAGAGGTTTCTCAAAGGTTTAAAGAGATAGCGGTTGAATATTGCGCTCTAAAAAGTCCAAATATACTAAATAATAAGTTGTTATTACTGGATTCAGAGCTTAAGATACAAGGGTTAAATCCTGGAACGACAGCTGATGTTGTAGTGGCAAGTATCTTTCTTAACCGCTTGGGTTTATAATACAAAACTTAGCTCTTCGCAGAAATCAATGGCGAAAGCTATTTTTACGTTAAATTATTATAATAATAGGAGTTATATCATGGCAATAAATAAAGTGATGGTGGGGGAATCGTTAGTTAACGACAATGACCCAACAGGAACTATGGCAGAGATTGCTCATATCGACTTGCTAATTGGCCCACGTGGCTCAGCAGTTGAAACAGCATTTTGTAATGGTCTTTGTAACAACAAAGATGGTTTTACATCATTATTAGCAGTAGTTGGCCCAAACCTAGTTTGTAAACCAAATACAATGATGTTTAACAAAGTTACAATTAAAGGTGCTAAACAAGCTGTGCAAATGTTTGGACCAGCTCAAAAAGCTGTAGCTATGGCTGTAGCTGACAGTGTCGAAGCTGGTGTTATTCCAAAAGGTGAAGCAGATGATTTATATATTTGTGTAGGAGTATTCATCCATTGGGAAGCAAACAGCGACGAAGCTATATATGAAAATAACTACAAAGCTACAAAAGGTGCTATCGCAGCTGCAGTAAACGGTACTCCTTCGGTAGATGAAATGTTATCGAAAAAAGACAGCACAGATCATCCTTTCCAGGGATTCTAAAGCTATCTTGTATTATTTTGCGCCACCCATATGGTTGGCGCAATTTATACCTCAAATTAATTTGAAACTTGAAACAAAACAGACATCCATTAAAATTAACAAATGTCATCAAAAGATAAGAAAATTCAAAAAGACGGACTCACCAACCAGGAATATTCTTTCAAGCATGCAATACCAATAGAAACAGTTCTTTCCAATAATTCACCTGAAGATAAAAAAAGTGATGTGCAAACTGTAGCTAATGATGAGCTAAACGAGCAACAAAAAGACATCTTGAAGGCTTATCATGACTTAAAGCGCTTAAAAAGTATTAACAGTGAAATTCGCATATTTGAGGAAGTTAGAAAACTAGATTTTTTGTATTGGGTTGAAAATAAGCTAAAAACTCTCGGATTTATGTTTTGTGAAGAAAATAATTATTCTGACGAATCACATAAAATTATTACTGAAAATTTTATATCAACCAGTAAGAAAAATATAAATTTAATAGATATACAAAGTCATAAGATCACAGATTTTAACTTGTATCTTTCTATAGTTCTTATGAGTAACGGTTATATTTCAAATGAATACCTTTACCTCAAAAATATTAGTGAATATTTATTTGAAGAAGTTAGAACGAATTTAAACAAAATTAATATACAAGTTACAAAATTAGAAATTTCAAAGGATTCATGGATAGCAAGAATAAAAACAAAAAGTGATTGTCAAAAATTGAAAACCAAATTAGAAGATTATTTTAAAGTTATACCATGCATTTATGAAAAATTTTACCAAGAAACTCCGAAAGCAAGTATTACAAAAAAACTTGTATTTGACTCTGCACATTTTATTACTGATCATGACGGTAAATGTAAAAATTTGCATGGCGGAAGATATGATATAGAAATTACTATAAAAGATAGAATTGATCCTACAACCGGTTTTGTAATAGATTATTCATTGATAAAGAATATTACAAAGAATCTTATAATAAACAAATTCGATCATAAAACTTTAAATCTCACTTGCCCGGAGTTATCTTGGCGATCAAGTACGGAATTTCTTTCAATATTTATCTGGGAAGAGTTGATCGAGTATTTGCCAAATTTAAAGAAGATTAAAATTTACGAAACAGAAACATCCTACTGTGAGTATGAAGGCACAAGTCTTGATAATTATATTAAGAATGGCCCGAGCGAAATCTTGACATATTTTAAAAATTTAAATAGAAGAATCAACGAGAAAGAAAAAAATATTTTTGGATAGTCTGTATGCAACATAGTTGGCTTTTAGAGAACTTTAATTATGTAAAAAATCTTATAGATGAAGATAGTTTTCCAAATTGCATGATAATTACTGGTAACAAATGTATTGGAAAGAAGGATTTAGCGCAAGAAATTGCAAAATATTACCTAGATGATAAAACAAGCATTTCTATAGACAGTAATGTCAATTATAAACTAATTAAAATTGAAGAAGGGTCGAAAGTAATTAAAGTAGACCAAATTAGAGAAATGCTTGAAAAAATTTATCTGAAGGTTGATAAAAGAGTTATTTTTATTCAAGATGCAGAAAATTTAAATGTAGGTTCATCAAACTCTCTTTTGAAAATTATAGAAGAACCACCGCTTGGAACAAAATTTATCCTTACAACATCAAAGTTATCTTCGGTAATTCCAACAATCATAAGCAGAAGTATGGTTTTAAAATGCTCAAATCCTTCGAAAGAAGATATTAATAATTATCTTAAACATCTTGATCAAATTGATATTGACAATTATTACGTGCTTTCAAATCTTAATAATAAAAATGTCAATCCAGAATATTATGGAGAATGTTTTACATTAATAAATGAATTTTTTTATGACATAGATGATATTATTACTTCGTCTGAAAATATAATTAATTTTTCAAAAAAATTCTCATCATATAAAATTGAAAATTTAATTAATATGCTGCTATTTACTATTATTAACTTTCAAAAATCAAAAATATTAGACGAAAACACTTTATTTTATAATAATAATAATAATATTTTAAAGGAATATAATTCAGAGAAATTGAATTTATTTTATGATAAATTAATAAATATTAAAAAAAATATTGGAATCATTCAAAACAATGAAACTATTTTATTTTCAATTTGTATATTATTTAAGAAATTATCTAAAGTTAGCTAATATCCTGACCTGTAGTATTTTACTCTTAATTTGCACAAACACATATTCATTAGAATTATTTTATTTAGATAAAAATAATACCGTTATTGGCAGTGTAAGATCAATTAATGTTAAAGAAGATGATAATGTCGCTGATATGGCAAATTTTTATAAAACCGGCTTTCAAGATTTACTTATAGCAAATCCAGAAGCGCATCATTGGAATCCAGAGCCACATACAAAATATGTAATTCCTTCAATGTATATACTTCCTCAAAAAAATTACAATGGGATAATATTAAATCTTGCTGAATTAAGATTGTATTACTATATGAAGAGTTCAGATTTATATGAAAATACAAAAGTATTAACTTTCCCAGTTGGCATAGGTAGACTTGATTGGAAAACCCCTTTGGGAGAAACTTTCATAAAAAGTAAAGTTGAAAGTCCTTCTTGGTATCCGCCAAAATCAATTATTCTTGAACACGAAGAAAGGGGAGAGATACTTCCAAGAGAAGTCAAAGCTGGCCCAGATAATCCTTTAGGAAATTTTGCTTTAAAGCTCGATGTTGATGGAGGTTATTTATTACATGGCACAAACAGGAAATATGGTATTGGAATGATGGTGTCTCATGGATGTATAAGATTGAGAAATGAGGACATAGAAACTATTTTTTATAATACGCCTCTAAAAACAAAAGTAAAAATAATTAATGAGCCTATTAAATTAGGCGCCTTAAATAACTTCCTTTATATGGAGGTTCATGCTTTTAACAATAAAGAAGTTTATTCAAATAATCAAAAAAATATTTTAACTACAGAAAATATATATAAACCTATTACCGCAGTAATGGATTTTATAGATAAAAATCCAGAATATGAAATAAACTGGAAGGAAGTATTAAGAATTTATGAAAAATCTGATGGAATTCCTGCAATAGTAGGAAAGAAATCAAATAGCAGACAAAATATAGCGAAAAATTAATTAATTAAATAAGTGAGAGCTATTATGACGGACATAAACTATGAAGAAGCTATTGGACAATGGCATAGAGATAGAAATCTTATTGATGGAAGTACTGATAAGGATCAATATATGAAATTAATTCAAGAAGCTGGTGAACTATCGGACAGTCTTTGTAAAGGAAAGGAAATTAGAGATGATATTGGCGATATGATGGTTGTTTTAATTAATATCATGGTTAGAAATAACCTAACAATGAAAGAGTGTTTATCTACTGCTTATGATGATATTAAAGATCGTAAAGGGAAGATGATAGATGGAATATTTGTTAAAGAGGGGGATGATTAGAGAGGATAACCCTAGAAGATCCTTTTCTAGAGTTATATCTCTTAAAAATTAAGCTTCAGTGTCTTTATCTTCTTTTGCTTCTGCTTCATCGACTTCAGAATCTTTCTTCATTGTTGATTCTTCTTTCATTTCAGATTGCTTTGCTTCTTTATCATGATCGCGATCGTGACTAGCGCCTGCGCTACAATGGCCAGCGAAAGATGCTGTTGAAAATAAATAAACTACTAATAATAAATATCTCATAATAACCTCCTATGAATTTAATTCGCCATCTTTATCGGTATTGTTAATAGATTCTGATGGGCCATTTTTAACTTTTTCTTCAATTACTTCGAACTCTTTTGAGTTCATGTAACCTTTTTGGTCGGCTTGACGGTCTGGGCCATTATGACTTGCTCCAGAATTACAATGGTTTGCAAATGCAATGGTTGAAAAAAAATAAACAAATAATAATAATAATTTCATGTATCACTCCATATGTTGAAATAATAATTTATCAAAGTTTACTTAAATATCTACTTGTGCCATATCTGTACATATTTATCTTTGCTAAACCTATACAATATAGACACCATTTCCAATTCTGATATATTTTATAAATGAAACTAAAAATATTAATATTTTGTCTATTTTTACCTCATTTAACCTTTGCAGAAGTAATTAAGGTTAACAATTCAGAAATAATTGAGTTAATGAAAAAAGGTGTTCCAATAGTAGACATTAGGAGGTCTAATGAGTGGGCCGATACTGGAGTTATTGATAGCAGTATCTTGCTAACTTTTTTCGATAAAGATGGAAAATATAATTTTGATTTGTGGCTGTCAACACTAGATAAATTTATCGATGTAGACAAGCCATTTATTATTATTTGTAGAAGCGGACGAAGAAGCGGCAATGTTTCAAAATATCTGGACGAGCAATTTAATTATCACAGAGTTTATGATGCAACAAACGGAATGGCTTCATGGATAAATGCAAAAAATAAAACCGTAAAGCCAAATTA
>CENJ01173295.1_pt1 | contig 18134 bp, 13 predicted proteins | sample 356161 | NCBI WGS metagenome assembly CENJ01 (sample SAMEA2619531, study PRJEB7988) | marine metagenome | biome: marine biome (ENVO:00000447); feature: surface water layer (ENVO:00002042); material: "saline water (ENVO:00002010), including plankton (ENVO:xxxxxxxx)" | depth 5 m
CCGCCGAGATTTGGGTCTATCACTAGAGCAGCCGGTGCTGGCGTTATTACCAGGGAGTCGAGCCAGTGAGCTCAAATATATGCTACCCACATTCCTCGAGGCGGCGCGACAGTTCAACCAAAAGATGGCGCAGGCGGCGCAAATTGTTATTCCCTGTGTCAATGATCAGCGTTTACAAGAGGTTACGGCGAGTCAAAGTCAGTATCCGGATCTGTGGATTCATCCTTACCGGGGCAACGCCAGTCGCGGCTTGCAAGCGTCGGACGTGGCGCTGGTAAAATCAGGCACCGGTACCCTAGAAGCGGCTTTGCTGCAGCGCCCGTTGGTGATGAGCTACAAAACAGGCAGTTTAAATTATCAGTTAGCAAGGCGGCTGATCGAGCTAGATCAATTTGCCTTGCCCAATATTCTGCTCGGCCGGCCCAAGGTTCCTGAGTTTATTCAGGATGCAGCGACGCCAGAAGCATTGGCCGAAGCGTTGTTTAAGGAATGGCACGCGAGTCAAGCCGAGCCGGATTATTTCCAGGATTTTCAGGGCCTTTATCAAACCCTTGCTTTTGGCGAATCGGGCCTGTCTGCGGCGGACGCCGCGGGCGCTGCGTTATTAGAACGCCTTGCTAGGTTGACAAGCTTGAGCGCGCACGATGCTTGATTTTGAGGACTTGCTGGCGCGGTTACAGGACGGCCAAAAAGTCGGTGCATTGGACCCGGCTTGGTGGCGTGACTTAAGCGTTGCCGGTGTAGATGAGGTGGGTATCGGGCCTTTAGCCGGTCCAGTGGTCGCCGCCGCTGTAGTGCTGCCCGAGACGGTTGAGATAGCCCACCTACGCGACTCGAAAGCGACGACTCTTAAGCAACGCGAGCGCGCTAGTGAGGCGATACGCGACAACGCCGTCGACTTCGCTATCGGGTTGGCGAGTGAGGCTGAGATCGACGAGCTTAATATCTTGCGAGCCAGTCATCTGGCTATGCAGCGGGCCGTTGCGGGTCTGCGTGCACTGCCCGACCTCGCTCTGATTGATGGTAATAAAATACCTAAGTTGGGCTGTCCGGCTGCCGCAATTATTAACGGCGATCAGCGCGTGGGTGCGATCAGTGCGGCTTCGATCGTGGCTAAAGTTTATCGGGATAATCTCATGCTCGAAGCCGATCAACAGTTCCCAAACTACGGTTTTGCCGGACATAAGGGATACCCGACTGCCAACCATTTGGCTGCGCTTGGAACGCACGGTCCTTGCCGTTTACACAGGCGAAGTTTCGCGCCGGTGCGGCGACTTCTTGAGAATGGCAAAAGCATCACGTAGGGTCTGTTGGCACGCGGTGTATTTAACGCTGCCTGTTGATTAACGGAGCCTATCGGAGCAACCCATTTATGCCGCACCAGCCCAGCGCCGCCGCGCCCTTTGTTCACCTCCATGTACACAGCGAATTTTCTTTAGTCGACGGTCTCTTAAAGGTAAAGAAGCTTGTGCAGCGCTGCGCCGAAGCTGGCATGCCCGCTGTCGCGCTAACGGATCACGGTAATTTATTTGCGCTCGTTAAATTTTACGAGAACTGCCTGGCGGCCGGTATTAAACCCATTCTGGGAGCGGAGGTGATGGTTAAAGCAAGCGATGACCGCGATGCGCCTGCTGAAAGAGTGGTCTTGTTAGCTAAGCATTTGCAGGGTTACCGCCACTTAACCGAGCTTATTTCCGAGAGCTTCACTCAGGCGGAAGAGCGCGGTGCTCTGACAGAAACGCAGATTTTTGCGAAGCGCGATGGTCTCCTTGTGCTGTCTGGGGGCATAGGCGGCCATCTGTGGCGCGGGATGTTGGCGGATGATATAGAGCCAGTGACGCGTCGAGTGCAGCGTTGGGTCGACGTGTTTGGTGATGACTATTTTATTGAAATCACGCGCACAGGGCGTAGCGGCGAGGATGTGGCAATACAACGAGCAGTGCAGATTGCCGCCGCGTTAAACGTCGGCATTGTCGCAACTAATGATGTCTGTTTTGCAGAACGTGATGATTTTGAGGCACATGAAACACGAGTCTGCATTAACGAAGGACGCACTCTCAATGATCCTCGTCGCAGTCGCCGCTATAGCGATCAACAGCATTTCGCTTCTTCGGATTACATGGCTACTCGGTTTGCGGACCTGCCTCAAGCATTGGGCAATACCCTTAGCATTGCGCAAAAGTGCACGGTGGAAGTGCCGCTGGGGGTGTATCACTTGCCTGACTATCCGCTGCCTGATAATCAATCGTTGCAGGCGTTTTTTCATTGTCGTGCGCGTGAGGGTTTAGCCGCACGACTTGCCGCTACCGGTGTCAGCGAGGGGTTTAGTTGTGATGATTACGATGAACGCCTGGATTTCGAGCTCAATGTGATCGACCAGATGGGCTTTGCCGGCTACTTTCTAATCGTTATGGAATTTATTGGCTGGGCCAAGGAACACAAGATTCCTGTTGGGCCAGGGCGGGGTTCGGGTGGCGGGTCTTTAGTCGCCTATGCTTTAGGAATCACCGATCTGGATCCGCTGCAATACGATCTGTTGTTCGAGCGATTCCTCAACCCAGAACGTTTGTCCATGCCAGACTTTGACGTCGATTTTTGTATGGAGGGGCGCGATCAGGTCATTCAGCATGTTAGCGACTTATATGGCGCTAACGCAGTCAGTCAAATCATCACGTTCGGTACTATGGCTGCAAAGGCGGTGGTGCGGGACGTAGCTCGAGTGCAGGGCAAGGCTTATGGGTTGGCGGACAAGTTGTCCAAACTCATTCCGTTCGAAGTCGGCATGACGTTGAGCAAAGCCATGGCGGAAAGCGAGGATCTGAAGCACTTCGTAGAGACGACTGATGAAGCAGCCGAAATCATGGATATGGCCTATAAACTCGAAGGCATCGTTCGCAATGTGGGCCGACACGCAGGCGGCGTAGTCATCGCACCTTCTGCACTAACAGATTTTGTCCCACTTTATACGGAGGAAGGTGGTGAGGCGCTGGTCTCCCAGTTCGATAAAGACGATGTCGAACGTGCTGGCTTGGTTAAGTTCGATTTCCTGGGTCTTAAAACCCTCACTATCATTGACTGGACGGTGGCGGCGATAAACTCGGCGAGGCCAGACACCGCAGAAGCACCGCTAGATATAGCCACCATTCCACTAGAAGACCCGGCGGTTTACGCGTTGTTGAAGCGGGCTGAGACGACGGCTGTATTTCAGCTGGAATCTCGCGGCATGAAGGATCTAATTCGGCGGCTTCTGCCCGACGAAATCAATGACATTATTGCCCTAGTAGCGCTGTTCCGACCTGGGCCGCTGCAGTCCGGCGCGGTTGACGACTATGTTGATCGCAAACACGGTAAAGCCGCCGTGAGTTTTCCGCACGCCAGCTTGCAGGGGGTTTTGGAGTCAACCTACGGGGTTGTTTTGTACCAAGAGCAGGTCATGCAAATTGCTCAGGTTTTGGCTGGCTTTAGCCTCGGCCAGGCGGATCTACTGCGGCGCGCAATGGGTAAAAAGAAAGCGGATGAAATGGCTAAGGTTCGCGAGCAGTTTTTGACTGGGACAACCGCCAACAGCATTGATCCGAAACTGGCTAACGAAATTTTCGATCTGATGGAAAAATTTGCCGGTTACGCGTTTAACAAATCGCACTCGGCTACCTATGCCTTGGTCAGTTTCCAAACCGCGTGGTTGAAAACGCATTATCCAGCTGAGTTTATGGCAGCGAATCTGTCGGCGGAAATGCATAACATTGACCGTGTAGTGCAATTGATCGATGAGGTGCGTCGGATGCAGATTTCATTGCGACCGCCCAGTGTTAACGCTAGCGAGTTTCGTTTTTCGGTCCGAGAAGGCGAAATACTTTATGGTCTGGGCGCCATTCGCGGAGTCGGTGAGGGCCCCGTCGAAGCCATTTTGGCTGCCCGCGACGAGCAGCCATTTAGCGGCTTGGAAGACTTTTGTTTGAGAGTTGGGTCGAAAAAGGCCAATAAGCGGGTGGTCGAAGCACTCATATTAGCCGGGGCGATGGATGAGTTCACGGCTGATTCTAACGATTTAAATGTGACCCGCTCAAGCTTGCTCGCCAATCTTGGGCGAGCCATGCAGGGTGCTGAGCAGGTCGCCCGTAATGAAGCCGCTGGTATTACTGACCTATTCGGCACGGCAGAAGGATCGCAAACCGTTTCGCCGCAGGCGCTAGAGCAGTCTAAGCCGCAAACCACAGCGGCCCGCCTGCGCGGTGAAAAGGATACGTTGGGGCTGTTTTTGACAGGGCATCCTATTCAGCAGTACGAACAAGAAATACGACGATTTAACCCGACCCGACTCAATGACATTCGGATTGGAAAGCAAAACCAGTGGGCGGTCGGCATGGTCGTGAGCAGCCGCGTCATGAAAAGTCGGCGCGGCGCTTCCCTGTGTTTTCTGGTCCTGGATGACCGCAGCGCCCGACTCGAAGTGTCGCTGTTTCCCGAAGTCTACGAAAACTATAAATCGAAAGTGGTTAAAGACGAAGTGCTGGTGGTGGAAGGCGAGGTCCAGGCTGATGACTTCACTGGCGGTCCGGCGCTGCGTGCTAACAAGGTCCTTACCATAGCCGAGGCGCGCCAGCACTTTGGCCAGAGTTTGTTAATTGATTACAGTAATGCATCGCCGCCATCGGATCTGGATGAGCGACTTCACAAGGTGCTTGCGCCGCGTACGAGTTTCGCGGGGCAAGGCGTTAGCGGCCCAGGTCACGCAATACCAAAGCCAGGCTCGGATATAGGAGCTAATACAGGGGTAAGCCTAGGCAGCAGTGCTGGACCCAGCGTAGATAGTGGCGCTTCAAAGTTGTCTCCTATCACGATTCTGTACCGTCATGAGCAGGCCATTGGTCGAGTGAGTTTGGGTAAAGATTGGCGTGTGCAAGTAACCGACGAACTGTTGGAGGAGCTGAAGGCTGCGCTTGAGCACGAAGCCATAGAGATGCACTACCCGCCGCGCAGGGCCATGTTTTAGCAGGTATGTTAGGAGCGTCCGACAAGTCGCCGAGGCACAGCCGGATAGCACCTAACGCTTAGTCTAGAATATGGAGCATCCTAGCTATCCCCAATTCCGAATCCCGAATCCCGAACCCCCTAATACTTAATACCTATGCATGATTTGGAGAACCATCTGGCCGAAAAATTACGCGGGCTGTTGCGCGAGGCCCGGGTCGATGATGGTGAACCGCCTTTGGCGCGGTTAGTCGTAGGTCTTAGCGGTGGCGCCGATTCTGTTGCGTTATTGCGTGCCACGCTCGCGGTAAATCAAACGCTTCGTTTTGCCAAGACGGTCGTCGCACTACACGTCGATCATCAGATTCACGAGCAATCAGGCAGTTGGGCCGAGTTTTGTGTTTCGATGTGCGCGAGATTATCCGTTGAGCTCATTACCCGATCAGTAAACGTTGCCCGTCAGGGCAATCTAGAGGCCGCGGCGCGTGACGCGCGCTATGCCGCTTTCACCGAAGTGTTAACCGATCAAGATCTGCTGCTGCTTGCCCAGCATGCTCAAGATCAAACCGAAACAGTCTTATTGCGCCTTTTGCAAGGTCGCGGTGTATTACCGATGCGTGATTTCGGGCGTATCGGTGCGAGCAAGTTTTTGCGACCGCTCTTAGCGCTTGGACCGCGAGCTTTACGCGACTATCTCGAATTTTTGGGACAAACTTGGATTGAGGATCCGAGCAATGCCGAGACGCGCTTCGACCGTAATTATCTGCGTCGCGAAGTACTCCCCAAAGTAGTTGAGCGTTGGCCCAAGACCGATCAGGCCGTTGCACGGGTGACCGCGTATCAAGCGGGCGAGCGCGCGCTGCTTGATATCTGGCTGTCCCAGCTTCAATTTCCGCTTTCGGTGGCGGCGCTTCCGGAGGCCGATTTGCCCGCACAGATTCTACTTCGCAGGCTGCTTCAAGCTGAAGGTTTTGGCGCGATCTCGGACCCTGCGTTAGCGGAGTTTTTGCGCCAGGTGAGGCAGGCATCTCTGGCAGAATTGCGAATGATTGATGGTGTGTCGCTGCGGCTTTGGCGTCGGCATCTTTATTTGGTTGGTGCGGATGAAGCCAAAGTCTGGCACCTGGCTGGCATGCCGACGCTGCAGCTGCATGAAACATTTGTAGCGGCTGGTTTTGAAATCCGTTTGGAACAAACCGAAGCAGCAAATCCGACGGCCTTTGTGTATCCCGGTCCCTTGCATATTAGACCTCGCCGAGGCGGCGAAGTGATCGAATTGAACGGCGCGACTAAGGGCCCAACGTCAGTGAAGGACCTGTTGGTGCGGAGTGCCGTGCCACCATGGCAACGGTCGTCTTATCCACTGCTCTACCACGGCAGGGCGCTCTGTTGTGTGCCAGGTATTGCGGTAGCGAAAGCGTATCAAGAAGCCGCCAGCGAAGATCCAGCGGGTCTTTGGTGTCAGGCTGCTATCTTGACTAAGGGAGCTAGGTGAGGGTCTGACGTTTCTTCTTTGCAGATTCTTGGCGGCGGTTCGACCAGCCGTACTGTCTTTCACTATATCCGCAAATTCTTGTGTAACGGACTGCCTTTTCATTGTGATGGAAACCGCCTTTTGCTATCTTGACAGCCCATCTAGCCGCGTTTGCGCAAGCCTAGCTTTGGGCTGACCAAGCGCGCAATTTCAATTCGCCCAAAGGCGATTCAACAGCGGTACAGATGGAGGCTCATGACGCGCTATATTTTCGTTACGGGTGGAGTGGTTTCGTCCCTGGGTAAGGGCATCCTCACCGCGTCATTAGCCGCTTCGTTAGAAGCGCGTGCGCTTCAAGTCAACGTCCTGAAAATGGATCCCTATATCAACGTCGACCCTGGCACCATGAGTCCCGTCCAGCACGGCGAAGTCTATGTTACTGCAGATGGCGCTGAAACCGATTTAGATCTTGGCCACTACGAGCGTTTTTCCGGCGCACGGATGACGCGGGACAACAACTTTACCACTGGTTCCATTTACGCTGAGGTACTGCGTCGCGAGCGACGCGGTGATTACCTTGGCGGAACTGTCCAGGTGATTCCGCATATCACCGATGAAATTAAGCGGCGTATCAGGTTGGTTGGAGAACGAACCGATATTTTGATCGTTGAGTGCGGTGGCACCGTGGGCGATATCGAGTCCCAGCCCTTTTTAGAAGCCATTCGCCAGTTACGCCTTGAAGAAGGTCGACTACGTTCGCTGTTGATTCACTTAACTCTGGTGCCATTTCTGCACAAAGCCGGCGAGATCAAGACCAAGCCAACGCAGCACTCGGTCAAAGAGTTACGTTCCATTGGCCTACAACCGGATATTCTTGTCTGTCGTTCGGAAGTGCAAATACCGGACTCACAACGCAAAAAAATTGCTCTGTTTACCAGTGTTGAGGAACGCGCGGTCATACCGATGGTAGATGTGGAGACAATTTATAAGGCGCCGATCGAACTTCATCGTCAAGGCCTTGATGCGTATGTCATCGAGCAACTACAAATCGATTGCGAAGCAGCAGATTTGAGTGATTGGGAGCGGGTTGTTGATGCACATCTGAATCCGGAAAAAATGGTCAAAATAGCATTTGTAGGCAAGTACTTGGGTTTACTAGATGCCTACAAATCTCTTATCGAAGCGCTCACTCACGCGGGTATACAGACTCGTACCGCGGTTGAAATCAACTACATTGACGCCGAAGACCTGGAACAGCAAGGCGAGAAGTTGTTGGCCGAGGCCAACGCGATCCTTGTGCCGGGTGGTTTTGGCGGGCGTGGTTTCGAGGGCAAGATCATGGCGGCGCGTTATGCCCGCAAAAACAACGTGCCGTATTTAGGTATTTGCTATGGCATGCATGCTGCTGTCATCGATATTGCCCGCGATTGCGCGCACTTGGACGGTGCTAATACCACCGAGGTGGATCCCGAGACACCGCACCCGGTGATCGCGTTGATCACCGAATGGATGGACAAAGATGGCAGTCTCGCGGTGCGGCAGGCGGATGGTGATTTGGGTGGTACCATGCGGCTTGGGGAGCAGGTGTGCGCGATCAATCAGGGCTCGATGGCCGAACGTATTTATGGCGGTTCGGTGTTACGCGAGCGACATCGACACCGTTATGAATTAAACAATCTCTTTGTCGAGAAATTGGAAGCGGGGGGCATGATTGTTTCAGGACGATCTGAGGACGGCGCTTTAGTTGAAATGATCGAATATCGAGATCATCCGTGGTTTGTCGCGTGTCAGTTTCATCCTGAGTTCTCGTCTACGCCGCGCGAAGGGCATCCGCTGTTTACCGGGTTCGTTAGCGCTGGGCTTGAGCGGGTCGGCGGGGTTGCGAGTGCAACCTCGGCGCAAACTTAGTAACCGGATTGAGAGCCGAGCAGTCAGCACGGAAAGGGGCCTAAACATGCAGTTAGCAGATTTTAACGTGGGCGACGGACGCTCCCTGTTTGTGATGGCGGGCCCTTGCGTTATCGAAACCGAGCAAATGGCTATGGAGACCGCACAGGCGCTAAAAGAGATTGCGGCTGCTGTGGGCGTGCAGTTCATATACAAAAGCTCCTACGATAAAGCGAATAGGTCTTCCATCGATAGCTATCGAGGCCCTGGCGTTGAGGCCGGGCTGAAGATCCTCGAGCGAGTAAAACGCGAAGTCGGCGTGCCTGTTGTCACTGATGTGCATGAGGATTCACCTCTTGATGAAGTGGCTGACGTTGTGGATGTGATGCAGACGCCGGCGTTCTTGTGTCGGCAAACGAACTTTATCGTCAACGTTTGTGAACAGGGCAGGCCGGTAAACATCAAAAAGGGTCAATTTCTTGCACCGCTGGATATGTTGCAGGTTGTCAAAAAAGCACGCTCTACCGGGAATAAGCAAGTAATGGTTTGCGAGCGCGGCGTTTCTTTTGGCTATAACAATTTGGTCTCGGATATGCGTTCACTGGCGTTGATGCGGCAGACCCAGTGCCCAGTGGTTTATGACGCAACGCATTCTGTGCAAATGCCTGGCGGGCAAGGCCACGTTTCCGGCGGGCAGCGCGAGATGGTGCCGGTACTGGCACGAGCGGCTGTGGCAGCAGGTATTGACGGCCTATTTATGGAATGTCACCCCAATCCCCGCGAGGCGAAATCAGATGGTCCAAATTCATGGCCACTTCACCTCGTCGAACCTTTGCTAAGGCAGCTTATGGCAATCGACAACGTCGTCAAAGCCGAGCACCGCTTGGAAGATCAAGTGGTTGAACAAGCGTAAAGGCCTGGACGAGATCGGCGCGATAGAACATGGGTTAGAGAGAACGCCTTCGAAAGCCGTCTCTTCGGTAGCTTAAAGGAAAAAGTTGGTTTGATGAGACACTTGAGTAACGCTAACGGACGAGAAGTAAAATGAGCGAAATTATTTCTGTGACAGCGCGCGAAATCCTCGACTCTCGGGGCAATCCGACCGTAGAGGCAGAGGTCACAACTGCAGCAGGCAATCGTCACTTCGCAGCAGCACCATCCGGTGCATCTACCGGCAGTCGCGAAGCATTAGAACTACGCGATGGCGACGCCGGCCGATTTATGGGCAAAGGTGTGAGCCAGGCGGTTGCACTGATTGATTCCGAAGTCGCTGCTGCGTTGCAGGGCCAAGATTGTACCGAACAAGTGCTCATTGACACCACGATGTGCGAACTAGATGGGACGGACAACAAAGCGCGTTTGGGGGCTAACGGTATCTTGGCTGTATCGTTAGCTGCCGCCAAAGCGGCTGCGGCGGATAAAAAAGTGCCACTCTACCAACACATCAACGAGCTAGCTGGCAACCCACGCATGCGTATGCCGGTGCCGATGATGAACATTCTCAACGGCGGTGAGCACGCTGATAACAACGTCGATATTCAGGAGTTTATGATCCAGCCGATTGCTGCATCTAGCTTTGCTGAAGCGCTTCGCTGCGGTGCAGAAGTGTTTCAGCAGTTGAAAAAAGTGCTCGGCTCGCATGGTTTGTCCACTGCGGTGGGCGACGAAGGTGGGTTTGCGCCAAATCTGGCGTCTAACGCTGCAGCGCTGGAGATGATTTCTGCAGCGGTTGCTGATTCCGGCTATCAATTGGGCCGCGATGTCACGCTTGCGTTGGATTGTGCCGCGTCGGAATTTTATGTCGATGGCAAATACAGTCTGAGCGGCGAGGGTAAGCATTATGACTCGGCCGGTTTTGTTGATTACCTTGCTGATCTCTGCGCGCAACATCCAATCGTTTCGATAGAAGATGGCATGGATGAGGCGGATTGGACTGGTTGGCGTCAGCTCACCGAGCGGTTGGGCGCTACAGTACAACTGGTTGGCGACGATCTTTTTGTCACCAATACGAGCATCCTGCAGCGAGGTATCGACGCTAAGGTTGGCAATTCGATTCTAATTAAACTGAATCAGATCGGCTCGTTAACAGAGACGCTGGCTGCAATCGCAATGGCAAATGATGCCGGCTATACCAGCGTGATTTCACATCGCTCTGGAGAAACCGAAGATACCACCATAGCGGACCTGGCGGTTGCAACAGGAGCCGGACAAATCAAAACAGGTTCGTTATGCCGATCGGATCGGGTTGCTAAGTATAATCAATTGCTGCGTATTGAAAGTCAGTTAGGCGCGCAAGCAGAGTATCCAGGCTTTGCAGCGATCAATGCTCGTTTGGTTTAGTTTCGAACACGGGAGGTTAGCAATGGCCTGGCAGAAGCCCTTAATGAAAGTGTTCATCGTCACCTTGCTGGTGCTTTTCGCGGTGTTGCAAAGCAGTCTTTGGTTTGGATCAGCCGGTTATTTTACGCAGCAGGGCTTGCAGCAAGCGGTCGCCGACAGCTCCGCCCGCGTGGCGGCATTAGAGGCGCAAAACAAAGCGCTTACGGTGGAAGTGTTGGCGCTTAAAGCTGACAGCAATGCGTTGGAAGCGCTCGCTCGCAGCGAGTTGGGTCTGGCCAAGAAAGACGAGGTTTTCTACCTTATTCCGGCGCAACCGGCCAGGCAATCGAAAGGGGCTAACCCTGACCGCCCCCGCTAAAGAAGCCGTCGCCGCTTCGCGCGTGGTTGTTATCAAGGCAACGCCGGGAGACTGGCGGGTTGACGAAGAACTAGGTTGGGATTTAGCTGGCAGCGGCGAGCACCTTTATCTATTCGTTGAAAAAGAAAATTTGAATACGCTGGACGTTGCACGCGGTTTAGCGCGGCATTTTGCAGTCTCTATCGACGCTATTGGCTATGCAGGACTGAAAGACAAACATGCAATCACTCGACAGTGGTTTAGCATCCCCACAGCTAACCTAATCACCGATGTTGAACAGGCGGCACCGGCTATGACGCAAGTTGTTGGCGGGGCAACCACAAAAGCTGATTCGACCGTCGCTCGCGCGTCTTGTTTGCGGGTGGGCCGGCATAGCAAGAAATTGCGTCGCGGGCGGCACGCTATGAATCACTTTCGGATAGTGTTGCGGAGCTCGGTTTTGCCCAGCGACGTCGAATTGACGGCTCTACAAGCTCCGTTCCCTAACATTTTTGGTCCGCAACGACTGGGGGGAGAGAACATTTCTCAAGCACTGCGGTGGTTAGCAAATCGTCGTGACCGACGTGTTTCCGCGCAGCGTAAAAGCTGGCATCTGTCGGTCCTGCGGAGTCATCTTTTCAATCAGATTGCTGCCCATCGGCTGAGCCAGCATATTGGCATAGAAGGGGTAGATGGCGATGTGCGTATAGACGGAGAGACTCAAGGACCTTTATGGGGGCGCGGCAGAAGTGCGGCACAAGGTGCTGCGCTGCGCCTGCAACAACAAGCATTGGTTGGTCTTGAGGCCGTTTGCGAGCAGTTGGAATACGCCGGCGTAGTGCAAGGGTTACGTCCATTCTGGGTGACACCGGTCGATTTGCAGCTGGCTGAATCTGTGGCAAGCTCGGCGACGATTGCGTCGCCTTATACCGACCTACCACAGGCCATAACGCTATCGTTTGGACTGCGACCGGGTGCTTATGCCACCGCTTTCCTGAAACAGCATTTTGCGGTCGAGGACGACAGCCGATGAGTCGCTTTGACTTGCAGGGCATTGGTATGACTTCCCAACGGACTCGTGACCGTCTGGTCGAAAGACTGCGCGAACAGGGTATTCAATCGGGTGCGGTCTTAGCGCAAATTGGGCAAGTCCCCAGACATATTTTCATCGACGAGGCGATAGCACATCGCGCCTACGAAGACACCGCCTTGCCGATCGGCCACAATCAAACCATCTCACAACCGTATATCGTCGCGCTGATGACGGAGCTGTTGCTCGATAAGCCGCGCGCGAAAGTGTTAGAAGTGGGCACCGGGTCCGGCTACCAAACCGCGGTTCTAGCCGGATTGTGTGAGACACTGTATAGCGTTGAGCGGATTCAGGCTTTGCTACCTCGTGCGCAGGAACGCTTAGCAGCATTGCGTCTGCGCAATGTTAAAGTGCGTCATTCGGATGGTGGCGAGGGTTGGGAAGCTAATGCACCTTATGATGGTATTCTGGTTACTGCCGCCGCGCAGGTGGTGCCGCAGCCGTTGCTCGAGCAATTACGGGTCGGTGGACGGATGGTGGTGCCAGTAGGCCCTTCTGAGGACCAGCAGCTCAAAGTCATTGACCGTACCGAAGATGGTTTTGATGAACAAATTACGAGCCAAGTTAAATTTGTGCCGCTGCTAGGCGGTATCAGCCGCAGTTAATTCTCGCGAATTGATTGGTATTTTCAGGTTGTTTGTAGATGAATGACGTAGAACCCGCAGCCCAGCTGAAGCAGCAGGATCAGCAAGATGACCCGGCCACAACAATGGGTCCGTTTGCGATCGCTCTACGCGGCTTGGCAATGGGGCTGGCCGAGTTGGTGCCTGGTGTGTCGGGTGGCACCATAGCTTTTGTGACGGGTATCTATTTTCGCCTGCTTGATGCGATCAGTGCTTTTGGCTTTGCCTCGCTGCGTCAAATCACCCAGCCTCGAGCGTTTTTTCGTACTCACGACTTGGCTTTTTTGCTGGCGTTGGCGGGAGGTATGGCCCTTGGAATTTTGCTGTTCGGTCGACTCGTTCAGTTTATGCTTACCCACATGGCGCCGGTGCTCTGGGCCTTCTTCTTTGGCGTTATTGTTTATTCTGCCTGGGATATTGGCCGCGCCCGACCGCTCGCGGCATTGCTGCGCTATGCACCATTAGGCATGGTGCTGAGCTTTTTGGTACTGATGATTCCGAACGCCGAACGGTCTGCAGAGGCCTGGATGATTTTTGTTGGCGGCGCCATTGCCGTGTGCGCCTGGATCCTACCTGCAGTGTCCGGCAGTTTTTTGTTGCTAGTACTAGGCTTGTACGATGAAGTGATCCGTGCCGTTGCGCAACTCGATTTGGTTACCCTGGCCACTCTGGCTGCTGGCTGTGCAACCGGGCTTATCTTGTTTGCGCGAGTGGTGACTTGGGTTATGCATCGAGCGGCCGACGCAACGCTTTCGTTTCTAACTGGATTCATGGTTGTGGCGCTGATGCGCTTGTGGCCCTGGCAGTTGCCAGGCACCGGGCAAGACTTGCTGGCGAGCATAACCGCACCCGCACAATATGCTGCGGCAACCCAGCAGGATGCTCGGTTGCCGGAAGCGCTATTGGCTTTTTTACTGGGAGTGATCGTACTGTGGGCGTTCGGCCGCTATTCCGCCAAATAGTCTATGTTGCCTGTTTCGGCTGCGTGGCCGTCGGCTGCGCGCCGCTAGGTCAGCCATTGGTGTTGGAACGCTCACCATCGGTGCTATCGTCCACGCAAACCTATACCGTGAAGCGGGGCGATACGCTTTACTCCATCGCCTGGCGACTGAGTATGAATTACGTCGATTTGGCGGAATACAACCGGATAACCGCTCCGTTTGTCATTTATCCCGGACAAGAATTGTCTCTCAGCCCAACTGCACAATTAGCGCCGGCGGCTAGCCAAGTTGCTACAGCGCGACCCGCCGCGCAGCCGGCCCAATCGACCAGCTCAAGCCAAGCTAAAAAAAGCGCTAAAGCCGTCGCCGCAAAAGCGACGCAAAGCAAATCTACGAAAACGGCCAGCACTGCAAATAAGACGGCAGACAGAGCACCACAACAAGCCAAGGTAGCGGTCAAGCAAGCGCCACAAACGGTCAGGAGCAAGCCTAAGGCGGCCAAGCCACCGGCTCAGAGTGTGTCCGGGGGACTAGCCCAGCGGTTCACCAAGAACGGTTGGATATGGCCTTTGGCGCAACGCCCCAGCCGTGACTTTGGCAATGGCAATAAAGGCTTAGATTTCGCGCTTGCTCGCTCTGCTCATGTGCGTGCTGTATCTCGCGGTGAAGTGGTTTATGCGGGCGACGGTATTGGCGGCTATGAGCGTCTTGTTATCGTCAAGCATTCCGGAGAGCTGCTCAGCGCCTACAGTTTCAATGGCGAGTTATTGGTTGCTGAGCAGCAATCGGTGCAGTCGGGGGACCGGGTCGCGCAGATCGTGCCGAGCAGGGGCCGCGGGCAAACATTACATTTCGAGATTCGCAAAAACGGTCAACCCATTAATCCGCGTACGCTGCTGAATTAGCAGTGCGACAGGTTAGCGTTCTAGAAGAGCCAGCTTGTTTGGTTTGCCGTCCCATTCCTCAGCATCTGCTGGTGCAGGCTTGGGTTCGGAGATATTCGGCCAGATCTCTGCCAACTCAGCGTTCAATTCGAGGAAATTGGTCTGGTCCTCGGGCACTTCATCCTCGGCAAAAATGGCTTCGGCGGGGCACTCCGGCTCGCATAGCGCACAGTCTATGCACTCATCCGGGTGTATGACCAACATATTGGGGCCCTCGTAAAAGCAGTCTACGGGGCATACGTCGACACAAGTGGTATGTTTACATTTAATGCAATTTTCACCGACTACAAAGGTCATAAGCTCGAGCCTTGTTTGGAAAGCGGGTAGTTTAGCGAAACAGCTTTGCCTGTCTAGGTCGTGCTCGCGTTATGCGGCACGCTGCGTGCTTCGCCGGATTCTCGTTAGTTAGTTTTTAGTCGTTTACTAAAGCGGCTCGAACGCGATAGAGCAGTTCAAGAGCCGCTTTTGGCGAAAAATCATCCGGATCGACTTCTAACAGCATTTCTAAGGCGCGGGACTCCGCGTCAGAAAGGGCTGCTTCTGGCGCAACTTCGGCGACGTTAGACGTTGCCAGAAAGAGGTCATCCTGACGCGGGTGCAGCGACTCTTGTTCGAATTTGCGCAGCTGCTGTTGCGCCCTGGTTAATACAGGCTTCGGTACCCCGGCAAGCTTCGCAACCTGAATACCGTAACTTTGGTTGGCGGCGCCAGGCGAGACTTGGTAGAGGAAAACGATATCGCCTTTATGTTCGGTTGCGTTCAAATGCGCGTTGCCCACATTAGGACAGAGGGTTGGCAGAGCGGTGAGTTCAAAATAGTGTGTCGCGAATAGCGTAAGCGCTTTAATGTCCCGGGCCAGATACTCAGCGACCGCCCAGGCTAGAGATAAACCGTCATAAGTGCTGGTGCCGCGACCTATTTCATCTAATAAGACCAGGCTGTAAGGGCTTGCATTGCGCAATATATTCGCGGTTTCCGTCATCTCGACCATAAAGGTGGAGCGCCCGCTGGTCAGGTCATCGGAAGCCCCGATGCGGGTAAAAATTCTGTCTATCGGGCCGATTTCTGCTGCTTGAGCGGGCACGTAACTACCGCAGTAGGCCAGCAGACAGATGATTGCGGTTTGCCGCATGTAGGTTGATTTACCGCCCATATTTGGTCCAGTGATAATCACCATGCTGGGTTCAGGCGGGGTCGCTTGCCGGCTAGCGAGCTCGCCTAGGGAGACATCATTCGCAATAAAGACCTCTTTGCTCGACGCTTTTACTACCGGATGCCAGCCGCCTTCTATACGTACTCCAATGGTGTCGCTGAAGGCCGGCCGACTAAAATCCAAATAACGTGCTCGCTCGGTTAGGCAAGCGAGCACATCTAGCTGCGCAAGCGCGTCGGCTGCCGCGCGCAGTGGCCCATATTCGCGATTTAGCTCGGCGAGCAGGTTAGTGAAAATTTCGCGCTCCAAGCGTTGTGCCTGGCCTTGGCTGCGTAAAGCCTTTTCCTCAAATTCCTTGAGCCCGGGCGTGATGTACCGTTCTGCATTTTTGAGTGTTTGGCGGCGGATATAGTCGTCCGGAATCTCGCCCTGTGCCGCCTTCGAGGTTTCTATGTAATAACCATGCACCCGGTTGTAACCGACTTTGAGTGTGTTTATACCAGTTCGTTCCCGCTCACTTTGTTCTAACTCAGCGAGCCAAGCGGAAGCGTCCTGGGTCAACGAACGTAGCTCATCCAATTCAGGATTGAAGTCAGTAGCGATGACACCACCGTCGCGCAATGTGACCGGAGGCGTTTCGACTAAGGCTTTTGAGAGCTGGCTTTGTAGTGTCTCGAAGCCGTGCAAGGCGAGACATAGAGAGGCATTAAGTTCGCCGGGAATGCTAGCTGCCGCTGCATGCACAGCAGGCAGGCAGGCTAATGCGTCGCGCAGCTTGGCGAGGTCTCTGGGGGAGGCGGATGCCAAGCCGATGCGAGTGATGATGCGCTGCAGGTCGCCGATCGGTTTTAAGGCACCGCGAGTGTCTTCGTCGCAGCGATTGGGCATGGCGAAATCGATCCAAGCCAAACGGGCATTAAGGGTGGCTTGAACACGGCTAGGTTCGTTGAGCCATTGTTTTAGCAAGCGGCTGCCCATAGGTGTCACGTTGCTGTCCATCAAGCTGAATAAAGTATGGTCGGTGGCTCCATTGCTGCGTACGTCGATTTCCAGGTTGCGGCGCGTTTGTGCGTCTAAGCCTACGTGGTCTGCTAAACCTCGATGCCGGATGGTTTGCAGAAAGCTGAGTGGTTGGCACTGCGTTGAGCGTGCGTAGCCTAGTGCGGCGGCGGCAGCACCAATGCTGACGTCATCAGCAGTGAGACCGGTCGTGACCAGTACATCGTGCTTAAAGTGCAGGTTGAGTTCCTTGAGTCCCTGAGCCTGATCGAAAGACTCCTTTGGAACACTGCGAAGTGAAGCCGGAGAAACGGCACCCCCTTGTGGCAACGCCTCGCACAACCAGGCGAAGTGCGTTTCATTAACGATAACCTCGCTTGGCCGCAATTGTTCCAACGCATCGCAGAGGGTTTGTTCATTTTGCAACGATTGTAGTTCGATCGCGCTGCCAGTGAGATCAAGTAGCGCGACACCGATCAATTTCGGTCTCCGGGTGACCGCGAGAATAGTGCTGCGGTGATCCGCAGCCAACAATGCCTCATCCGTTAGCGTCCCAGGGGTGACAATGCGTTTGACCTGTCGTTCTACAGGCCCCTTGGTGGTTTCTGGGTCTCCTATTTGTTCGCAAATTGCTACGGAACGGCCCAATTGGACCAACTTGACGAGGTAGTTGTCGGCGGCATGATAAGGAATTCCACACATGGGAATTGGGTTGCCGCCACTGTGCCCGCGTGCGGTCAGGGTGATACCCAATAAATCCGCTGCGACTTCTGCGTCGCTAAAAAAGAGTTCATAAAAGTCGCCCATGCGGTAGAACAAAAGCTCTTCTGCATGGTTGGCTTTGATGGTCAGATACTGACGCATCATAGGCGTATGTTCCGCCAGTGATTCCGGCGAAAAGATGTCGGCAGGAGTGCTTTGCTGCATCAAAATTAGGGCGAACCCGTTCAGACAAAATAGCAGTGAACAACAGGCATCAGGATGGGTCAACTGTGGCTGACGAAAGCGTAGACATTGGGGCGATTGTCCAGGCAAGCGGCAGCGGCCTGAGTCGTAGCCTTCGCCATGTGAGGTCGACAGAAAATTTAATGAACAGATGAATACAGCTGCGAGCTGTGCAAAAGCGGTAAAATAGCGCTTGCGCGAAATACTGATCATATATACAGTAATTAGGGTGGTGGTGCGGAACGATACCAACCGAGGTGCACTTAGAAATTGCGGCATCGCTCTGCGCGGAGAAAGACGAGATTTAAACGCAACTGCTTTTATGTTGGTGACAACTTATCGGGCAGAACCTGTGACTACTTCGCGGCTTACTCTGCAGTCTTGGAGACAGACGAAGCAAACGCCAGCGCGAGATCAGAGTGAGATCAGA